>Ga0194136_1001057_pt1 | contig 13862 bp, 13 predicted proteins | sample TARM_MetaG_T3A_1_FD_134023 | JGI IMG/M metagenome (GOLD analysis project Ga0194136, IMG submission 134023) | Freshwater microbial communities from Pennsylvania, USA, analyzing microbe dynamics in response to fracking - TARM_MetaG_T3A_14 (version 2) | ecosystem: Environmental > Aquatic >...
CCTCCACACCCTTGTCCATCATCAGTGCGCCTGCCGGTGCAATGCGTGAATGCAGGACTCCGATCTGACGGATAAGTCCCAGAATAACCACCGCAGTGGCGATCAGAAGGAGCCAGAGTAATACGTTTGAAACAATCAGTGCTTGCATCTTATTTGTCTCCTGACAATTTGAGCAAAAGGGGTCTGTTGGCCAGCCAAAGATCTGCTGCGGCATAGAGCAGAACCGCGACGGTGCCGGCGGCAATCATGACGAAGTTGTCGTGCAGGGATACGGTTCTCCCGACCATCGGGAAGAGTGCGCCAAGCGCAAGAACCCCGAGAAAGAAATTGCGGAGCAACAACATGGGATGGAGCGGTTGGCGCATGGCCGGCCCGGAACATCCACAGTCCATATCATGGCGGCCGCGCATCAGGTTAATGCCGATGGCCAGGGCATACGCGGCGATCAATGCCAGTGCGACCGAGGCCGCGTATGGTCTGCTGGTTGTCCAGAGCAGACCAGCCGCGGTCAGCAGCTCTGCCACTGGCAACGCGAGCGCGATGACAGGCGTCAGGAAGGAGGGAGCCAGCCGATACTCTTCCACCTGGCGCCGGAACCAGTTCGGTTTTCTGAGCTTGTGACTGGCAGCGCTGGCGAGTATCACGCTCAGGGCCAGTGCTGCTGCCGTGCTGATAATGGGATCGATCATCGGGTTACCCCTCAGTGGTTAATAACCAGTGTCGGTGTTTTGGTGACCCCCGGCATGGTTCCTGTGTGTTGGCCCGAGCCCAGATCAAAAATCTCCAGGCCACCTTCAATGTTGGTGCCAAGCAGCAGGGGATCGTCGTCGGAGGTCGCGCTGAGGCTCCAGATCAGGTTGGGAGACTCCAGGGTTCTCATCTTTTCGCCGGTTTTAAGGTCAAACTCCCAGATAATGGTGCTCGGGTCTTCCCACTTGTGGGGCTTGTGATCCGGGTGCATCAGGACATACAGACGGTTCAGGGCCGGCGCCGCAGCAATAAGCTGCCAGCCGCCGGGGGCCCAGCCCTTGGCTCTCTGTTCTTCTGTGGTCAAAGACCAGCGCGGCAGTATTTCGGGTTTCTTCCCGGAGAGATCTGCCGCGAGCACTTCGCCGTCCGTGGTGACAAAGTAATAGGTTGAGCCAATATTGGTTGCCCGCTCTACCAGTCGTTCCGTGTCGGGGTCGAAAAACTCCGTGGATGTGCGTTTAACTTCCTGCCCGGCATCGTTCAGGGTAATAACCTGAAGGGAGCCGTCACCGCACAGTGACGCAAACCGTCGATCGCCCACCGGGTAGTTGAGAATACATCCCTGGATGGCGAGTTCATTCACAACTTCCTGCTTTTCCGTGTCGACAACGGTCACCGAGGTGGAAGGCGTGAAATTGTAGATGTAGACGAACTTGTCATCCGCGCTTGTGTTGAGGGCGAAGCGCTCCGTGAGAGTAAAGGCACGCTTGGTCGGGATTTTGACTTCCCATTTCGGGGACAGGGTGGTGCTGTCCCAGGCCGTCAGGACATCGGTCCGGTCGCCCCGGGTGTAGCGACTGAAAAAGATATCCGCCGTGTACACGGTTTTCCGATCCTTCGACAGAGCCGCAGGAGCCGCGTGTCCGGTTGGGATCATACCGAGGTATGTTTTCGAGTCGGGGTCGACTACCACCACCCGGGTCGAAACCATGTTGTTGAACTCGAAATCAATCATATAGCTGCGATGGTCACCCGGGGCCGATAGCACGGTGTTGCCTACCGATTCCTCAGGTAACACTGCAAAAGCGGAGGCACTGATCAGCCCGGAGGCCAGCATCAGGCCACAGGCCAGTTTCTTGGATGAATGCATAGTTTGGGTCCTCATTTGTTGTTTTGTGTCGATTCTATTTTTTCAGGCTGATCACCCGGGCCTGGGTAACGGCCTTGAGCCCTTCGAGTCCGAACTCACAGCCATAACCGGAGGCCTTGTTGCCGCCGAAGGGAACCATGGGGTGGATGGCGCCGTGCTGATTGATCCAGATAGTCCCGGCCTCCAGGCGACTGGCCGTTTCTGCGGCGGTGGCCGGGTCATCAGCCCAGACGGAAGCGCCCAGCGCCGCCGGCAGGCGGTTGGCAGAAGCGACGGCCTCCTCGAGATCACGATAGCGCACGATCGGCAGAGCGGGGCCAAACTGTTCTTCGTCCACGAGTCGCTGGCCGTCGTTGATGTCGCCAACCAGAGTCACTGGCAAAAAGTATCCGTTCTCCGGTGTATCACCGAACTCTCTCACGTCGCACTGGTTTGCCCGGGCATCGGCCACCAGTTCGCGGACTTTGTCGTATTGCATTTTGTTCTGCAGGGGGCCAATCAGTACGTTCTCGTCGGTTCCGTCGCCGATGGTCATCTGGCTGGCAATGTTGCCGAGTGAGGACATGACCGCTTCGTAGTCATCCTCGTGAACATAGAGCCGCTTGATGCAGGCACAGGTCTGGCCCATGTTGAGGAAAGCACCCCAGAACAGGCCCTCGGCGATGGCACCGGCATTTGTCCCGGGCAAGACAATGGCAGCATCATTACCGCCCAGTTCCAGAGTGATCGGGGCCAGGTTGTGAGCCGAGGCCTCAATGATCCGTCGGCCCGTGGCCTCGCTGCCGGTAAACATGATTTTGTCGATGTCAGGGTGGCTGGTCAGCTTGCTGCCAATGCGTCCGTCTCCGGTTACCGTGTTGAGAACGCCGGGCGGCAGCACCTGATTGATCAGCCTGACCATCTCAAGTGTTGCTATGGGGGTGTACTCCGAGGGCTTGAGAACCACGGTGTTGCCCATTCGAATCGCCGGTATGATTTGCCAGATGGCAATCATCAGCGGCCAGTTCCAGGGCGCTATCGCGGCCACGACACCCAGGGGGACGCGGTGCAGCGTGTCCTGTCGTTCGTCGTCTTCGTAGACGATCTCCGGGGCCAGTTCCAGGCTGGCGGGTACCTGTGTCCATCCGACGCAGGCCTGCATCTCGAATCTTGAGCCCGGCCCGGACAGGGGTTTGCCCTGTTCCCGGGTGATCAGTCCTGCCAGGTATTCCGAGTTTTCCTCCAGAACCTTTGCGATGCTTGCGGTTATCTCGGCGCGTTCCTTGTCACTGCGCTGCGCCCAGGCGGTCTGAGCGCCTCTGGCGGACTGGACTGCGTGTTCAACTTCCGCTTCGGTGCTGATGGGAGCCAGTCCCAGCAGTTCGCCGTTGGCAGGGTTGAAAATCTCATAGCTCTGAGCAATCTCGGCAAATGTGCCATTTACAGAATTTTGGTATTTTTGCATTCTCTGCTCTCCAATCAGAATCCGATAACCGCAATAATCTGGGCATAGGTGTTCAGGTCATCGTCCTGATACTGGCTTCCGCCATTGGCTGCACTGTTTTCAGGTTTGTAGAAACCAATCACCGGGCTGATGAACAGGTTTTCGCGCACGGCCCACTCCGCATAGAGATCAAGTTCCTGGCTGTCCAGCGTGCCGGTGCCCTGATTGGTATCGCTGAAATCAAAGAACAACGCACCTACGGCCAGTTTAGAGGTCGGATACGCTTTCACACCCAAGTGGAGTACGTCGGTGTCAGTGTTGAAGGGGCCGGCATAGTTGGCAGCCACTTCACCCTGGAACCAGGTGCCGTAGCCACGATTGAAGCCGTAGAACAGCGGATCAAACCCTTCGTCAAACTGGGAGAAGCGGGCGCTGACTTCCGGAGCCCAGGTCACTTCCGAAAAGCTCCATCCGGCCTCCAGGTACCATGCCTCGGCATCCGGCCGGCTGGCATCGCCCTGATCCTGGGTCACGATTTCACCAGAAAGAAAAAGCTGTTCTGTGCCGGCGTTGCCCTGGTAACGAAGGCTTGTGGTTTTCTGGCCATCCCTGTTGCTGAGACCTAGCGCCTGGGCATAGTTATCGTCCACATCCAGCCCGTTGATATGCATAAGGCCGAAGGTGCCATAGGGGGCAACATACTCAAGGTTGATCCCGGCCAGTTCGGTGTCTGCCTGGGCATTGTTGTCCGAGTCTAGCCAGAACAGATCCGAACGAATTCCCGAGTCGCCACCGATGCGGGCAATGGCGGTTCTGTCGAAGGCCTTTCGCGCGGCCAGCCAATAGGCGCCGCCGCGGTCAAAGTCCAGTCCGCCGCCGTTCAGATTGTCGCCGAGGTTAAGGGCATCGCCATTAATCAGAAAACCGTCACCAATAACGAAATTCTGCCGCCCGAAGGACACGTCCAGACCATTGGTGCCGAGAGCGGGCAGGAGATTGCCGGAGCGGAAGCCGATGTAGGCGTCTTCAAGGTCGGTCCGACGTTCGTTGCCTGACGTAAAACCACCCGCATCACCGTCTCCCCAGGTCCCCGAGGAAAGGACGTTCACTGCGCCATAAGTCGTTGCCTCCCCGTTCAGCATATAGTGGCCTGAAACGCCGAATTTGATATAACCCTCCTGCCAGAGGGCGCCGCCGCGATCAGTGTCGTACAGGTAGTTCCTGTCGCTGCTGAATACGCCTGCCGCTATTTCAAGGTCGCCGTTCAGTTCGTAGTCCGGGCCACTGGACAGGGAAGCCGCCAGTGCGGACGGGATGATCAACTGGGAAGTTAAAACCCAAAAAACGGGGCTGTTCAATCGCTGGTTCTTAAACATTCTGACACCTTGTTCTTGTTGGTCTGAAGGCCGGTACTACCGCATGCCGGTTCGATATGAAGGCCTCGCTGCACCGGTGAAAACTCCACAGCCTATGGTCGTCAACTTCGGCTTCGAGTACTTTCTCTTGCGTGCCAGAACCTTCACTGACTGCGCCAGGATTGGCTTGAGTTTCCTTGACATTTGTTCAGAAGTTGCTCATTTTGACCGACATTGTGATACAAATATAAGAGGTCGCAGCGATGCTTCCGTGTTCCAATTCTGGCGCTCAGTTTGAAAGCTGGATCAGTAATATCAATGCCATATGCGGTCCCTTTGCGGCAGATCCCATGGGCGATGAGTTCTCTGGCGTCATTGAAAAGGTCGGTGGCTCGGGCCTGAATATGTCGAAAGTGAGCATCCAGGGCGCAAACCTCTTTCGCACAGACAAAGAGATACGGAAATGTGGAGTGCCTGATTTTTTCTGTGTCTTTCAGACGAAAGGAGAGTCCTTTGTTGAGCAGGCGGGCAACCGGTCCTTAATGGAAACGGGCGACATAGTGCTTATGGATTCAGCCTTGCCCTTCCGTTTTTCCTACCCGCGGGAAGCCAAGCAGATTTCACTCATTCTTCCCCGTGACATCATTGAGCGGGTGCTGAGTCTGAGCAAAATCGAGCTGGGCGTGAAAATCCCCGCCGATTCTCACATAGCGAGTTTTGCCAGCCGTCTGGTGATTGAGGCGTCTCTGCACCAGAACCTCGACCTGGATGAAGGTGCTGCCATTCTCGATTCCCTAGCTACCCTGATCAAACCATCGGTACTCAAGAGTGTCAGCGGTACAGATCCGCGAGACCGGGTGTTCCGGGATGCCTCGGAGTTTGTGAAAGCCAATATCGGGCATCAGGGAATGAACGCCGACATGGTCGCCAATGCGATTGGCGTTTCAGTGCGTAGCCTCTACCGGGTGTTTTCCGCCCGTTCAACAACCCTTTCTGAGTTTGTGAAAGCCCAGCGCCTGGACATGTGCGCCGAATACATCCGGGCCCATGGGGGCAAAACCAACCTCACCGAAGCGGCGTATCGATTCGGTTTCTGCAGTTCGAGTTATTTTTCGACAGCGTTCAAAAGCCGGTTCGGCCACACGCCCTCCGAGTTCAAGAAGCTCTGCGCCTGAATCTCTCCCTGAATAACTGCCTGGCAAGAGGTCCGGCGCTGGTGCGCTAGTGCGCTCTCCAGCCTCTTGGCATTGAAATGCGCCTGGTCTAACCTGAAAGGCTTTCCCTGCCCGAATTCAGGAGAGCCTTGTGTCCCGATCCGAACAGTTTGCCAGTGATAATTACAGCGGTGTGTGCCCCCAGGCCTGGGAAGCCATGGCAGCGGCTAACCGCACGGATGAACCGGCTTACGGCGAAGACAGCTGGACCCAGCGGGCGGCGGACGGCCTACGTGCCCTGTTCGATACCGACTGTGACGTTTACTTCGTGTTCAACGGCACGGCCGCCAATTCCCTGGCGCTGGCGTCGATCGGGCAGTCGTTCCATAGCGTGATCTGCCATGAGCTTGCGCACATTGAAACCGATGAATGCGGCGGGCCGGAATACGCGTCCAATGGCGCAAAGCTGCTGTTGGGCCAAGGTGAAAACGGCAAGCTGACGCCAGAGAGTATTGAGCACCTGGTGACCAAGCGTACCGACATCCATTACCCGAAGCCCAAGGCTCTGAGCCTGACCCAGGCCACCGAGGTGGGCACTGTTTACACCCCGGAAGAGCTCCGGGCAATTCGCACGGTGGCGGACCGGCACAAACTGAACATTCACATGGACGGCGCCCGCTTTGCCAATGCGGTGGCGGCCCTGGGAATCCATCCCTCGGAGATAACCTGGAAGGCGGGGGTGGATGTTCTGTGTTTTTCAGGCACCAAGAATGGCCTGGCGCTTGGAGAGGCCGTGGTGTTCTTCAACCGGTCTCTGGCCGAGGACTTTGAATGGCGTTGCAAGCAGGCCGGCCAGCTGGCTTCCAAGATGCGGTACATCTCCGCGCCCTGGTGCGGCTTGCTGGAGGATGATGTCTGGCTCGCCAATGCCCGCCACGCCAATGCCTGCGCCGAGCGTCTGGCACAGGGGCTGGACGGCTTGCCGGGTATCACGTTACGTTATCCAAGACAGGTTAACGGCGTATTTGTGGAAATGCCCGAACCACTGCAGGCCGCCTTGCGCGCCCGGGGCTGGCGGTTTTACAACTTTATTGGTGGCAGTGCCCGCCTGATGTGTTCCTGGGCCACGACCGATGCGCAGGTAGATCGGTTCCTGGCGGATGTTCGGGCTTTGAGTGCTGCCGCCTGACGGAGGCTGTTATGAAACGCTCCAGGGAAAAGCTGGTGGTATTTTACGACGGGTCATGTCCGGCCTGTATCAAGGATCGCCGCTGGTACGAAAAGCTGTCCGGCCGAACGGGTGATTCTGTGGAGTGGCTGGATATTACCGGCCGTGACGAAGAACTGCGCCAGCAGGGTATCGACCCTGACAAGGCCCTGAGAGAACTGCACGTGAAAGACAGCCAGGGCAGGATTCATCGCGAAATGGATGCCTACATTCTGTTGATGTCCCGGGTGCCGGTGCTGAAGCCGCTGGCCTGGTTGATCGGCCTTCCCCTGATCCGTCCCCGCCGGGCCAGCCTTTACCGCCGATGGGTTGAGCGGCGGCTTTCCGCCGGCGCTGCAAGCTAGCTCCCGGCGGCCAATGACTCCGAGAGCAAGTGCCGGTGTTTGCGCAGTGCCCGCTCCGCACCGATCGGCCTGAGCCAGACGTTTTGCCCGGGCTGACATTGGGCCAGTCGTGAGGCAGCCAGGGGGGTGAGATTGCCCAGCCTTGGGTAACCGCCGATGGTTTGCCGGTCATTGAGCAGAGCGATGGGCTGGCCGTCCGGGGGAACCTGTACGGCACCGAGAGAGATTCCTTCAGAGATCATGGACTCGATCCGGCAATGTAACGGCGGGCCGAGAAGGCGCACGCCCATCCGGTCGGCACGATCGTCGACCCGCCATTCGGTGTTGAAGGCATCGTAAAGACTTCGCCCGGTGAAGTCGGCAATCTGGGCACCCGGCATCAGGTCCAGGATCGCGGGAGCGGCGTAATCCGGTCGCTCATGCTCCGGTGTTTCGACAGGCTCCGTTTGGACATGGTCAGGCTCTGCGACGGTCAACCGATCGCCCTCCGCCAGTCGCCGGCCCTGGCCGTCGAACCCGCCAAGTTGCTCCCGAGCCACACAGGCCACGCTGCCCAGAACCGGTTTGGCTGAGAACCCACCTGCAACTGCCAGATAGGCGCGCAGGCCGCTGACCGGCATACCGAACCGGATCCGGTCGCCCTTGCGGACTTTGAGGTTACGCCACAGTGGCAGCGGCTGATCATTGTGCCTCGCGGAAAGGTCTGCACCGGCGACAGCCATGGTCAGGTCGCACTCCGCCCGTAACTCGATACTGCCGAAGGTGACTTCCAGTGCCGGTGTGCCCCAATCGTTACCGGCCAGCCTGTTGGCCCACGCCCAGCCGTGCAGGTCTGCGGGACCACCCTGGGTGACACCGAGGTGGCGAACCCCGAAGCGCCCGGCATCCTGCAACAGCGCCAGGGGCCCCGCCCGGGTTACCCGAAAACCGGTGATTTCGCCGGAACTCATGAACGTGCCTCCTCTCTGGCAGGTTCCACAGGGGCGGGGTCGCCGCCTTCGTCTTCAAAGGTCTGCCGGTCAACGGCGACAAACCGTACGCGATCACCCACTTTCAGCAGGCTGAAGCCGTCCCGCTCCCGGTCAAACAGCCTGGCGGCTGTGCGCCCGATCAGATTCCAGCCACCGGGGGTGACCGCCGGATACGCTGCCGTCTGCTGACCGGCGACCGCCACACTGCCCGCGGGGACTTTCTGGCGCGGTGTGTCCAGGCGGGGGCAGGCAAGGCTATCGTCCAGCAGCCCCATGAAGGCAAAGCCGGGCGCAAATCCCAGGGCAAATACCCGGTATTCCTGGTAACTGTGAGTGTCGATGACGGCGTCTACCGTCATGTCCGAGAGCTCAGCCACACGCGCCAGGTCAGGGCCGACGCCGGGATCGTACCAGGTGGCAATTTCGTGCAGTTCACCCTCGCCACCGGCATCGTCCGGAACCAGGTTGGCAAGCACCTCCGACAGTTTCTCCCTGGCTTCCCAGGAACTGATCCGAAGCGGGTCAAAGATCACCAGAAGTGTGGTGTAGGAGGGCACCAGATCGACCAGGGCCTCGCCGAATGCCACCTCGCAGTCGTGGGTCAGGGCTGTCAGCCAAAGGAGATTGTTTTCCTCGATGGTGTCGAACAGTCGCACCATCCAGCCATCAATGCCGGCGGACTCCAGACTTGGCAATCCCCTATGTCTCACGAGGCATTCTCCAGGGTGTTCAGCATCTCCCGGATACGCCGGACGGCAGCAATGGATTCCGCATTGTCGCCATGAACGCACAGGGTATCGGCCTGCAATACCAGTTGGCTGCCATCGCTGGCGGTCAGTGGCTGGCCGGTCGCAATCAGCCGCGCCTGTTCAATGATGGTTTCGGGCTCATGGTGCACGGCGCCCGGCTCGGATCGGGACACCAGCCGGCCTTCGCTGTCGTAGGCCCGGTCGGCGAATGCTTCAAACCACAGGGTAATACCGTGCTGTTCGGCCTGCTCACGGAGGCTGGAGTTATTCCGCGTTGCCAGGGTCATCAGTGGCAGGGCAGGATCAAATGAGCGGATCGCCCGCGCAACGGCGGCAAAGCGCTCCGGGTCCCGGGCCAAATCGTTATACAGGGCGCCGTGGGGTTTGACGTAGCACAGTCGGGTGCCCTCTGCACGGCAGATGCTCTCGAGCGCCCCCAGCTGGTACAGCACCAGGTTTTCGATTTCATCCGCCGAGCAGGCCATTGATCGTCGGCCAAAGCCGACCAGGTCGGGATAGGCCGGGTGGGCTCCGATACCGACCCCATGGGTCTTGGCCAGGCGCACGGTTTTACGCATCACGTCCGGATCCGATGCGTGGAAACCGCAGGCGATATTTGCCAGGTCGACATGGGGCATCACTTCATGATCCAGCCCCATGACCCAGGGGCCGAAGCTTTCGCCCATGTCGGCGTTCAGCTTCAAGATTGTCATAATTACCTCGTTGCCTCTTTCAGAGCGAATTGCCTGAAGCGTATCCCGATCATATGCCAGGGCGAGGGGCACTGCCAAAACAGCGTATCGCATGTCGGCGGCGTTCATGGTATATCAGCGGTCAGAAAGTTTTGTTCCTAACAATCTGGAAGTATCTGAGATGCCAAGAGCAAGTGAAATCAAGAAAAATTCCGCGGTGGAATATGACGGCCGCGTTTACTTCGTAAAGGATATCGAGCGTTCCGTCCCTCAGGGGCGCGCTGGGGGAAGCCTGTACCGGATGAGGATGTACGATGTGGTGACGGGCCAGAAGCTGGATGAGACCTTCAAGGACTCCGACATGCTCAATCTGGCGGACCTCACCCGGCGTGAGTCGGTGTTTTCCTACGCCGACGGCGACGAATACGTGTTCATGGATACCGAAGACTACACGCAATACAGTCTCAACCGGGAGGCCATAGCCGATGAGCTGCTGTTCATCAGCGAGGATACCCAGGGCGTGATGATCATTCTGCTGAAAGATGCCCCCGTGGCTCTGGACTTGCCACCCACCGTTGAGCTTGTGATCGAAGAAACGGATCCTTCCGTCAAGGGCGGTTCCGCGACCGCCAGAACCAAGCCCGCCAGGTTGACCACCGGCCTGGTAGTGCAGGTGCCCGAGCATATCTCGACCGGTGACCGTATCCGGATCAATGTGGAGGAACGGAAGTTCCTGGGCCGAGCCTGATTCCGGGCCGCTCCAAAGAAAAAACGATGTAAGGAAAATCCCGTGAAACCGATAGAAACCATAAAAGTGCTGGTGGCCAGCGTCATTGCGGTTGTCGTCATGGTCGGAATTGCCCGGTTCTCGTACACGCCGATGATTCCCGAAATGGTTGCCGCCCTGGGGCTGAGCGAATCTGTGGTGGGCATGCTGGCTACGGTGAACTACGCCGGCTATCTGACCGGCGCGCTCATCATCACCCGTCTCAGTGACCTTGATCTGAAAGTGAGACTCTACCAGGCGGGGCTGGTCGTGGCGGTGGTTTCAACGATTCTCATGGGCTACACCACCAATGTGTGGCTGTGGTTTATCCTGCGCTTTATTTCCGGGCTGAGCACTTCGGCGGGCATGCTGCTGGGCGCCGGCCTGCTGATGAGCTGGCTGATCAAGAACAACCAGAAATCCGAGCTGGGTGTTTTCTTTTCCGGCATCGGGCTCGGGATTGTCCTCACAGCGGTGGTGGCGGAGCTGATCAAGGATGCCTTTACCTGGGATCAGCAATGGGTCATTTACGGGCTGGTGGCCATGCTGTTGCTGGTGCCGGCCTGGCGCTGGATGCCGGACTACCGGGCCTGCGCCTTGCCCAGAACCGGCGCGGCCAGTGCCGGAGATGAGCGGAGTCGATTCATACGTCGGTTGCAGCTCGCCTATTTCTGCGCCGGGGTCGGCTATGTGGTAACGGCCACTTTCCTGGTGGCCATTGCCGAATCCATGCCGCAACTCAGTGGCCAGGGCTGGCTGGTCTGGCTGATTGCCGGTCTTGCCGCCACGCCGGCCTGCTGGCTGTGGGATGTGTTCTCTCGCCGCTGGGGACAGTGGACGGCCCTGTATCTGGCCTACACGCTCAACTCGGTCAGCATATTGATGCTGATCGTCAATACCAGCATGGCCAGTGTGATGCTCAGCTCTGTCATTTACGGTGCGAGTTTTATTGGCATTGTCAGCATGATGCTGGCCATGGTCGGGCGGGTATTCCCTGAAAACCCGTCCCGCCCCATGAGCCGGCTGACCTTCAGTTATGGCATTGCCCAGATGGTGGCACCCGCTGTGGTCGGCTATCTGGCTGATGTGGAGGGTAGCTACACCAACGGTCTCTGGCTGACGCTGGTCGTGATGGCGCTGGGTGTGGTTGTGCTTCACCTGGCAAGGCGGGCGCAGCAGCGCCAGGGTGAAGCCGCCGCTGCCAGTTGAATGGACTTCGCGATGGGCCAGGGAGCTACAGAGTTTCCGGTTCCGTGGCCGGGTCCATCTGGACGGCGGTATCCCGCAAGCCGCCGAAACGTTTGTAAAACTTCTCGCCCGGTCCCGGAAGGGGGCCGGAGGCATTCTCCAGGGTTTCATCCAGCCACTGCTCGGCGCGCACGTAAATTTGCCGGTACAGGTTACGGCACAATTGCTTGGCGCTGCGACCTTCCCAGTCACCGGGTAGCAGTTCATCCGGCAGCAGAGGATCGCGCAGAAGAATTTTCCGGTATTCATGAATCAGCAGGACCCGGAGGATCAGGCACTCCTCGGGGCTGAGTGTGTCCTCAGACTGCAGCTCCCGCCACAGTGGGCGGAACTGCGCCAGGAAACGCCTGTAGCGGCCGCCCAGTTCGTCCAGGTTCCAGCTCTCCCGTACCTGAAGCCGGAGTGCCCTGGGGCTTTTCTGTTCCATTGGCAGGGTCTGCATGACAATTGTATCTTCCAGCGCACCCCATTCCTGCAGCATCGGAATCAGTTCGTTGCGGGTGAACCGGGGGTGCTCCATCAGGCCCGGCGCCATGCTGCCAAAGCTGAGCCACTTCAACTCCTCCCGAACCTTCTGGCGAAGATCCGGGTCCAGCTGGTTCAGATAGACCAGGCACCAGCTGCCGCTCCATTCCTCGGTGTCCAGGTTGTAGACATGCTGAAAGGCCTGTTCGAATCGGCGCAGACCGGGGCCGGTGAGGCTGTAATAACTGCAGCGGCCAACCTTTTCAGTTTGCAGCCAGGATTCCTGAACCAGGCGGTACACGGAGGTGCGAACCAGTCGCTGGCTGATCCCCATGGGCTCCACCAGCCTCATCAGGCTGCCAAGCCAGACGTTGCCGCCGCGGGGCACGATGGCGTCGCCATAGATGGTGATGATGAGAGAGCCGGCTCGAAGGGGCCGTTTCTTCTGGAAGTTTGTGACAAGCAGTTCTAGTTGGCTTTTTGCAGTCATGGCCTGGGTTCGCAAATAAGAATCAATGAAACACGTTGCACGTATTATGCCGGTCTTACGTGTCAGGTAAAGGTTTGTCTCTGTGATTACTCTACTGGCGCGCGCCGTCCCCGTCGGCTTTACTAAGGGAGTCCTGGCAGGACGTCCTGAAATCAGTTGACATGGAAGTTATGATACAATAACTTCCTTTGATATTCGTCAATGGTATCGAATCATACCGGGAGCGAAGAAACAAAAACACACTCAAGCCCTGCACAACTCGGGAGAACAAAAACAATGTTCAAGACAATGATGCGTCGCGCAGGAAAATGCGCTGCAGTCGCTGCTGCCGGTCTCATGATGATGAGTGCCCAGGCAGCCGAACCCATCAAGATCGGGTCGTTCCTGTCTGTAACAGGTCCGGCATCCTTCCTTGGCGATCCCGAGCTGAAAACGCTCGAGATGTACGTCGAGAAAATCAATGAAGAAGGGGGTGTTCTGGGCCGGCCCCTGGAGCTGGTTCATTACGATGACGTCGGTAACGCCTCGTCTGCCCGTAACTTCGCCAGCCGTCTGATCCGCTCGGACCAGGTGGATATTATCGTAGGTGGCAGTACAACCGGCGCTACCATGGCCGCGGTACCGCTGATTGAACAGGCACAAGTGCCGTTCATCTCTCTGGCGGGTGCTGTGGTTATTACCAACCCGGTCAAGAAATGGGTGTTCAAGACTCCCCAAACTGACCGCATGGCGGCAGAGCGGGTTCTGACTGACATGAAAGAGCGCGGCATTACCAAGTTTGGCCTGATTTCCGGCACCGGCGGTTTTGGCAGTTCCGGCCGTACCCAGACTCTGGAAGTGGCCGAGGAAATGGGCATGGAAGTGGTTGCCGATGAGACCTACAGCGGATCTGATACAGACATGACGGCCCAGCTGACCAATATCCGTAACACAAAGGGTATTGAAGCGGTTCTCAACTTCGGTTTCGGTCAGGGTCCTGCCATTGTTACCCGCAACTACGACCAGTTGGGTATGGAGCTTCCGTTCTATCAGTCCCATGGTGTCGCCTCCGACAGCTTCCTCGAGCTGGCAGGCTCGGCGGCAGAAGGTCTGCGTCTGCCGGCATCACCCCTGCTGGTTCCGGATTCACTGCCGGAA
>Ga0194136_1001058_pt1 | contig 13859 bp, 13 predicted proteins | sample TARM_MetaG_T3A_1_FD_134023 | JGI IMG/M metagenome (GOLD analysis project Ga0194136, IMG submission 134023) | Freshwater microbial communities from Pennsylvania, USA, analyzing microbe dynamics in response to fracking - TARM_MetaG_T3A_14 (version 2) | ecosystem: Environmental > Aquatic >...
CATTTTTGATATTAAAGACTTTAAAAACATTGATATATCAAAGGGCTAAATAGGTTTTTCAAGTGCGAAAGTTGAGTTAATAAGCTTAAGTTCTCATCATAAAAAACCGGAGTTAGAATCCTGATCATCAATTCTAGCTCCGGTCTATTATTTTCCTAGTCAATCTTAAGCGAAAATTAACAAAAAATATCGTCCTATTGATGAAAATTAGAAAAAAAAGTTTTTTTGAAAACAATAGATGCTATGATAGTGACAAGAAAAAAAGATACGTTTATTTGTATTTTTTTCGATATTGAAACGGTGTCAAATCTGTAAATTTCTTAAATGCACGTATGAATGAATTAACATTTTGGAATCCGCAAGAGATGGCTATGTCTGCTATAGAGGCTTTTTGGTTCAATAATAAAAGCCGTTGGGCGTATGAAACTCGTTTTAGTTTTATATATTCATGAACCGTATGATTTGTATGCTCTTTGAAAAGCCGTGAGAGGTACGATTTGTCGATATGGAACTTTTTGGAAATATCGCTTAAATGGATGTCTAGTAACATATTTTCATTGATATAACGAATAATCGGTTCTAATAGGAAATTTTGTTTTAAGTAGACACTACTCTTGTTCAAGGTCATATAGCTATCGCGTTGGATGGTGATAATAATCTCCAGTAGATGCAATAAAATGAGCTTGTTATTCGATTCTTTCTGATACAAGTATTCGTCGTTGATATCGTCCATGCATGTTCGAATTTTTTTCAATGTAGAATCTGGAAACATATGCACACCCGTGAATGAATGGAAGAATTTATTGATAGAAATATCAAAGTAATCTTCAATTTTTTTATCAAACACAGTTGGACTTATTTCAATTAACATTCTCGTGTGTTTTTCAGCTTTAGAGAAATCGGTCTTGTGGGGAATCAAGCTATCAATAATAACAACATGATTTTTTTTAAGCGGATACCTTTTTCCATTAATAATAATGTTAGCGTTTCCTCGGATTTCTTTTAAATAATAAATTTCGAATGCGGGATGACTATGGTAAGAATCCATTGAAAAATAATCTTTACGACTAATTTTTTCAATGATGATATCTTTTTCATCAAACGTAAAAATAATAAACCACTCCTTACAAGACAGTATATGTTCCATTTTTAATGATACCATATTTGCTTTTGAGATGGCTTACAGAATTATAAAAAATATAGGATAAGAAAAAGGGAGTTTCGATAGCTATGAAGAAAAGATATGTTCAAATTGGTACCGGTGGAAGAGCGAGATTTTTTTATGAAGCAATTGCAACAGTTTATCAAGATACAAGTGAGATTGTCGGGTTCTGTGATTTATCACAAACAAGAATGAATTATGCCAATACATTGTTAGAAAGACATGGTCAGAAAAAAGTTCCGACCTATCATTACACGGAATTTGACAAAATGTTGGATGACTTGAAACCAGACTACGTGATTATAACCACAGTAGACCGGTCGCATCATGACTATATTATTCGAGCAATGGAAAAAGGCTACGATGTTATCTCCGAAAAACCGATGACCATTGATGAAGAAAAAACACAAGCAATTATTGATGCGGAAAAGAGAACGGGTAAATCATTGCGGGTAACATTTAACTATCGTTATGCGCCGCACAACACAAAAATAAAAGAATTGATTCGTGATGGAATCATTGGTGATGTCTTCTCAATTCACTTTGAATGGCTGCTAAACACCGAACATGGAGCGGACTACTTCAGAAGATGGCACCGTAACAAAGTGAACAGTGGTGGATTACTCGTTCACAAATCGACGCATCACTTTGACCTAGTAAACTTCTGGATCAATAGCTATCCGAAAACGGTCTTTGCGTTTGGCGATTTGAATTTCTACGGAATGAAAAATGCTGAGAAGCGCGGTGTAAAGAACTTCTACTATAGAAGTACCGGATCTGAAGCAGCAAAAGGCGATCCATTTGCGATTGACTTGAATAGCAATGAAGAGCTGAGAGAGCTGTACTTGAATGCAGAAGAAGATAGCGGCTATATCCGCGATCGCAGCGTGTTTTCAGATGACATTTCCATTGAAGATACGTTAGGTGTGACTGTGAAATATGAAAAAGGAACGATTCTAACGTACTCATTAAACGCTTATATGCCTTGGGAAGGATTCAATGTTTCCTTTAACGGTAGCAAAGGAAGAATTGAAATGAGTGTCGTTGAAAAATCCTACATCAACGCAGGTGGGGACAAAGAAAACGAGGGTGCTTTAGAGGTGAAGTTGATTAAAGTATTCCCGATGTTTGCGGAACCATATGAAGTTGAAATTGTTGAATTGGAAGGCGGTCACGGTGGAGGAGATCCAGTAATGCTGAATGATTTGTTTGGTGTTCCAGAAGAAGATCCATTCAACCGCGCAGCATCGCATATTGATGGAGCTATGTCTGTTATGACAGGGGTGGCGGCTAACAAATCAATCGCATCAGGTATGCCGGTTCACATCAAAGATTTAATTGATTTATAAAATCAACTAATAATGCTATTGGAGTGAAATGAATGACGTATCGGAACTGGTCTAGAAGTCAAGCAGTCGAGAAAGCCAAAGAAATTGTTGCTGAAATGACAATAGACGAGAAAATCAAGCAATTGAATTATCAATCTCCAGGAATCGAACGTTTGAACATCGCTGATTATAACTATTGGAGCGAGGGGCTCCATGGGGTGGCTCGTGCGGGATTGGCAACAATGTTTCCACAAGCTATCGGAATGGCGGCTATGTTCGATGAGTCGATGATGGAAGACATTGGTGGTGTCATCGCTACTGAAGCGCGGGCAAAATACAACGCTTTTCGAGAAAAGGGGGATTATGATATTTATAAAGGGCTGACTTATTGGTCGCCAAACATTAATATCTTCCGCGATCCACGTTGGGGAAGAGGACAAGAAACTTACGGGGAAGATCCTTATCTGACGGGTAAGCTTGGTGTTGCTTTTATTAAAGGCCTTCAAGGAAACGGAGAACATCTGAAAATTGCAGCTTGTGCAAAGCACTTTGCTGGGCACAGTGGACCAGAGGCCGATCGTCATCATTTTCAGGCAGAAATAAATCCGAAAGATTTATACGAAACGTATTTGCCTGCATTTGAAACGGCTGTAAAAGATGGGAAAGTAGAAAGTGTGATGGGTGCCTATTCAGGCATAAATGGTACACCCATGTGTGTTCATGAAGAGATGATTAATGGCTTATTAAGAGAAGAGTGGGGCTTCGAAGGTCATTTTGTCTCAGATTATTATGCACTAGAAGATGTGTATCCAAACCATCATTACTCAAACAGCCATGCTGAAACGATGGCAATGGCTCTGAAAGCTGGCTGTGATTTATGTGCTGGAAAAATTTCGACGGAAACAACAGAGGCTTTGGAAAAGGGCCTTGTAACCGAAGAAGAAATTACCACAGCAGTCGAGCGTTTATATACAACGCGTGTCATGTTAGGCATGTTTGATGAAGCGTGTGAACACAACGCAATCCCATTTGAAGTAGTTGATTCAAAAGAACACCGAAAATTAGCTGAGAAAGCATCGAGAAAGTCAATTGTATTACTAAAAAACGATGATTTTCTACCACTTAACAAAACAGAAGTGTCTTCGATAGCGGTGATCGGTCCAAATGCAAATAGCAGAACAGCTCTAATTGGTAACTATTCTGGAACGCCTTCTCGTTACTATACTGTTTTAGAAGGCATCCAAGATGCATTTGCAGACGACACACGAATTTATCACTCTGTAGGATGTCATCTGTATCGCGACAATATCGAAGGTGGACTGGCGCATAAGCATGACCGTGAGAAGGAAGCGGAGATTATCGCTGAGAGAAGTGATGTAATTATTCTTTCGCTTGGACTGGACTCCACGATTGAAGGAGAACAAGGCGATGCGGGGAATAGTTATGCTTCAGGAGATCGTCCTGATTTATCATTACCAGGCCAGCAACATCGTTTGTTAGAAAAAATCTTAGCAATTGGTAAACCAGTTGTACTCGTTACCAGTGCGGGTGGGGGGATCAGTCTGAAAGGGCTCGAAACTCACCCCAACTTAAAAGCGCACATTCATAACTGGTATCCAGGGAATTTCGGTGGAAGGGCATTAGCCGATTTGCTAACGGGTGTATATAGCCCAAGTGGGAAATTACCAATCACATTTTACAAAGACGCAGATCAATTACCTGCGTACACAGATTATTCAATGGAAAATCGCACGTACCGTTATGCAACGGATAATGTACTCTATCCATTCGGGTATGGACTGAGTTACTCCAAGGTTACTTTCAGTGATTTGAAAGTAGCAAAAATAGAGGAAAATGAATCCATTGACTTTGAAATCACGTTACAAAATGAAGGCGATTACGCTGTTGAAGAAGTTGTTCAAGTCTATCTTCAAAACAAAACATCTACATTCAAATCAGTTAACCCAAGACTGATTGCTTTCCAAAATATAAAACTATCAGTAAATGAAAGAAAAACGATTCAAATAAACGTTGATTGGAATCAATTGCTTGTCGTAAATGACAGTGGCGAAAGAGTGCTTGATGATGAAGAGTACGAAGTGTTTATCGGCAACTCACAGCCAGATTCCATCAGCCGGAAATTGTTAGGAGCGTCACCTTTATCGATAGGCTTTAATATTAAAAAATAGATGGATAGGAAAGGGTAGGGGTAAAAATGAATTTTAAAAAGATGAGTAAAGCTTTATTGTTTGGAGCACTTTCAATGTCGTTAGTTGCATGTGGGAACTCTGATTCATCGCCAGATACAGCATCATCCGGCGATACAGGTACAGAAACAGGCGGCGAAGCTTCAGGAGATCAAATCACACTGAGAATGGCTTGGTGGGGTTCCCAAGCGCGTCATGACGGAACTGTTGCAGTAATCGAATTATATGAATCACAAAATCCAAATGTAGATATTCAGTATGAGTTCTTTGATTTTGATGGCTACTTTACAAAGTTGAATACGCTAGTTGCATCTGATTCCGTTTGGGATGTGTTCCAATTAGGTGGAAACTATCCGGCATACATCAACAATATTCATATGTTAAATGAGTTTATTGAAGATGGCACGATTGATACATCCAATACAACGCAACAATTTTTGGATACGACAAACGCAGATGGCGATCAAGTAGGAATTTCTTTAGGTGTTAACAGTTATGGAATTGCTTATGATCCTCAAATGTTTGCTGATGCAGGTGTAGAAGAGCCGGCAGACAACTGGACTTGGGGAGATTTTGAAGCAGCGGCGAAACAAATCAACGCTGAATTAGGGATTTTTGGTTCCTCCATTATGGATGATTTCCTTGCAGGAGCTTCCATTGGTGTAGGACCGGATTACAACTTCTTCGATGCGGATGATCAAACGAAATTAGGCTTTGACGACCCATCCTTATTAGTTGATTATATTCGTATGCGTAAAGAGTTAGTTGATTTAGGTGCATTCCCAGACCCAGGGGCAGCTGCTGAAGTAACGGACATTGAAGGAGACTTTATCGTTTCTGGTGAAGCAGCCATGACTTGGATTGCAACGAACCAATTCCCAACTTTAGTGGATGCGGCTGGTAGAGAATTGAAATTAGCGAGTGTACCAAGAAGAGACCATGATGACCCGTTTGGCCTTACTTTGAACTCTTCACAAATGTTCAGTATTCCAACGAACTCTGAACACAAAGAAGAAGCAGCGAAGTTCATTAACTTCTTCTTAAATGATGAAGAAGCGAATGAGATTCTAAAAGGCGAACGAGGTGTTCCAATCATGTCTACAGCTCGTGAAGCGATTGAAGCAAGTGCTACTGATGCTATGGTTGAAGTATTGAACTACATTGATTACGTTGGATCCAATGCAAACCCAGAGCTAAATAACATTGAAAATCCTAATACTGCTGAAATTACGAGTCAATACGAGCTGTTGCTCGATCAAGTCATCTATGACGAAATTACTCCTGAAGAAGCAGCACAACAGATTTACGAATTTGCTAAGAATATCATCGAGTAAAACAAGTGTTAGGTTGCATAGAAGAGTAACACCCTTCTTGCAACCATCTTGTTTTTTTGAACAAGCAAGGAAAGAGGAGGATGTAGAATGCAATTCATTGAAAATGAAGAGCAAGAGAAGAAAGGGTTTCGCTGGAAAATGCAACAATTCTTGGATAAAGAAAGTGTTGCTGGCTACGTGTTTTCTGCTCCCTTTATCATCGGATTTCTAGGTTTCACATTAATACCTATGGCTTTTTCTATGTACTATTCGTTAACAGATTATGACATGATCAATGCTCCTACTTTTGTCGGAATGGACAACTATACACGATTATTTACCGATGCTCGTTTCTTAAAGTCGATTCGAGTCACATTGGTATATGTCGGGATTTCTGTACCGGTAAAATTAATATTTGCATTGTTTATTGCGTATTTACTCACTCGAAAAGTAAAAGGGGATACATTGTATCGTTCCTTATTCTATGTACCATCGCTAATTGGTGGCAGTATCGCGGTTGCTTTAGTATGGAAAGAGCTGTTTGCTCGTCTCGGTTTGATAAATGCTTTGTTAAACACGATTGGTTTAGAATCGATTAACTGGTTTGGAGCGCAAGATAAAGCGATGATTCCGCTCATTTTGAGTTCAGCTTGGCAATTCGGATCTGCGATGATTATCTTTGCTGCAGGGTTAAAAGAAATACCGAATACTTATTATGAGGCGGCTTTGATTGATGGCGCAAATAAGGCGCAAATGTTCTTCAAAATCACCTTACCGTTACTCTCACCGATTATTTTATTTAACTTAATTATGCAAACGATTTCTGCCTTTATGGCATTTACGCAAGCTTTTGTTATTACTGGTGGTGGACCAAACGATGCAACTAACTTCTACGCGTTGTATGTGTATAACCATGCTTTTAACTTCTACAACATGGGATATGCAAGTGCGATGTCGTGGATTATGTTGCTGATCATTGCCTTTATCACCTTTATGATATTAAAGTTTTCAAAATATTGGATATTTGAAGAAAAGTGAGGATGGTCACATTGAATAAAAAGAAAATAAAAACATTCTTTTATCATGCATTTTTGATTTCTTTTGGATTCATCATGATCTATCCCGTTTTATGGATGATTACCGGATCTCTTAGAAACAATGCAGAAATTTTATCAGGAAATATGAGTTTGATCCCTGAAAACTGGCGTTGGGAAAACTTTGCCAATGGATGGCGCGGTTTTGGTGGTGTAGGTTTTGGGACGTTCTTTAAGAACTCGTTCGTGATCACAACGGTCTCAACAATCGGAACAGTTGTCAGTTCAGCTTGTGTTGCTTATGCATTTTCCCGTATTCGTTTTTTTGGAAGAAACGTCCTATTTGTTGCCATGTTGTTGACGATGATGTTGCCGGGACAAGTAATTTTAATTCCCCAATACATTATTTATAATCAATTAGGTTTAGTGGGCACACGAATTCCGTTAGTATTGCCGCACTTCTTCGGACAAGCCTTCTTTATTTATCAAATGATGCAGTTTATGGTAAGCATTCCGCGTGACTTAGATGAATCAGCTTATATGGATGGCTGTAATAAATATACGATTTTCTCCAAGATTATTTTCCCGTTGCTGAAACCATCGATTATCACGACCATCATCATCCAGTTTTACTGGAAATGGGACGATTTCATGGGACCATTGATTTACTTAAACAAACCTGAATCCTATACCGTTTCGATTGCTTTGAAGCTATTCGCCGATGCAGGATCAACTACCGATTATGGTGCCATGTTCGCGATGTCGACCTTGTCATTAATTCCAGTATTTCTGATTTTCTTATTCTTCAATAAATATTTGATTGATGGAATTAGTACAACGGGATTGAAAGGATAACGAGGAGGAATGTTGGAAATTGATTGATCGAAAGAAGTTATTAAAGAGAAATAATCCGATTTTGAAAGCTTGTGATTTCCACTCGCCATTAACAGTAGGAAATGGTGAGTTCGCTTTTACGGCAGATATTACGGGATTACAAACATTGCGTAAAGAGTATACCGAAAAGGGCGTTCCGTTATGTACGATGAGTCAATGGGGGTGGCATGAGACGCCAAACCATAACGGAGAATATTACGGTCAAGAAGATTTGCAACAGACCTATTATCAGATGGATGGGAAAACAGTTGCGTATCCGGTTGAGATGCAGGAAGGAAATGAAGACGTCTATACTTGGTTACGAGAAAATCCACACCGAATGAATTTGTATAACATTGGTTTCCGTCTAGACAATCAATCGATTCATTCTGCAGAGTTAGCAGAAACGCACCAAGAATTATGTCTATACGATGGTCTCCTAAAGAGCCAGTTTCAATTAGCGAACCAGAAAGTACATGTAGAGACATTTGTAGCGGCTAACGAAGACACAGTAAGCGTAACGGTAGCATCAACCTTGCTACTAGAAAGCCGCTTGCAACTCGTGCTGGAGTTTCCATATCCTTCACCAGAAATAAGTGGTGCAGACTGGGAGAAAGAGGATCAGCACCAAACAGAACTGGAACGCGTCAATGACTATGAATGGGTCTTAAAAAGGCAAGTGGACCAAGTTCAATATGCTACCCATTTGACTTCTAACTGCCGACTTGAAATCCATCAGGAGAAGCAACATCAATTTGTGTTACAGCCTGATGAAAGCGACTCATGGGACTTAGCGATTACGTATGCAACATCTGATAGATTACTTTCTGAAGGACCGACAGAATTGGAGCAACAAACGGTACAAAAGTGGCATCAATATTGGGATTCAGTTGGTTTGGTAGACTTTGCAGGAAGTCAGGATATGCGAGCTGCTGAATTGGAAAGAAGATTGATTCTATCGCAGTATTTGACGGCCATTCAATGTTCCGGCACCTTACCGCCTCAAGAAACAGGTCTGATTTGCAATAGTTGGTATGGAAAATTTCATTTAGAAATGCATATTTGGCATAGCGGGTATATGCCCTTGTGGAACAAACCGGAGTTGCTAGAAAATAGTTTCGCTTGGTATAAGAGCATTCAACCAAAAGGAAAAGAAAATGCACAAAAAAATGGTTTTGCAGGTTTGCGTTGGCCGAAGATGATTGGTCCGGAAGGGATAGACAGCCCCTCTATCATTGCTCCGCTTCTCATTTGGCAACAGCCACATATTCTGTATATGTTGGAGCTCGTCTATCAGACGAAAGAAAATAGAGAATTTTTAACAGAGTATTGGGAAATGGTAAAGGGAACGGCAGACTTCATGGCAGACTTTGTGAAGTGGGATGAAGAAGATCGACGGTATCATTTGATTGGACCGCTTATTCCCGCACAAGAGGAATTTGATCCGGTCACCGTGAAAAATCCAACGTTCGAATTGGAGTATTGGCGATTTGGTCTAAATATTGCTCTGGGGTGGGCAGAACGATTAGGAAAACAACCTGATACAAAGTGGCAGCATGTATATGATTACCTTGCTGAATCACCAATAGCTGATGAAAAATATTTATCTCATGAGAATTGCCCGGATACTTTCGAATCATTTAACAAAGACCATCCGTCGATGCTGACTGCACTAGGTTTTATTGCTAGCGATCGAATCAATCACCAGGTGATGGAAAACACACTGCGAAAAGTAATGGATAGTTGGGAATTCGAAACGTTATGGGGATGGGATTTTGCTGTGATGGCCATGTGTGCGACCCGCTTAGGAGACCCAGAGTTGGCGATTGACTTATTACTGATGGATTCGCCGAAAAACCAATATGTGGTAAATGGCAACAACTATCAAATGCTGCGTGAGGACTTACCCGTTTATTTACCTGGAAATGGCTCGCTATTGTTGGCAATAGGATTAATGGTTGCAGGTTGGGGAGAAGGGCAAATGCCAGGCATTCCCCAAAATGGAAAGTGGCAAGTTCAATTTGAAAATATCTTTCCTTTTCCTGCATAAGAATGAAAGATAAAAGAAATGGGTGGAATTAATGAAGAAAAGAAAATATATCGAGGACTCTTTGTTTTATCGGCTGTTTAATTTTTTGTATGCAGGAGTTAAATTGAATATTTACTTCTCCATGTTAAATCTGATTCTATTTTTGCTGTGCATGTTTTCGAGTCTTAGAACAGATACTTTCTTCATATTTTTCCTCTCATTTGTAACAGTTGGTCCGTCTTTACTAGCACTCCTAAAGACATTTGCGGATGGCAAATATGAATCGATGACATTTTTGGAGTTCTTCCAGCTGTTCAAAAAGTATTTTCTAAAAGGAATCGTCTATTCTTTCTTGATAGGATTTCTTGTTCTTTGGTTTGTATCTTTTCTTCTGTATCAATCATACGCACTTCTTTTCCTCCCTTTGTTCGTAACTTTTGGAGTCAGTGCTTTAGCAACCATCGTGCTTGCCATGCAGATATCGGTAGAGAATGAACAGATTTCAATGAGACAATTATTCCACATCAGCTTCCAGCTGAGTTGGAAAAAATTATTTATTAGCTACTTTATTGCGATTCTTATTACAGCACTTATTTTTGTCATGTATTATCGCGCAATATATGGATTTTTAATTTTATTCAGCTTAATTTTTTACTATGTGTTTAAAATTAATGAGCGAATGTATCTTGCATCGGAGGAAAATAAAAAATGAAGCGTAGTGAAATTTTTATTCGGGATCCTTTTATTTTATTACATGAAGATAAATATTACATGTATGGCACCAGAAGCCTAACCGCTTGGAAAAAACCAGAAGAATTGTCCAGCTTAGGGTTTGATGTGTATATGAGTGATGACCTGGTGGAATGGAGTGAGCCAATCGAAGTATTCAAAAGACCAGAAGCATTTTGGTCCGATATGAACTTTTGGGCTCCCGAAGTACATGTGTACAAAGAAAAGTTCTACATGTTTGCGACGTTCAATAAAGAAGGACAAAACAAGGGGACGCAAATTCTCATTGCAGATGCTCCAACTGGTCCATTTTCGCTACATAGTGACGGACCCCTGACACCAAGAGAATGGCCATGTCTGGATGGAACGTTGTATGTGGACGAAAATAACACACCTTATATGATTTTTTGTCGCGAATGGATCATGGACGGGAAAGGAAGCATTTGTGTCATTCAATTGACAGATGACTTGAGAGATACGGTAGGAGAACCGGTAACAATTTTAGAAGCAGTCGAAGCAGAATGGCATCCAGCAGATACTACCCGGTTTGTTACCGATGGTCCATTTATGCACCGCACCAAAAATGGCACGTTGCTAATGATTTGGTCATCCTTAAAAGGGCAAGACTACGTAGAGGCCATTGCAGAAAGTACCACTGGATCAATATTTGGACCGTGGATTCATCAAGAAGAGTTATTATTCAGTGAAGATGGCGGGCATGGGATGTTGTTCCATGATAAAGAAGGTGAACTCGTATTTACCATGCATAAGCCTAATATTAGTTACGGTGAAAATCCTTACTTTATTTTAGTGGAAGAGGAAGAGAATACGCTGAAGTTAGGAAAAGATATATAGAGAATTAAAAGGCCTAGAGGAAGAAGCTCTGGGTCTTTGATATTACTAAATTTACTTGAAAAACTAGCTCTTCTGTCTAATATTGATTAGAACAACTTTAGTAGGCTATAATTTGATGAGCATTTTATGGAAGTGTACACAGAGGCGTATCAACATGTCTTACTTTAAAAAATACGAAGAGTTATCTTATTATGGAAAGTTAAAAATACTTCTCTATATGATTTTTACTGCTACCATTTTTTTCGTTATTACACTAGGTTTCGTTTTTATTTTAATTCTATCTAATCAGTTATATGAAAGAAATCAACAAAAGTTATCGATTATCACTTTAGGAATAGAAAATGAACTTTCGAATATTGAATAGATTATGACTGAAGTCCACCAAAATAGTGCCTTACAATCGAACTTAATCCTTATGAATGAAACTGAGAGTGATTTACAGAAAGAAGAGATGTCTAATCAGCAATTCAGAAAGAGATAAGTTGGTTAATGATGTCAAAAGACAACACTAAAAATATGGCAATTCTGGACAAACAGGACGAAAGAGTGATTGGAAACCCTCGAGAAGTCAAATTATTCGAGGATGCTACTGAAATGTTGGATAAGGAAAGTCGAAGGGGAGAGTGAAAATTTAGCTCTTATTTATCTGAAGCATTATTTGTGAAGAATTTATACAGTACACGCAAAGTACCACTCCAGTATATTGGAATGGTAAACGTAACCGTGAACATAGGTTTTATTCAAGATTTGATTAGTAATTCAGGTCTATTTTCTGAAGAAGACTTTTTAGTACTTGTGCACCTAAATGAAATGTCTTCTTTCTCAGAAAATTTACCCTTAAATCGTTTGATTCGTCGGTTAGAGCGAAATAATGAAAGGCTTCCTAAGCAAGACTACTTTTTGAGAATATAAAAAATAATCGTTATTTTTTATATTCAGCCTATGCGCAATTACCATCTCAAAAATTGGATATGCGTTACTTTCTGTTGAGTAAAAAAGTAGTCAACCAAATTGTTCAAATTGTGTTGATTTTTGTTTTATTAGCATTCTTTGTAATTGTGATCGATATCAAACTTTCAAAACGTTGTTTAACAAAACTCATCCTTCCAATCAGAGAAAATGAAGCAGTTTAAAAATGAGAAGAGAAGGATTTAAGTGGTTTGAAAAGTATTAGTGAGCCACTTTTAAAAGTAAGTAGTAAACATGGGGTTGGTGTGTTATATGATAGCTTTAAAAATATGAATGAAGAAATTGAGTCTTTGATTGCAAAAGAATATCAGGCAAAATTATTAAACCAAGAAATAAATCATTGTTACTTGTGTGCTCAAATCAATCCTCATTTTTATATAACACCTTAAATTCAATCAATTGGTTACTAATCAGTAAAGTAAAATTGATATTTCAGAGATGCTACATCTATAGCATTGTTGTTAAGGAAAAAAATGGATTAAAATATCCTTTCACATACCATGGGTGAAGAAGAGGAATAACAGATGATCATTACCTTATAAAATAATCATCTTACATGATAATTATGTAATTATGATGATTATATCCTTTTCTATGCTAAAAAGATTATATACGTAACTTCTTCTGAAATATATTATGAAAGGGGTAACAAACTGTGTGAGAAAAACATAAAAAGGATAGTGAATGGGCGAATGAAAACTATGATTAAGAATCCTATTTTACCAGGTTTTAATCCAGATCCTTGTTTGATTCGAGTGGAAGATACTTATTATATCGCAGTCTCATCATTCGAATGGCTACCAGGAGTCCGCGTTTATGAGTCACCAGACTTGGTTAACTGGGAATATTGTACGGATATTTTAACGGATCAAGTTGATTTAAAAGGAAATGCGACTAACTGCAGTATCTGGGCACCACAAATCAGTTATGCAGATGGGGAATTTCATTTATTGTATACGGATGTAAAGAGTTCCGTTCGTCCGTTCAAAGATACTCATAATTATATTATTTCTGCCCCAAGTATGAAGGGTCCTTGGTCGAAACCGGTTTATTTAAATAGCAGTGGCTTCGATCCTTCCTTATTCCATGATGAAGATGGTAGAAAATGGCTTTCCAATGCACTGTGGGATTACCGCTTAACTACACCGAATAAATCCTCAGGAATTGTTATTCAAGAGTACGATGCCGACAGTAAAAGACTGATTGGGGAACCGGTAAAAATTTTTGATTGTACGGAATTGGGGAAAACGGAAGCACCTCATCTTTATAAGAAAGATGGTTACTATTATTTAATTATGGCAGAGGGCGGGACAGGCAGTGGACATGCTGTAACCATTGCTCGATCGAAGAGTGTGACGGG
>Ga0194136_1001060_pt1 | contig 13853 bp, 9 predicted proteins | sample TARM_MetaG_T3A_1_FD_134023 | JGI IMG/M metagenome (GOLD analysis project Ga0194136, IMG submission 134023) | Freshwater microbial communities from Pennsylvania, USA, analyzing microbe dynamics in response to fracking - TARM_MetaG_T3A_14 (version 2) | ecosystem: Environmental > Aquatic >...
AGACACCATTGAGTCATTGGGCATTGAGCGTACTTTTCAAAAGCTTGACCAGGCAGAGATAGTGCTTTGGATGATTGATGCATCGGATGCATTAAAACAGATAGAGCAACTCTCGTCGCAGATTATTCCGCGATGTGCGGACAAACGATTGATCCTGGTACTAAACAAAACCGATCTCATCAGCGTAGGGCAGCAAAAAGAGCTTGAAGAAAAACTAAATGGCTTAATCAAAGAAAACATTCATCACCTCTTTATCTCAGCACGCCACAAGCAACATACCGATGCTTTGCAACAACTACTCATATCAGCCGCGCAGCTCCCCACGGTAACACAGAATGACGTAATTGTTACCAACGTACGTCATTACGAAGCATTGAAACACTCACTTGAGTCGATCGAACGTGTTCAGGAAGGTTTGTCAACCGACATTTCGGGTGATTTCCTTTCGCAGGATATTCGTGAATGTATTTTCCATTTAAGCGACATTGTGGGCGAAGTAACCAATGACATGGTACTTCAAAACATCTTTCATCATTTTTGCATCGGGAAATGAGAAGGTTCCCGTCATGACGGGAGTTCCTGATTACGCAATAAGCGACCGATATTTTTACGATGCAAAACAATAATAAGTATCGCGCAAACCAACAAATAGTAGAATATGGGAGTTATTCCATTCAGAATAAATTCGCTAACCACCAACATGATGGCGAGCGTGATGGAGCCTAGTGAGACATATTTAAAACGCCATTTAACAATAAAATAAGACGCCACGGAGATAAGGACCGCAAGTGGAGCAAGTAAAACGGAAGCTCCCAATGTGGTGTTTACGCCTTTCCCTCCTTTGAACTTCAGAAAAATACTAAAATCGTGTCCCAGAATTGATGCAAGCGCCACATAATAGATAAACGAGTCGGATGCCACATTTTGATAATAAGTTAAATGGGAATCATATGCAAAATACAAGTATAGACCTACCGGTAAAAGTCCTTTCGCCATATCCAACAACTGAGTAATGGCGGCCACTTTTTTACCGGCTGTGCGCTTTACATTGGTAGAACCGATGTTTCCACTTCCCAACTCCAGAATATTATGTCCGGTTACGAACCGCACCATCAGATATCCTACAGGAATTGAACCGACTAAATAGGTAGCTAAAAGAATGATTGCCTCCATACGAACCTCATTTCATTGTATCAGTATTAAAATATATAACAAAAATCCATGAGCAGTTACTTTTTAGGGAACCATGGGAAAAAGGAATTCGTTTTTTCTACATATTCAGCATACTGCGGTTTGGTTTGATTCAGTGTCTTTTCGAGCAAAGCCACCCCAGAAACCTTGATGATGAGCAAGGTCATCAGGACAGAGCCTAACACTTGCCAGTAGCTTCCGGCAGAAATGCTAAATAAGCCGTAAGCCCACCACACGGCCGAATCGCCAAAATAATTGGGGTGTCGGGTATATCGCCAAAAACCATGAGAAAGCACCTTTCCTTTGTTTTGAGGATTGTTTTTAAAACGTGCCAATTGATAATCGCCTCCGGATTCGAAAGTAAAACCAACAAGCCAAACCAAAATACCAACATAATCGAGCGCATGGAGCGCATGAGATGGAGTGCCCATGCTAACGCCCAGCAACGGCAATGAAATCAGCATGGTCAATACACCCTGCAACAAGAAAGTCTGGAAGAAACTTACCCACCAATAGCGCGCAGGACCATACTTTTTTCTGAACGCTTGATACCTAAAATCTTCGCCTTTCCCTTTATTGCGCCAGGTAAGGTAGATAGACAGCCGCACTCCCCAGAGAGTTACCAAAACGAGCATGAGTATTTTTCGGGGAGTTAGATCGCCCGACATGAATACATAGAACGTGTTTACCACCACAAAACCGATTCCCCAAAAGAGATCGACAATACTTACATTCTTTAACCGAACGCTCAAGAGCCATAAAAGCGTAAAAAGAATCAAGATAACAAGCGATGCCTGTGAAAATAGTGTCAACATGACGGGTAAATTTAATTGGTTAATAATAAAGAGATTGCTATTGCCCCACTGCCAGCATGCATACCGATAACGGGTGAAATATCAACAATAGCAGCAGCCTTTTTACCGGTAAGAAGCACCATCTTTTTGGCTGTTTCTTCAGCACCTTCGGGGTTGTGTGCATGCAACACAATATAATTCCACACCGTTTTCTGCCGACCGATTTTTGCGATATGCTCCATTACTTTCTTTAAGCTAGCGCGCTGGCTGAAGGTATTGCCAAACAACATCGACTTTCCCTGCTCATCCATAGATATAACCGGATTGAATCCTAAAAGACTGGCTATGAACCCTTTGGGCTTTGACACCCGCCCCCCTTTGATCATATACTTCAAATCGCGGACACTGACAAATATCTTCGTTTGCAGGATATCATCGGCAAGCGTTCGTACAACTGCATCGGCCGTTTGTCCGGCTTCAATGCTTTTGGCGGCCTTCAGCACAAGCAATCCCAAGGCTCCGGACAGGTTTTTAGAATCAATCACGTAGATCGGCTTATTAAACTCTTTCGATATACGCTTTCCGGCTTTGGCACTATTGGCAAATGTTCCGCTGAAGTGCCCGGTGAGGTGTATGGCAATAATAGCATCATAATGCGAAGCCAGGTGGGAGTACAAATTTGTAAAGGTCTGTTCGTTTATTTGAGAGGTTTTGGGAAACTCTGTTTCCGATTCGAGCATATCGTAAAAACGGTCGGGATTGATGGTTACTTTATCCAGAAAATGATTGCCGGCGAAGTTCAGGTTAAGCGGAACGACATTTATTTGATAATAATCGATCAGTTCCTGTGACAGGTCGCAAGAAGAATCGGTCACCAAGGCGATGTTCCATTTACGCTTGGTGGCCGTTTCGTGTTGTCGAATCATGTCGTCCACTTTTTGAAAAGTGATAGTGCCACACGCTTTCAGTTCCTGGAAAAGTTCTGCCGGCTGATTGGTATGAACATGAATGCGGCAAGTTGCTTCGGAACCAGCTACCACAACAGAATCGCCACTTTTACTTGCTATTTTCTGAATCTCATCACGACCTACACTCAGATTTTTAATGATCGCTTCCGTACAGTAGCGGTATGTAATCTCGTCATCGACTATATGCTCGGGGGAAACAAAAGAGAAGGCGGCTGAAGAGGGGGCAGCCAACTGTCGGACATTTCCGGTTCGTAAAAAATCGGTAACACCTTTGATAAACACCACAAACCCCTTCGCTCCTGCATCGACAAAACCCGATTGTCGCAGTGCCTTTAGTTTGAAGGTCGTTTCAGATAAAGATTTCTCCAACACAGACAAAGAATCGATAATCACCTTTTTAAATTCATGTATATTTTCTCTCTTGGCATGAAGAAATTCGGCCCACTCTTTAATGACCGTCAGCATAGTGCCTTCCACCGGATTTGAGATAGCCCCGTACATATAAGGAACAGAACCGGAAACGCTTTCCGAGAATTCGGTGATTGTGAGTGCAGCTTTGTCTTTTGTTTCACAACTCAGCCCATACAAAAACTGGGCAAAAATAACGCCGGAGTTGCCTCTGGCACCCACCAATGCCGCTTCGGCCATATCGTTTACCATCGTTTTATAAAACTTTTGCGGTTGGATGTTATCTAATACTGACCTAACCGTAGCGACTAAATTGGTTCCGGTATCTTTATCATTTACAGGGAAAACATTTAGCTTATTTATCTCTGCCTGATGTTGAAATAGTTGATTGGCACCGGCAATAAACGAATAATAAAGTATTCTCCCATCAACCTTTGTAGTGTCATTATTTGTTTTTTCTGGGTATTCAGCCATCTTCTTTGAATCATTTGGGACTTATCTTGTCATATTAACACTAATGAAACAACTCAAAGGAATTAGGGTTCACCGGATGAGTCTAAATAAGTTAATAATGATAACTCCCTAAATTCTACTTCATATCTTTGAGCCTATTTCTGCGTTGACGGCATTCTGCCAGATAGGTTTTCTGGGTGTCGGTAAACAAGGGCTACATAAAAAGTGTGAAAAAAAGTATCACCAAGTATCACCAACTTTTCCGCAGTTATTTATTACAAACACATCGCTATTTATCTTGTATATATAAGCCTTTTAACAAGCATGCTTATGCGATTTATTTTGCCGGTGAACAATTTTCGTCTCCACCCGGATGTACACAGTTTGTACACCCGCATGTACAGGTCCTGTACACCCAGATGTATAAAACTTGTACACCGGGGTGTATGTGGAAATTTGCAACGAGCTGTAATCCGTTTGCGAAAATGGACTAATTGGGATGAATTGCAGGGAAAAGAAGGCACAAATTCATCCATACCACAGAAATATTGAAAGTAAGCATTCTCACTCCATTGTTCGACGACAGACTCATCAGAGAGGTTGTGCAGATGTTTGAGAATCAGTAACCCGCACATCAGACGGATCGGTTCAGCCGGACGACCATTATCTGGGCTGTAAAGAGAAATCAATCTCCAATTTCATTCATTTTGACCTAATAATTCCCCCTGTCTGAAATAGCTCCAGGCAGGGGGAATTTTATGTGATATAGAACATTTATTTGGTCTTCAATGATAATGTGGCGGTAGGCAGCGAGCTCTTGATGCTCACGCTGACAGTGCCCTTTTTCTGCGTGCTGCGTACCACTAGTATGGCACGTCCTTTCCACGTCTTCGTGCGAGGCGAAGTGTAAAGTTCCGTGTCTTTCAGGTCAGCAGAGGCGAAGGCAAGAAGCTTGCCGGCACCCTTCACTGTGGCCTCACAAGGGAGGGCTGCTTCCGGTACGAGTGTACCGTCCTTGTCCACTACTTCTGCAATGATATAGGTGAGTGATTGGCCATCAGCAGTCATCACGGAGCGATCAGATGTGAGGCGCAGACGGGCAGGTTGGCTTGCTGTCTTCAGTGTAACACTCCTACCGCCAGTTTCAGCACGTATCGTACCAGCCTTGTAAGGTACGGTGAATACAGCTTTAAACTCGGTGTCGCGACTTACCTGCTTCGTGCCTATGAGTTCGTCATTCAGATAGAGGCTCACCTCAGGCTGATGGGTGTAGACCTCTACCTCTACAGGTTTGCCTTCCCAACCGTTCCAAGTCCATGATTCCCATGTAGGCCAAACGCTCCACATGGTTTGCTTGATTTCTCCGTGATAACCCTCTGGTTCTTTTACGGCCATATAGAGTGGTGTATCTTTATTCCAAAGCATCTCGCGATAATGACTGATAGGTTTGCGCCAACCTGTGATATCTACGTCGCCACATGGAGCGCCATGCCATTCAGGTTGTCCGCCCTCAATCCACGACTCACCCTCGCGTTCACCTTTGTAATAAGTACGCCCGATGCCGCTTTCGCCCAGATAGTCGAGACCCGTCCATACGATATCACCAACTACATAAGGGAAATCATTGACTGTGGCCCAGTTTCTGAAGGCATCGCGTGGGTAACTCTCAGTCTGCCAGATCACACGCTTTGGGTCACGCTTATGGTCATCGGCATGCTTGAATAGCATATAGTTATAGCCCACCACGTCGAGCACCTCTGCGTGTGGATCATATATTTCCCAGTCACGGTCCCATGCACACAGAGCCTCGGTCACAGGGCGTGTGACATCTTTTTCAAGTATTGCGGCCTTCATCTGTCGGGCTGTATAGACCACGCGGATGTCCTTACGTTCAATCACTTCGTTGCCGATACTCCACGAGATGACGCTCGGATGATTACGATCGCGCAGCACCATCGACTGGATATCGTCACGGAAGCAAGAGTCGATGACGGTAGAGTAATCATAAGGATTTTTCTGAGTGCGCCATCCATCAAATACCTCGTCGATCACGAGCATACCAATGGAGTCACAGGCGTCGAGGAAGGCGCGAGTGGTAGGATTATGACTGGTGCGGATGAGGTTGAATCCGGCATCCTTCATCTGTCTAACTTTACGTATTTCTGCGTCGTCGAAAGCACGTGCACCCAGCACACCGTCATCGTGGTGTACGCAGGCACCATTGATGAGTACCTTTTTGCCATTAAGCATGAAACCGTTTTTGGCATCGAAAGAAAAAGAGCGGATACCGTATTTGCAAGTCTGATTGTCGATGATCTTGCCGTTCTCCTTTAGCTTCACAGCGATTTCGCTAAGGGAAGGATTCTCGGGCGACCACAGTTCCGGATTATTGACCGTCAGCATCGTGCTCACGTTTTTGGTTTGACCAGCATCAACTGCCACCTTTAACTCAGTATCACCTACAATGACAGTAGCGTTACGGTTGGTCTGCGACTCATTGACAACCGTCACCTCCACCTTCACCTGAGCCTTATTTGCCAACACATCGGGGGTAGTGGCAAAGACGCCATTCTCTGCGATATGTAATACGGGCATCGTTTCAAGCCATACGTGGCGGTAGATACCTGAGCCGGAATACCAGCGGCAATTAGGTTGTTCGCTATTGTCCACTTTGACAACGATCTCGTTCTTACTCTTCGGAGCTTTTTTCAGTATATTAGTGATATCGATTGTGAATGGTGTATAGCCATAGTGATGCTGTCCAGCCTTCTGTCCGTTGACAAAAATCTCAGCTTTTTGATATACCCCCTCGAAGTGGAGCTTTACAAGTTCGCCCTTAGGTGTGGAAAATGTCTTATGATACTCACCCTTACCAGCTTCGAACCATCCACCTCCAGTGCCTGTAGCACCTTTGCCAGAATTTGAACCTTCGAAAATGTCCCAGTCGTGAGGCAGATCAATGTTTTGTGTAGTTCCGTTATGTGTAAATTGCCAACCGAAGTCAAACAACTGTTTTTGTGACTGTGCCGACATGCCTATGGTCCAAATAAGCGCAGCCAAAGTTAAATAATAGTTTTTTAGTTTTTTCATTACGTATTAATTTATTTTCGATTTCAAAAGTACTAAAAAATGTTGAAACATACCTAACTTTTGCGTAAACTCGTTTATTTAGCTAGCATGTTTTTGATATATGAGAAGAAAAGGGCATTAGGCCTATTGTGATTTGCTTATGATCCGAATCATAAAGGAACCACAATGCCGTTCATGCCAGTAATCAAGAAAGCTAAGCAGCCTCTCAAATTTAGAGAAGCTGCTCATAAATTATTTCTTCATCTTACAGATACTCCTGGACATGGTACCAGATGTTTATAGGCTCTGTGTCAATAACCGAGTAAAGTCCAATCATTCAATCGGCTTTATGATTACACTCCTATCGTACCGTGCGATGTAGTGGCGAGAAGGAGTCCAAAATAGTCTCTCTCGTCAATCCTCAACAATCAGCACTGAACCTCTTTGTTAGCTCGCTCGGATAATAGGCTAAAGAAGAACGAAAATAAATAATCCCTCGTAAATTTAGCTTGCGTTTTAGACAATGTTAAGCACACCTCCGGCATACGAGGTATTGGCAAAATAAGCAGGCTCATACTCAAACGAATAACTCCCGTTATCGTTCTCAGTTGAGTTCCGGCCTCAACGCCTTCAGACCTTTGCACTTCGCATTGTTTATCGGTTCAGCTGTTTAACACCCACAGAAATCTCCAGTTCCAGCACATCCAATATCTTACTAAGTATCTCGATGGAGGGGTTCGCCTATCCACGTTCTATTTTATAGAGCGTATTAACACTAATATCCGCAATATCAGCCAAGTGGGGCTGCGTAATCATAAGGTCTTTTCTTCGGAGACGTATCTGCTCACCAATAGTCACCCGTAACGAGTTTATTTATTACAAGTATATCGCTATTTATCTTTTATATATAAGCCTTTTAACAAGTATGCTTATGCGATTTATTTTGCCGGTGAACAATTTTGTAACGAGCGGATAAAAATTTGCTTACTTGAATCAAATATTTATCAAAAACACAATTAAACATCAACACCTAATTAAAAAACAGACATGGTTTCTTATCTTTGCAGAAAAGAGACATAAGGGTATTGTAATACAACCAGCCAATAGATGAATACAAAGCAATGCATGATAGTGGATTTGGATAAATTTGGTGACAAGCGAATGTTTATCACAGAACAAGTTGCCTCCATTTGCGAAAACAAGAATGGACTGTGGACTATTCGGTTTTCCTCCTCTCCTCGCATGTTCAACTATAACTATTCTCGATTACTGTATCTCACAAACCCCGAAACGATCAATCTTGGCGAAAAGGGGCTATACATCAAAAATAAACGAATCAACGACGTAGCTGAGTTGCTCCGTTTTACGAACGGTCATTATGCTTTCTATCGAGTGACTTATACCAATGGGTACTATGAGAATCTGGACGGAAGCAAAGTCTACATCACCCGTACTCCAATTGACAAGAATGGTGGTTCTACTTGGGATTATCTTTGCAAGTTGGCTGCCGAAACAGGATTGTTAGCTGAAGATGATGAAAGTATCTTGTCCAAGCAATACAACTTGGTGGATTTGAAGCGAGACAATGTACCCTTGGCACAATATTTAGGTGATAGAACGAAATTGGCTACTTATCACAAACCGAATCAGATATATTATCCTTTTGGATGCAATGCCAGTCAGAAAGCTGCTGTGGAAGCAGCTTTGACACATCAGGTCAGTATTATTCAGGGGCCTCCGGGGACTGGTAAGACGCAAACCATTTTGAACATCATTGCCAATCTACTGATAAAAGACAAAACGATATTAGTGGTATCGAATAATAACTCTGCCGTAGAGAATGTGGCAGAGAAACTCAATGGAGAGAACCTGGGATTCATTGTTGCCAAGCTTGGTAGCGTGCAAAACAAGGAAACGTTCATTGCCAATCAGCCAGGTTATCCTGATATGACAGAATGGAGTCTCGATGAACCGGTATCCATAGAGGAATTGGCGCAAAATTCGCTCCATAACGTATCGCAAGCATTTGATGAGCAATTGCGTCAGGCTCAACTGAAAGCAGCGTACGATGCTTTACTAAAAGAATCGAAGTACAACGATATACTGAGAGCAGGCAAAGCAGGAGAAGATTGGCTAAACGGCAAATCATCGACCAAACTCATGAAACTGCTAAGCCTATACCAGATGTTGACGGAAAGCGGACATAAACCAAATTTATGGTTCAGGTTAAAATGGGCGTTCTCATTAGGTACGCAGATGTTTGCGCTCTTAGGTAAGCAATCATCACATATCATTTCGGCTTTAGAATCGGCCTATTACTTCTCTCGCAAAACGGAAATAGAACATGAGTTGGAATCAATTGCTGGCACTTCAACACATAGACATCAATAAGGGCGTAAAAGATCTACGTTCCTCTTCTCTCCAACTATTAAAGAACAAGATAGCAAATCAACATGGTACCGGCGAAAGAAGAAAGTTTACCATTGCCGATCTCAAGTTCAAATCGGAAGAATTCTTAAAAGAATATCCGGTTGTACTCAGTACTACCTATTCAGCCAAGGGTTGTATCAGCAAGGATATGGTGTTTGATTATGTGATCATGGACGAGGCTTCACAAGTCGATATAAAAACAGGAGCACTGGCACTGTCGTGCGCCATTAATGCCGTGATAGTTGGTGATGACAAACAACTGCCCAATGTGGTAAGCCGTGAAGAGGCATTGGCACTTAATGCCATCCGGGCAACCTACGAAGTGGATGACCGATACAACGCCGTGGCACACAGTTTTCTGCAATCCTGCGCCGAAGTGTTTCAGCATGCACCGGTGATATTGCTACGTGAACATTATCGTTGTCACCCCAAAATCATAGAGTTTTGCAACCAACGTTTCTATGATGGAGAGCTTGTTGCTATGACAACAGACAACAGCGAAGATGAGGTGCTGCAAGTAGTGAGAACCGTTGAGGGGAACCATGCCAGGAACCATTTTAATCAAAGAGAAATAGATGTCATCACTCAAGAGGTACTGCCGGAGTGCTCGGACGCGGGAAGCATAGGCATCATTACTCCCTATCGTTCTCAAGCAGAAGCCATAAACGAAGCATTAGGAAAAGATATTGCCAGCACAGTGCATAAGTATCAAGGACGCGAGTGCGACACCATCATTATGAGTATGGTAGATAACTCTCCCACTGAGTTTTCTGATGATGCCAACCTGCTTAACGTGGCAATATCTCGTGCAAAAACAAGGCTTTGCATTGTAACAAACGGTAACGAGATGAGTCAGGATTCCAATATCGGCCAGCTTATTAGTTACATCCAATACAATAATTTTGAAGTGAAAACAAGTAAACTACATTCTGTTTTTGATCTGCTCTACAAGCAATATACGGCAGAAAGATTTGCTTACGAAGCTACACATTCTGCTGTCTCAGAACATCTATCAGAAAACCTCGTTTATGACCTCTTATTAAAAGCCATTGCCAAATTAGGCTTGTCCAATACGGATGTGCTTTGTCATTATCCGCTATCCAGACTCATTGCAGACTGGAGTTTGCTAGATGATAAAGAGAAAGCATTTGCTGAAAGTCCGTTCTCACACGTAGATTTTCTTATCTACAACTCGCTCACCAAGAAACCGCTTCACGCAATAGAAGTGGATGGCTGGCACTTCCATAAAGGATGTGACTCACAGCAATCTCGTGATGCACTCAAAGACAGGATCTTTTCAAAGTTAGGCCTCCGTCTGCTTCGCATTTCTACTACAGATACTGTGAATGAGGAGACGATGATGAAATTGATTTCAGAAGAAAGTTTGATGTACAAAAAATAGGAATAAGATTCAATGCTAACCTTTGATAAAACTCCAAAAAATTACGGATCAAAGATAACCCACGTTAAAGAAATCAAATTGATATTTTTAAATTGTTTTTCAAACGAATTCCAGTTTCATCTTAGAATTATTTATATTTTTGTAACTTGCGTATTAAAAGTATATAATCATGGAAACAAATAAATCTGATATAAATGAAATTATGGAACAAATAGTCTCTTTCACTAAGGAACGTGACTGGGACCAATTCCATAATGGAAAAGATTTAGCATTAGCTCTATCGATAGAAGCAGCAGAATTAAACGAAGCTTTTCTATGGAAGAAAGCTGAAGAAGTAAATATAGAAAAAATAAAAGAAGAATTGGCAGATATTTTTAACTATGCCTTTCTTATTGCTAATAAGTATGACTTAGACATCAAGAAAATAATTTCAGATAAGATTACGAATAATGCAAATAAATATCCTATAGAAAAATCGAAAGGATCTGCCAGAAAATATACCGAATTATGATTGTATATCATGCTTCAAAAAAAACTTTTATCAATGACGTCTTCAATAACACAATTGCGGATGAAATAGAAAATGCATTCTTAGCGCATTTGGGAAGGCATACTTCTTATAATGAAGTTCTATCATGGAGAAATTCAATGATTCACATGTACAAGGTTATCGACACACCAGATATTCCGAATGACGCTAGTATTGCTATTGAGTATCAAATACCACTGACGTCAAAACGAATAGATTTTATTATCTCGGGTTTCGATAATGAGAACAAAGGTCATGTTGTTATTATTGAACTAAAACAGTGGGAACAGGCAAAACTATCACCTAAGTCAGCATTAGTAAAAACTCGTTTTCAACATGGAGAAAGCGAGGTAGCACACCCTTCTTATCAAGCATGGTCATATGCATATATGCTCATAAATTATAATGAAACAATAAGAGACCAAGGTATCAATATATCTCCTTGTGCATTTTTACATAACTATCAAACAGATGATGTTATTACTAATCCTATATATAGTGAATATATAGAAAAAGCCCCTGTTTTTCTTAAAACAGATGCGCAAAAGCTACAAAACTTCATAAAAGACCGCATCAAATATGGAGCTAAAGATGACATTGTTTGGCTTATTGATAAAGGGAAACTTAGACCTTCTAAACAATTGGCTGACGCTCTTACTTCTATGATTAAAGGGAATCAAGAGTTTGTATTGCTGGATGATCAAAAGGTTGTTTTTGAGACAGCTATTGAAATGGCAAACAAGGCTAATGCTGGAAAAAAACATGTATTAATTGTTGAAGGAGGGCCAGGAACAGGTAAAAGCGTTGTAGCGGTCAATCTCCTCGTACAACTAACCAAACAAGGAATTGTCACCCAATACGTATCAAAGAATGCAGCACCAAGAAGTGTCTATACCAATAAACTATCAGGATCCTTCAAAAAATCATATATTGACAATCTATTCGTTGGCAGTGGAAAATTTATTGATGTTCCTGAAAGCACCTTCGGTGCTCTTATCGTTGATGAAGCACACCGGCTTAACGAAAAGAGTGGACTCTTCAGTAATTTAGGAGAAAACCAAATCTTAGAGATAATTCGCTCTGCAAAGTTTTCAGTTTTTTTTGTTGATGACAAACAACGAATACATATAAAAGATATAGGGACAAAAAGAGAAATTAAAAGAATTGCAGATTCATATAATGCTGTTGTTTATACAACGAAACTTGAATCCCAATTTCGTTGTAACGGATCTGATGGCTATTTAAGTTGGCTAGATAATGCATTGCAAATTAGAGAAACAGCAAACATTAAAATTTCGTCTGACGATTATGATTTTCGAATATTCTCTGATCCTAATGAACTATTTGATGCCATAAAAAACAAAAACCGAACAAACAACAAATCAAGACTTGTTGCTGGATATTGCTGGGATTGGAAAAGTCAGAAAGATATTAATGAATATGATATAGTAATACCAGAGTTTAACTTCAAGAAACAGTGGAACTTTAATTCAAATGTTCCTTGGATTTTAGGAGATGAATCCGTTAATCAAATTGGGTGTATTCATACTTGTCAAGGACTAGAGCTTGATTACGTAGGTGTAATAGTAGGTATGGATATACGTTATGAAAATAATAAAATAGTCACCGATGTACTTAAACGCTCTACTAAAGATCGTTCTATTGCTGGATTTAAAAGTTATCTAAAAAAAGACAACAAGAAAGCATTACAAGATGCTGATGAAATTATAAAAAACACGTACAGGACATTAATGACTCGTGGGATGAAAGGCTGCTATGTCTATTTCTGCGATAAACCACTTGCTCAACATTTCATGGACTTGATAGAAAATCAGGAAAAGAGTAAGTCCATTACACGAATTGAAGACACGGTAAATGATGATGTAAAATATATCGACTTTCTACCTTTTTATTCAATCAAGGCTGCATGTGGATATTTTGGAGAAGGAGAAAATGTTGAAGAAAAGGGATGGATAAAGGTAGAAGGTATGGGTAAATTAAATCGTAACATGTATGTAGTACAAGCTGTGGGGAATTCAATGGAGCCACTGATTTATGATGGTGATTATTGTGTATTTAGGAGTAATCCTTCTGGTAGCCGTCAAGGCAAAGTAGTATTGGCTCAACATCATAATTTCTATGATGCAGATTATAGTGGCAGCTATTCAATCAAAATATATACCAGCAATAAAGCATACAATTCTGATGGAAATTGGTGGCATGAATCAATTATATTAGAGCCTAAAAATTCTACTTATAATCCAATCATCATCGATGAAGATCAAGCCGACGATTTTCGAATTATTGGTGAATTCGTTGGAGTTATTAATCACAAAAAGGACTAATTCATAACATTTTTAAAATATGATATCTCCCTTATATAAAAAACATCTATCAAAATAGAAAAATATTTTGTGGGAACAAGAGGCTAAAGTCATTATTTAAAATTTTGCCATAGATATTATAATTGCGGTTTAAAAAAGATGATGAATATAATTCAACTAACAGAAAACAAGAAGCAGCATATAGACTTGTTATTGCTTGCTGACGAGCAAGAGTCTATGATAGACCGATATCTGGAGCGCGGAGACATGTTCGTGCTTGATGAT
>Ga0194136_1001064_pt1 | contig 13839 bp, 14 predicted proteins | sample TARM_MetaG_T3A_1_FD_134023 | JGI IMG/M metagenome (GOLD analysis project Ga0194136, IMG submission 134023) | Freshwater microbial communities from Pennsylvania, USA, analyzing microbe dynamics in response to fracking - TARM_MetaG_T3A_14 (version 2) | ecosystem: Environmental > Aquatic >...
CACTCTCCAATTCGATGACATCACCTATTTCCAGAAAGCCACCGATAAAGTTGCCCGGACTTGGGATGATGTGCCGGACGAAATCAAGGAAACCTTCGAAAAAATCGGGATTCCTGAAGCCGAGCGTGCCTATCTGGCCGGCGTAACGGTCCAGTACGAGTCGGAAGCCGTCTATCACAACATGAAGGACGAGTTTGAGAAATTAGGCATCGTCTTCACCGATACGGACACAGCTCTGAAGGAATATCCGGAAATCTTCAAGGAACATTTCGCCACGGTTGTACCACCGACAGACAACTTCCAAGCAGCTTTGAATTCGGCTGTTTGGTCCGGTGGTACGTTCATCTATGTGCCCAAAGGCGTCAAATGTGATGTGCCGTTGCAGACTTACTTCCGTATCAACAATGAAGGCTCCGGCCAATTCGAACGCACGTTGATCGTCGTTGACGAAGGCGCCAGCGTCCACTATGTTGAAGGTTGTACCGCACCGACTTATTCGGCCGACAGCCTGCATGCCGCAGTCGTTGAGATCATCGTGAAGAAGGATGCTTATTGCCGCTACACGACCATCCAAAACTGGTCCGGAAATGTCTACAATTTGGTGACGAAACGTGCCGTAGCCCTGGAAAATGCGACCATGGAATGGATTGACGGCAACTTGGGTGCCAAAGTGACCATGAAATACCCAAGTATCTTCCTGAACGGCCGTGGCGCCAAAGGAACGATGCTTTCCGTAGCTTTCGCCGGCAAAGGTCAACTGCAGGATACCGGCGCAAAAATGATCCACAATGCACCGCACACGTCCAGCTCGATCGTCTCCAAGTCGATCGCCAAAGACGGCGGGGCAGTGAACTATCGCGGACAAGTGAAGTTCGGGAAGAAATCGGAAGGATCGATTTCGCATATCGAATGCGACACGATCATCATGGACGACATCTCCACTTCCGACACAATCCCGTTCAACGAAATCCACAATGGCAGAGTCTCCCTGGAGCACGAAGCCAAAGTTTCCAAAATCTCCGAAGAGCAGCTCTACTACCTGATGAGCCGCGGCCTCAGCGAGTCCCAAGCGACTGAAATGATCGTCATGGGCTTCGTCGAGCCATTCACCAAAGAACTTCCGATGGAGTATGCAGTCGAACTGAACAGACTGATTGCTTATGAAATGGAAGGGTCAGTGGGATAATACACTAATACAGAACCGCAAACGTTGATTCATTAGCGTTTGCGGTTTTTTAGCGTTCTCCAGAAGGTGTTGATGGATCACCGGATAACAGCAAACAGTGCCGGAACTCCGGCCAAGGACCGGCCTGCCGGAGTTCAGCACCAAAAACGGATCTTCATTTCCGATGAAGCCCTACAACCGGAGGAAATCGGCAAAAGCTGGATCGGATCTCCGGCGAGACCTGCTTCACCGGAGGAGGGCCTCCTTAAACCCTCCAAAACTGTTCCTCCGAACCCAAACCAACTTTCCCCCACAAAATAAAACAATCATGGTTGCGCTTCATTTTTTATTTTCATAATCAAAAGCACGATATTTACGAATTATCTTATAGAAAAGCCCCGGTATATTGTGGAAGGACGGGACGGTAAGGTATTCTATTGGAAATTCAGAAAGTTCAAAACATTCTGAGTTACAAAAATAAATAGGAGAGGAGGAACTACAATGTCAAGTTTCTTTAGTTGGGATCTCGTCTGGGAATACTTTCCCAAAATTCTCAGTGCGTTGCCCGTGACGTTGATGATTGTGGGGATCGCGACGCTGGTGGGTCTGGTGCTCGGAAGTCTGATCGCATTCATGCGGGTGGAAAAAATACCGATTTTCAGTCAGCTGGCCGCCGTCTTTGTTTCATTCATCCGCGGGACACCGATTCTTGTCCAGCTGTATGTCGTTTATTACGGTGTGCCGAGTCTGTTGCAGGCGATCCAGATCGATGTGTCATCCTGGGACAAAATCATTTTCATCTACATCACCTACGGACTGAACACCGCGGCTTTCCAATCGGAGACTATCCGAGCCGCGATCTTGAGTGTCCCGGTCACGCAGAAAGAAGCGAGTATTGCCTGCGGGCTGACCAAGTCGCAAATGTACTTACGTGTAATTCTTCCGCAAGTGGTCCGCGTGGCATTGCCGTCATTCGGAACCACCACCGTCGCTTTGCTGCAGGACACATCTCTGGCTTTCACAATTGGGATCGTGGATGTGGTCGGGAAAGCGCGGGCCATCGGTGCCGTTACTTTCCACACGCTGGAGGGCTATGTAGGGGCAGCCGTTCTGTTTATTACCTTGAGCGTCATTCTTGAAAGAGTCTTCGCCCTGTTGGAGAAACGGATGAGCTTCACGCAAGCAAAAACAACGCCGTTCCGACTGCCAAGACTGGCAATTATCAAAAAGAGTCAGAAAATCCAAAAAGTCCAAAAAATCGAGATAAATTGAAGGAGGATTCATTTATGAAAAAATCAACATTCGGATTCGGAGCAAGTTTATTGGCAGCAGGTATTATCTTGGCTGGGTGCAGCAGCGGTTCAGCTGATACTGCAAGTGAAGCGGACAGCGGAGCGACAGAAATCAAAGTCGGCACAGGGAATGAAGCCTTGCCGTATGCGTATCTGGATGAAAATGGCGAATATGATGGCTTAGATGTCGCGGTAGTGAAAGCCATTGATGAAAAATTGACGGATTACACGTTCACTTTCGAAGGAGCGGACTTCCCGACGACTTTGTCGAATCTGGAGAGCGGCAAAGTCGAAATGGCGGCTTATCAATATGAAGTGAATGCAGAGCGCCAGGAAAAATTTGTTTACGGGGATGTCGGCTACGTGGTATGGGATACATACATCGTTTCTGATCCGGATGCAGGAACAGTTTATAACACTTTCGATGATCTAGCCGGCAAAAAAGTCTACGCAACGACCGCAACGAACCAGGCAGCCATGGCTGAAACGTACTTAGAAGAAAATCCGGGTGCTTTCGAATTGGTTTATGGGGAATACAACAACGAACAGATCGTCCAGGCGATCACTTCAGGAGCGGTGGATGCCTCCTTGGCGCCGAAATATCAAGTGGACAACTGGAACAAATCGTTCAGCGAAAACCTGGAAATCGGCAGTGAACCGGTCCACAATTCGGATGCCTACCTGTTGTTCAACAAAGAAACCGATCAAGCCTTCATCGATGCCGTGAATACAGCTTTGGAGGAACTGAAAGCGGACGGAACGATCAAAGAGCTTTCCGAAGAATATCTAGATGGTGATTACGTGCCAGAATAAGAAAGGATGAGGGCCATGAGTTTCAAATTTGAGGTGATGATCGAATCATTGAAAGTAGCCAGCCAATACATCGGCACAACATTATTCATGGCAATCACAGCTTTAATCATCGGAGTTGTTTTGGGATTGGCCATTGCGCTGATCCGGCTTTACCGCATCAAAGGACTGACCCAATTTCTCCAAGTGGCAGTCACGCTGTTGAAAGGCATTCCGATGGTATTGATCATTCTCGCTTTGTACCTGGTTTCGTCCAAGCAGTTCGATGTTTGGGCGGAATCGATGAATTGGTCGCTGCGGTTCCGGGATTTCGACATGGTCTGGATCGCCGTTGCCGCCTTGAGTCTGTTTGCCACAATCAACAGCAGCGAAGTGTTCCGCGGGGCATTCGCAGCCATCAAACCGGGGCAGTTCGATGCGGCCAAATCGATGGGCATGACCAATCTGCAAACGATTCGCCGCATGCTTTTGCCGCAAGCGATTCCGATTTCGTTGCCGATGTTCAGTAATTTGCTGATCACCTTGGTGAAGGCCTCTTCCTTGGCCTCGATGGTCAGTGTCGTCGATGTTTTTGCGGCTGCGAAGATTACTGCCCAGCAAAACTATCGCTTCCTGGAAGCCTATGTGGCAGTTGCGGTTATTTATTGGGGAATCAGCCTGGTGATCGAAAAAACTGCGCAACTTCTTGAGGAACGTATGACCCGCAAATTGAGGAGGGCGATTTTATGATGGAAGTACGCAATATCCACAAGCGCTTCGGCAAGCAGGAAGTCCTCAAAGGCATCGATATGGATGTCGCCAAAGGGGAAGTCGTCACGCTCTTGGGGCCAAGCGGTTCCGGCAAAACCACCTTTCTCCGCTGCCTGAATTTTTTGGAAAAGGCGGATGAAGGCAGCATCCTGTTGGGGGAAACCGAAACGGTCGTCAACAAAGCCAATCCGAAAGAAATTTTGGCGCACCAACGCCAAACCGCGATGGTCTTCCAGAATTATGCGTTGTTCCAAAACAAGACGGCGCGCGAAAACATCGTGATGCCGCTTGTGCTGACGAAGAAAAAAACGAAAGAAGAAGCGTACGCTTTGGCGGATACGCTGCTTGAGCAAGTGGGCTTGTCCGAACGCAAAGATTTTTATCCGAGCCAATTATCCGGCGGCCAGCAGCAACGGGTCGGCATCGCAAGGGCCTTGGCCTTGGATCCGAAAGTGATCCTGTTCGATGAACCGACTTCCGCCTTGGATCCGGAACTGGTGGGACAGACGCTGACACTCCTGCGCGACATCGCCGAAACGGGCGCGACGATGGTGATGGTGACGCATGAGATGAAATTCGCTTATGAAGTGTCGGACAAAATAGTCTTCATGGAAAATGGCCAGGTCGTTGAACAAGGGAGCCCGAAAGAAGTGTTCGAGCAGACCAAAGAGGAGCGCACCAAAGCCTTTTTGGCCCGATTCATGACCCAAATGGCAAGATAGACAGAAAGAATGGAAGAGGAGGAGATCAGATGGCATATCGTTTCGCAAATCGTATCAAGGAATTGAAAACATCCCCTTTACGGGAAAATGCAAGCAAAAACATGGAAGCCAAGGATGTGATCTCATTTGCCTACGGCTATCCGCCGGTCGAGGCTTTTCCGATGGCTACCCTGCAGAAAATCTCGCAAAAACTGTACACGGAAGTCGATCCGGAGACGTTTTTGCAGTATGGCGCATCCGAGGGTTATCCCTTGTTGCGCAAGCTGGTCAAAGAACGCCTGGCAAAGACCGCCAATCTTCAGAATGCGGAACAGGTGCTGATCACATCGGGTTCCACCCAAGCAATGGATATCGCCGTGAAAGTCCTTTGCGATGAAGGAGACGTCGTGCTGTGCGAAGAACAAACTTTTTCAGGCGCGGTGAATGCGATCAAAGGCTATGGCGCCATTCCTGTGCCGATCCCGATGAACGTCGCAGAAGAATCCGTCGATCTGGAAGCACTGGAAGAACTGCTGCGTTTCGAGCAACGCATCAAGTTCATTTACCTGATTCCGACATTCCAAAATCCGTTGGGGACATCGATCCCGCTGGAAAAACGCCAAGCCATCTACAGCTTGGCCCAAAAATATGATGTGCTGATTTTCGAGGACGATCCTTACGGGGACCTCCTGTACTACGGCGAACCGATCATGAAGCTGAAGGAAATGGATACGGACGGGCGCGTCATGTATGCGGGTTCGTTTTCCAAAATTTTGGCACCCAGCGCGCGGTTAGGTTTCATTATGGCGCCGGATGAAATTATGGAAAAATTAGCTTTAGCCAAGCAAGTATCCGACTCCCACACCAATTTCTATTGGCAAGTGATGCTGGCGGAATTCATGCAGAATCACCAGTTTGAAGAACATGTCTCGGCCTTGAAGCTGTATTACAAAGAAAAGTTTGAAGCGATGATTGCGGGGCTTGAAGCGTTGCCTGAAGACAAAATTCAGTTCATTAAACCGACCGGCGGCTACTTTATCTGCTGCAAGATGGCCGATGATCTGGATCCGGAGACATTCTATACGGCATTGGACGAAGCCAAGGTTGCCGTCATCCCCGGCAATGTGATGAGCGTGGCGCAGGAAGGGTATGAACGTTCTTTCCGTTTGAACTTCACCAAACCGACACTTTCGGAAATCGTGGACGGCGTGAAAGTGATCGGTGAAGCGTTGGAACAAGCTACGCCCGCATCCTGCAAACAAGTGATCTGAGGAGGGAAAGTATGAGATTGATTTATTATGGCGTCAGTGCAGATGAAGAAAAATTCATCAAACGCTGGAGTTTCAGCAACAAGATACCCGTGACCATCATCAACGAAGGCATATCCAGCGAGAATGTCCATTTCGCCGGACCGCATGATGGCGTCTGTCTGTATCCGAGCCCGGAAATGCGCCAAAGCGAGCTGCTCTACCGCAAATTGCGGGAACAAGGTATCCACCAATTGTCAGTCAAATCGACCGGCGTGGATGGAATCAACTTCGAATGGGCCCAGAAATACGGATTGACCGTGACGAACGTGCCTTCCTACAGTCCAACATCTGTCGGCCATTTTGCGATCATGTCGATATTGATGGTGCTAAGGAATGTTCCGGCCGTCCTGCAGACAAAATCATCCCGCAAAGCAGCAATCGGCCGGGAACTTCAGGATGTGACGGTCGGAATCCTGGGCACCGGCCGGATCGGTTCTGTCGTCGCTGAAGGGATCCATGCATTAGGCGGAAACGTAATCGCCACCAGTTCAAATGAAAATCCGGACTTGAAAGGGAAAGTCAGCTATGTTCCTTTCGATGAACTGTTGGAAAAATCGGATGTGGTGTCGATCCATGTGCCTTTGTCGGAAAAGTCCGCTTATCTGTTTTCCGAGGAAACATTCGCTAAAATGAAGCCTGACAGCTGTCTGGTCAACACGGCCCGCGGGAAAATCGTCGATACCGAAGCGCTGATCAAAGCTTTAGCAACCGGAAAACTGGCTGGGGCAGCGTTGGATACACTGGAGGACGAGGAAAAATACTTTTCCGTCGGTTGGGAGAAGAACCCTTATTATTCCAGATTGATGGCCTTCCCGAATGTCATGATCACCCCGCATATTGCCTACCATACGGAATTGGCCGTGCAGGAAATTGTCGAGACCTCGTTGGCCAATGCGCGGGATATCATCACAGCAGGAATTTCGCGCAACACGATTTCGCTTTGAAAAACCAAAAAAGAAGGAGGAGATGGAGATGATTCAGGCAGAAATAAGGGGACTGAAAAAGAGTTTCGGCAAGAATGAGATTTTGAAAAACGTAGGGTTGACCATCGATAAAGGCGAAGTTGTCTGCATCATCGGACCGAGCGGATCCGGCAAAACCACCTTCTTGCGTTGTTTGAATCTTTTGGAAAGGCCGGATGCAGGGATTTATGCGCTTGGCGATACGCGCTATGACCTCAGCCGCATCGGCTCCCATCAGAGCCTGGAACTTTGCAGAAAAACAGCGATGGTCTTTCAATCCTATGAACTGTTCAGTCATCTGTCGGTTCTGCAGAATGTGATGGAAGGGCTGGTCACGCCACGGAAAGTCCCTAAAAAGCAGGCTGAAGAAGTGGCCTATGCAGTCCTGGAAAAAGTCGGGATGGCGGACAAAGCGGGCATGTATCCGATCCAACTCTCCGGGGGCCAACAGCAACGGGTCGGCATTGCCCGTGCGATGGCGCTGTCCCCGGAAATACTGTTGTTCGATGAACCCACATCCGCCCTTGATCCGGAGCTTGTCGGCGATGTGCTGAATGTGATGAGGCAATTGGCTGACAGCGGCCAAACGATGATCATCGTTACCCATGAGATGCAGTTTGCCCAAGAGGTGGCGGACAAGGTCGTTTTCATGGCGGATGGGGTAGTGGTTGAAGCCGGAACACCCGCTGAAGTATTTGATTCTCCCAAAGAAGAGCGGACAAAGCAATTTTTGGCCCAAGTCCGTTTCAAAACAGCAGTCTGAGAGGAGTGACACGTGGAATATACGGGTGAAAAAAGCAAATTTTGGACGAAAGATTTTCTCTTGGTGAACACGATCACTCTGCTGGCAATGACGGCGATCACGACCCAAATGGGCACGCTGCCTCTCTATGTGACAGCGCTCGGCGGATCAAAAGCGGTCGCCGGAAGCATCGTAGGGATCCTGGGCATATCGGCGTTGTTTTTCCGCTTGCCGATCGGAATCTTGTTGGACCGGTACGGTCGCAGGCTGCTGCTGACTATCGGATTGGGGATCCTTTTCCTTGATTTCGCCTTGCTGAATGTACTGCAGACGCTGTTGATGCTGTTCTGTCTGCGCCTGATCCAAGGCATCGGCAACAGCATCCAGGCGACAAGCGCAGCGACCATGGCGGCGGATCTGATCCCGAAGGAACAGTTATCCGTCGGCCTGGGCTACTTCAGCATTTCCCAAGCCGTTCCCGGAGCGATCGGGCCCTTGCTGGGATTGGCGGTGGTGGAAGCATACGGATTCGAGGCCTTGTTTCGGGTGGCGCTTCTGCTGACGAGCGTGGCTTTCGGCTTAAGCTTCTTCCTGAGCGCGGAATCGCGCAGTGTAGCGGTTGCGGGTGGGAATAACGGGGAAAAGGGCGGGAATACGGAAGCTTTGTCCGTCCTTAAGAACCGAGGCGTCACTTTTCCGAGCCTGATCATGTTTCTGATCTGCTTTGCGAATTCCGGCGTCATCGCTTTTATCGCCCAGTTTGCGATCGAAAAGAACATCACCGGCTCGGGTTATTACTTTACGCTGATGACGGTCGTCACGGTGCTGATCCGATTTCTTTTTCCCAGCATGATAAACCGCATAAATCAAACGTTTTTGATTTGCGCCAGCATCCTGAGTATCAGTGCAGCGTTCGGCCTGCTTGCTTATGCCGATGATCTTGTCCATCTACTTTCAGCGGCGGTCCTTTATGGGATTGGTTTTGCCAGTTTGCTGCCGGTCATGAACACACTTGTTCTGCAAAGCATTTCCGATCAGGAACGCGGACGCGCGATAGCGATCTTCTCGGCCGCTCTGGACGTAGCGTACGGTGGCGGCGCGATGCTCTGGGGCGTGATCGCCAGTCTGTTCGGATTTCAAGTCATGTACCTGTTCTGTGGAGCATTCGGCTTGACCGCGCTCTTTGTCTATCTTCTGTTCGCTGGCAAAAAGAAGCAAATGTCATAAAGACTGACACATCCTGTGAGCCCAACCTTGCAACTCTTATCCTTTCTTACTAAAATTAAGAATATGATGAGAGAATGGAGGGGCCATTATGGATGTTTTAGATCGGAAAATTTTAAATATTATGCAAAAAAACAGCCGGATTACTGTCAAACAAATTGCCGAAGAGTGTTTTATTTCGTCTCCTTCCGTATCCGTGCGTTTGCAAAATTTGGAAGGTATGGGGTACATCCGGACGTATCAAGCTGTTCTTGACCATCAGAAATTGGGCTTTTTGATCAAAGCCTATGTGAATTGCGCGGTCAACGCAAAGGATAAACAGGATTTTTACCGCTACATCGAAGAAATCCCCAACGTCGTGGAATGCGACTGCATCACGGGTGATTATTCGATGTTATTGAAGGTGTTCTTTTCCAACACGATCGAACTCGATGAATTCATCACTGACCTGCAACGTTTTGGCGACACCAAGACGCATATCGTCTTTTCAACAAATGTCGGTCCCCGCGGCCTGCAGATACAAATAGATGAATAAGCAAAGGCGCCGAGAGTCAGTTCTCGGCGTTTTTGCTTATTTTTGTGTGTGCGGAGGAGCCGCTGTATCTCCGGGAGCGACCCGCTGGCCGGAGAACAATACCGAAAATAAATACTCACCTCCGATGAAGCCCGCTCCACCTGAGAAGGACCGGTAACATGGGGTCTGATCTCCGGCGAGAGTTGGTTCGCAGGAGGACAGCCCCGGAAGACGGTGCCAGCTCCGGCGAAGCCACCACTGCCCGGAGGAGCCAAAAACAAGTTCCTCCGCCTTAACCCTAGACATACCGAAATAGTCTCTAATACAATTATTTGTTGCATCCATTCGCGTATCCGCATACAATGGGTGTGCAACTTTAGAGAGTTTTTGGTGAACTACTCACGACTCTAATCACGAGCTTCCTACGAACTCCTTCCTTACCCGCGTATGTTTTTGCGGACAGAGGGAATGGATATGGAGTAGGCTCAAAAGGCAGTCCCTGCCTCAGTGGATTTCTTTTACTTGGCCAAAGCCAAGAGGTTCTTGCTGGCATTGATGTCCCGGTCATGGGTTATGCCGCAGTTCGGACAGGTCCATTTTCGAATATGCGGAGCTTTCTTGCCGTCACGATGTCCGCAAGCGGAACAGATTTGGCTGGACGGGTAGAACCTGTCCGCCTTGATGAGCGTTCGGCCTTTCCATTCGGCTTTGTACCCCAACTGCCTGCAAAATTCGAACCAGCTGACGTCCCCGATTGCTTTCGCAAATTTGTGATTCTTCATCATATTCGAACTCCGCAACGTTTCGATCACGATGACTTGGTTTTCGTCCGTGATTTGGTTGGAGAGGTTGTGCAGGAAGTCCTTGCGCTGGTTCGCAATCTTTTCGTGTTTCTTGGCCAGAACCAAGCGTGCCTTATCCCGGTTCTTGCTGCCTTTTTGCTTGCGGGACAAGGCGCGTTGGGCTTTCTTGATTTTCTTTTCGGACCTCCGCAGACATTTCGGGTTCGAGTGTTTTTCACTGTTGTCCGCATCGTTTGTGGTGACGGCGAAGTCGGAAATGCCGAGATCAATACCGATTTTGTGTTCTGCCGGCAGCCATTCGGGCGTTTCTTGTTCCACCAGAATGGAAATGAAATAATGACCGGCCTTGTTCATCGAAATCGTACAGGATTTGATGCGGCCGTCAAAATCCCGGTGCTGTTTGATTTTGACGAAACCAATCTTCGGTAATTTGATTTTTCCGTCAACAATCCGGATATTCCCGCCTTGGTTGTTGGTGGCATAGGAAGCCCTTGATTTGTGCTTGGCTTTGAATTTCGGGAAACCGACGGATTTGTCGCGGAAGAAGTTCTGGTAGGCTTTATTCAGGTTTTGGCCGGCATTTGCCAGAGCCAAATTGTCCACTTCTTTCAGGAATGGAAATTCTTCTTTGAAGGACGTATAGGTCCTCGGCTTGATGGATCTCATCAGTTCTTTGTCGTCTTTGTAGGTTTCGTAAATTTCCTTTCGGTCAGCCAGCATTTTGTTGAAGATGAATCGTGCGGAGCCAAAACAATTGGCGAAATAGATTTTCTGATCCTGATTGGGATACAAACGGAACTGATAGGCTTTTAGCATGATGCTCACCTCTTTGGCTCTATTATACAATGGCGAACGTGAGTTCGGCAAATGCGAAGTGAGAGAAAGAACATTTTGGTGAATCGATTGAAATAATTGTTATCATCAAAGACTATCAAAATAAAATTTCGGATATTTTAGAAAATATAGATAATCTGGATCTGGTTTTACCGAAACAGCATTCTCGTGAAGAATTGGAGGAAAATTTGAATGGATGAAAAAGAAAAAGCAGAGCAAATAATGAAAAAATATAATCGTAACTTAGGCACGTTCACTAAAAATGCGAGTCGCAAGGAGTTCAAAACGGTATTGAAATACGTGGCGGATGAAGCAAACCGTAAACAAAGGAAGCTTGTCGGTTTGGATTGATTGTGGGATGTACTGAGATAGAACTATTTTTATACTATGATGTCGTTTTAGTATGTTTATTGAAAATGTAGTGCCAAAAGCTCAAAACGCTGATTTTCCAACGTTTCGAGCTTTTTATCTTTGTTGAAAAATAGATCTAGGTCAGATTGGAAACTTTTCTTTTTTCCTAAAGAATACTAGCAGACCCTAAGTTAAAATAGTTTTATCAGCCGAAGCAGCATATTTTCTCTGAAAGGGGCCAAAGCATGTCCGGCAATAAATTGGGAATTACGGATCAAGTTGAATTAGCGAAAGCTGAAGAACGAATCAGCAAAGCCAATGCTAAATGTTTATACGATTCTGTTGATATCAATGACTTGGAAATCGGTACATACAAAGGTTTAGCAGCTATTCACAAATATTTGTTTGATGATATTCATGATTTTGCGGGAAAGACCCGGACTGTGAATATTTCGAAGGGAAATTTCAGATTTGCACCCGTTATGTACTTGGAAGTTTCTTTGCTTCACATTGACAGAATGCCGCAATCCACTGTCGAGGAAATTGTAGCGAAATATGTTGAAATGAACGTTGCACATCCTTTCCGTGATGGTAACGGGCGCAGTACACGCATTTGGCTGGATTTGATTCTGAAGAAAGAACTGAAGAAAATTGTTGATTGGAATTTGATCGACAAAAAAGATTATCTACTTGCCATGGAACGCAGCCCCGTCAACGACCTGGAAATCAGATATTTGATCAACAATGCTTTGACTGAATCGATTGATGATCGTGAAGTGTACATGAGAGGCATCGATGTCAGTTATTATTACGAGGGATTTGCAGAATATACTACTGCCGATTTATAAGTTGGTAAGACAACACTTTTTAAAACGGAGTAAGGGCACTCAGCTCCGGCCAAGACCGCCTCGCAGGAGAAGGACGGAAAATGAAAGCTTATCTCCGATGAAGGTCGCTTGGCCGGAGGAAAAAACGACAGAAAAGTGCTGTTCTCCGGCAAGGATCGTCCCGCCGGAGAATAATGAGCAAACCCGAAGATTTGAATGCAAAAAAAAAGCAGAAACGTTGATAAGATAACGTTTCTGTTTGTTTTTCAGAGGATAAACCGATTTCCCTTATGCCAATTAGCAGTTTTCGGTGATGAGAAATACCTGTTTGAAAAAAACACCCTGCTGAAGAGTTTGCAATTGACTTGGAGTGGACTCCATGGTCTACACTGAAGATATCGAATAGACGAAAAGGGGATTTTGACATGAAAATATTGATTTTGGGCGCCGCAGGGCAAATCTCGAAAATGGTAACGGAAAAATTGCTGCAGGAGGCTGATGCAGAATTGATTTTGTATGCCCGAAACGCGAACAGACGGATCGCAAACAGTGATCCGAGCCGAATCACCATAATCGACGGGGATTTCAACGATTCCGCTAAATTGCAGGAAGCTATGGAAGGTGTGGCGATTGTCTATCTGAACGACATGAACTCGTCGGGAGCCACCCAAACGATTATCGATGCCGCAAAAAAATCCGCCGTTTCAAAAATAATCTGCGCCACCATACTTGGCATCTATGATGAAGTGATCGGTGCGTTCGGGAAATGGAATGCCAGAATGGTTGGCCGCACCGGAACGAACCGTCACAAAGAATCAGCGCAAATCATCGAGGAATCGGGGATCGATTATACTTTGCTGCGCCTGACGTGGCTCTACAATCAGGCGGGCAACGAAAAGTATGTCGTCAGCCAAAAAGGCGAACCGTTCATCGGTGCGCAAGTGTCCCGCCAAGCGGTAGCTCAGCTGATCATGGATATCATCGGAAATCCGGCTGCATATGCAAACAAAAGTCTGGGCGTCAGCGAACCAAACACTGATTTTCCGAAGCCGTCGTTTTATTAGGGATGACAGTCGCGCTCAAAATCGAGGATGGAACTTTCCGCTACTCGTGGTATGATAAGGATACTAAGTTATGCAGGAGGCGATAAAGTGGTTAAGACAAATCCAGTATTGATTGTTTTATTTGGCGCGACAGGAGATTTAGCTCAAAGAAAGTTATATCCCTCATTTTTCCGACTATTCCGAAGCGGGGCGTTGGCGGAACGTTTCGCGGTCATCGGTACGGCAAGAAGAGAATGGAGCGACGCGCATTTTCGGGACGTGGTTTCAGAATCAATCCGGGCTTTCCAACCGACAGATGCTGAAAAAGCAACTTTTCTGAGCCATTTCTACTATCGTGCGCATGATGTTTCCGATGTGGAGCATTACGTTCACCTCAAAGACCTGGCTGACAAATTGGATGACCAATACGATTTGGCTCAGAACCGGATGTACTATCTGGCGATGGCCCCGCAATTTTTTGGGCCGATCGTGACGCATCTGAAAGGGCAGC
>Ga0194136_1001071_pt1 | contig 13745 bp, 14 predicted proteins | sample TARM_MetaG_T3A_1_FD_134023 | JGI IMG/M metagenome (GOLD analysis project Ga0194136, IMG submission 134023) | Freshwater microbial communities from Pennsylvania, USA, analyzing microbe dynamics in response to fracking - TARM_MetaG_T3A_14 (version 2) | ecosystem: Environmental > Aquatic >...
ACAAGAAGACCGTGCAAAAGAAAAAGGGTATCACCGTATTTCACCATTTTTTATCCCGATGGCAATTATCAATTTAGCTGCTGGGAATATTGCCATAGAATATGGCTTTAAAGGCATGGCAACAGGAAGTGTTACTGCATGTGCTAGTGCAACCAATACGATAGGGGATGCATTTAGAGCAATTCGCGATGGTTATTTAGATGTTGCGATTACTGGGGGTGCAGAGGCAAGTATTACAAAACTTGGACTGGGTGGATTTAAGGTAATGCAAGCGCTCAGTCAGTCTAATGATAGAAATTATGCATCAACACCATTTGATTCGAACCGAAGTGGGTTTGTTATGGGAGAAGGTGCAGGGACATTAATTTTAGAAGATTTAGACCATGCATTAGAACGCGGTGCGAAAATCTATGGTGAAATTGTTGGATACGGTGCAAGTTGTGATGCCAATCACATTACAAGCCCTGATCCATCAGGCGAAGGTGCAACCAATGCTATGCTTTTCGCGATTAATGATGCAAAAATTACGAAAGATACTATTGGTTACATTAATGCCCATGGAACGAGTACACCATTGAATGATAAGATTGAAACAAAAGCGATTAAGACACTGTTTGAAGAAAATGCTTATAATATACCGATAAGCTCTACAAAATCAATGACAGGGCATTTACTGGGTGCTAGTGGCGCATTAGAGTCAATATTTTGTGTGTTAAGCTTAAAAGAAAGTCTCATTCTTCCTACCATCAATTTAATGCATAAAGATCCTGAATGTGATTTAAATTATACGCCCAATAAACACATAAAAAAAGACATCCAATATGCCTTAAGTAATTCTTTAGGGTTTGGGGGTCATAATGCAACATTAATATTTAAAAGGTGGGATAAATATGATACTAAATAGTAATGAGATACAAAAAATCATCCCTCATCGCTATCCCTTTTTATTGGTTGATCAAGTCTTAGAAATGGAAGTTGGAAAAAAGGTCAAAGCGATTAAAAATGTAACAGCATCTGAACCCTTCTTTCAAGGTCATTTTCCACAAGAACATGTCATGCCTGGGGTATTAATTGTAGAGTCCTTAGCGCAAGCGGGTGCCATTGCTTTATTAAAAGACCCAGCTTTTTCTGGTAAAACAGCGTATTTCGCAGGGATTGATAAATGCCGGTTTAAACGTAAGGTAATACCAGGTGATACTTTAATTTTAAAAGTAGAAATTACAAAAATCAAAGGGCCTGTTGGAAAAGGGAATGCCAAAGCTTTTGTTGGTGACGAACTTGCTTGTAGCTTAGAGATAACCTTTGCAATAGGATAAAAAAAAGCACACCTGTGCTTTTTTAATGTCCGGTGCTTCCAAATCCGCCATTTCTAGAAGTTTGAATAATGTCTTCCTTTTCGACGGTTAAGTATTTTGAAAAGATACCTTGAGCAATACGTGTTCCTTTTTTTACCGTAATGGTTTGATCACTTAAATTATATAACTGGATAAATATTGCTCCATCATTATCGTCGTTTTCATAATAATCCGCATCAATAATGCCTACATTGTTTGGAATCGTTAATCCGAATTTTTTAGGCAAAGAACTACGAGGATAAAGTTTTAATACCTCATCTTCCATCATATATGCTTTTACACCTGTTTGTGCGAGTGCAATTTCCTTAGGGTGCATTGTCAAATCTTCACAAATTTCAAAGTCGTAACCTGCACTTTGCTTGGTACTTCGTTTTGGTAAGTTGATGTTTTCATAACCTTTTGCGACTTTAAATCCACGCATAATCATCATCCTTTCATCTATATCAAAACTATTATAGCATATGCTTGTTTTTTTGCTTGACATTGTTTGTTAAAAAACCTAAACTTAAGGTATAGAAATGTGGTGTCGAAAGACATAACAGGGAATTGGGTGAAAGTCCCAAGCTGTCCCAGCAACCGTAAATCTGACGAAATGCAAATAACCACTGCTCAAGCGGGAAGGTGCATAGTAGAGTGAAGATAAGCCGGTAGACCTACCTTGTTTCTTAAAGTTCACGCTCCTGGGTCAGAGTCGTAACGATTATCATGTTTACTATTATAGTAAGGTTTTTAAATGATAACCGTATACCATCCAGGAGGATGGTTTTTTTATTTTCAAAATACTAATTTAGGAGGTCTACAAATGAAAAAACTATTCTCACTGGTTTTTGTCTTAGTTTTTGCAGTAGTACTCACTGCTTGTACAAGCAACGACTATGCAACAAAAATCGAAGATTTACAACAAGAAATTGAAACATTAGAACAAACACTAGAAGCTACAGAATCAAATGTTCTTACGCTTGAATCAACACTTGCAGCGCTTGAGGGTGACATGAGTGTCCTAGAAGAACAACTGAACACACTTGAAGCAAATCAGTATGATGGAACGATTGTTTTTACATTAGATAATGAAAACAATACCAATACAGTTGAAGTACATTTTACTGAATCAGAGGAAAAAACTGTTTTTGAGTTGTTAACTGAGACGTTTGATGTTGATTATGACGAAAGTGATTTCGGTGTTTTCTTAAATGGCATTGAACAAATGCATACGAGTTATGGGAATTTTATCTCGATTGAAAAAAATGATGTTAGTTTAACAACAGGGATTGATCAAGCAACCTATGAAGATGGCGATCACTTCACGTTTACTAAATCATGGTGGGATGAAGATGCTAAAACGCTTAATGATTCGCTTCAACTATTTTTAACGAATCACAAAGATGCTTTTATTTCTGAATCTGATTATTTTGTTTTAACAGGGCTTTATCATCTTGATCCCGTTACAGGAGAAGCAGAAACGCCTTTAGAAAGTGCCAATGATTTAATTAAACAAATTATCGCACTAAGAAGTCAAGGAGTTGATGTGACATCTCATCAAGAAGCACTTAATGACGGATTAGAAATGGGACATTTATATACAGCGAGTCTTGCAGTACTTGCGCTTTATGATTATGAACATTTTGATGCATCACTGTATCTTGAAATGATAAATATTGATGCCGTTGAATCAGCATCACTAGACACTTTAAGCTTAATGACTTTAGCACTGGATGCCCTTGATGTTGAGGATCAATCGATTATGGATGAGATTGTTAACCGATTATCAAGTGGTGACTATAACCATCCATACGGTCAAAATAGTGTAACCTATGCGAATATTATTACGGCTTTAGTTGCACTGGATATTAATCCATATGAAGTCAACGACGATAATGTAAATCTTGTGGATCAGTTATTGTCTTATCAAACAGCAACGGGTTCATTTATGTATACGAATGCTGAAGATTTAATGTTTTCAACCCCACAAAGCTTTTTAGCGTTAACAGCCTTAGAATTATATCTAAATGACGGACAAACTAACGTATTTTTAATCGATTGAAGTTGATAGTATGAAAAAAGTATTTTTGAGTCTTTTACTCATTGGCCTTGCAATTGTCGCCTATCGTTTAATCCCAACCATTAACGGAGATGATGAAGGTGTTGTCTCGTTTAAAGTGATGGATGAGTCATCAACCTTGATTGAGTCAGAGTTAACGTTTGATGAGACGATGACATTATTTGAGTTATTGGATGAGTATTATGATATTAAATGTGCCAATAATAATTACGGGATTGATGACAATTGTCAAGAAAGACCAATGGGGCGTGTCATACTCGTTATCGAAGATATTGAGACGGATTGGACAAGTAGTTTTTTTCAAATTAGAATAAATGGAGAACCATCAAATTATGGTGTTGATTCCATAGAAGTTAATGATGGTGATGATATCGTATTTATGATACAGACACCTTGGTAAGGAGGGTTAGAATGCCATTAAAAAGATTAATATTTTTAGCAATGAGTGTTACGATCATTTTTGTGCAAGAACAAGCTTTGATGTTCATTCCGAACGTTCAATTCACGACATTATTAATCGTTCTTTTTGCAAGTGTGTTCACATTTAAAGAAAGTTTAATGATGATTTTTGCGTATGTAATACTTGATAACTTATACATGGGAACATTCAATCCTCTATTTATGACACCTATGTTTTTGGGCTGGTCGATGATTCCGTTTTTATACCACACCCTTTTAAAAGAAACGACCAATGAAATTAAACTTGCTATTTTTGGGGTATTCTTTAGTGTCTTATATGGCATGGCTTTTGTGCCGTTTAACATGCTACAGACTGGAATTCATAATGTCATACCATACATCATTGCAGACTTACCATTTATGCTGATTATGGCTGTGTCTAACTTCTTCACAATCCTTTGGTTATATCAACCATTATATAAGGTTGTAAGTAAAGAGTTAGAACTCTTGAACTTACAACTTGTACCACTCAAGAAAAACAGATAAAAACACTTGCCAATTAAGTGTTTTTTTGATATACTACTTAATGCCGTAAAATACACACACAAGAGGAGCATTATTTCCTGAGCTTACAAAAGGATTTGTAGGTGAAATAATGTGTAGACGTTTGTGGAGGTAAAAAATCAAAAACAATAGGAGGAATAGATTATGGCAGTGATTCAAATGAAACAATTATTAGAATCTGGTGTACATTTCGGACACCAAACACGTCGTTGGAATCCTAAGATGGATAAATACATTTATACATCTCGTAATGGAATTCATATCATCGACTTACAACAAACCGTTGGATTTATCGAGGATGCTTACAAAAGATTATTAGAAATCAGTAAAGACGGTGGAAAAGTATTATTCGTTGGAACAAAAAAACAAGCTCAAGATGTGATTATTGATGAAGCAAAACGTTCAGGTCAATTTTTTGTATCTAAACGTTGGTTAGGTGGAACGTTAACAAACTTTAAAACAGTACGTAAAAGTATTCGTCGTTTACACGAAATTAATCAAATGGAAAGCGATGGAACATTTGAACGTTTACCTAAAAAAGAAGTTATCACACTTCGTAAAGAACTTGATAGACTTGAAAATTTCTTAGGTGGAATTAAAGACATGAGAACTTTACCAGAAGCTGTTTTCATTGTTGACCCACGTAAAGAAGAAAATGCAATTAAAGAAGCTAAAAAATTAGGTATTCCAGTTTTCGGTATGGTAGATACGAACTGTGATCCTGATGAATTAGATTTTATTATTCCAGCAAATGACGATGCAATTCGTTCAATCAAGGTTATTGTTGGTAAAATGGCTGATGCTATGTTAGAAGGTAGTGGTGGGGCTAATCAAGGTGAAGAAAAAAAAGCTGAACCTAGACAACAAAGACCACAACAACAAAGACCACAACAACAAAGACCGCAACAACAAAAACCACAACAAGCGAAACAAGAACCTAAAGCTCAAGTGAAAAAAGAAGTAGCAGATGATTTTGACAAAAAAAATGTTAATGAATTACGTGACATTGCAAAAGAAAAAAACATTGCTGGTTACTCAAAAATGAAAAAAGCTGAATTAATTGATGCTTTAAGAAAATAAACGATTTCAGAGAGCTTTAAAAAAGCTCTCTTTTTCAAAAAAACACCCTTTATATTTTAATCGAATTAGAGATATGTTAAAATAATTAGTGGTATAAATTAAATTGGAGGTAATATTATGGCTATTACAGCAGCACTCGTAAAAGAATTACGTGAAAAAACTGGCGCAGGTATGCTAGATTGTAAAAAAGCATTACAAGAAGTAGATGGTGACATTGAAAAAGCAATTGATTATTTACGTGAAAATGGAATCTCAAAAGCAGCTAAAAAAGCTGACCGCATTGCAGCGGAAGGTTTATGTAATGTTGTAACAAATAACAATAGAGCCGTTGTATACGAAGTAAACAGTGAGACAGACTTTGTGGCTAAAAATGAGAAGTTTTTAACGTTATTAGATTCTTTAGGAAATGCCATTTTAAATTCAGAAGCTAAGAATTTAGAAGAAGCTTTAAATGTAGAAATCGATGGTAAAAAAATTAGTGATGTGATTGTTGAATCAACCGCTAAAATTGGTGAAAAAATTACGCTAAGACGTGTTTTAGTCGTTGAAAAAACTGACGATATGACTTTTGGTCCATATGTTCATATGGGTGGAAAAATTGCTTCATTAGCAGTAATTGAAGGTGGAAATGAAACAGTTGCTAAAGACATTGCAATGCATGTGGCTGCTATTAATCCACGTTATTTAAACCAAGACCAAATTAGTGAAGATGTTATTAGTCACGAACGTGAAGTTTTAAGAAACGAAGCTTTAAATGAAGGAAAACCAGCTAATATTGTTGACAAAATGGTCGTTGGCCGTTTAAATAAATTCTTAAAAGAAATTTGCTTAGTAAATCAACCATTTGTTAAGAACCCAGATTTAACTGTTGAGAAATTTGCGAAAGAAGCAAATGCTACTATCGTGTCATTTGCACGTTTAGAAGTTGGCGAAGGAATTGAAAAGCGTCAAGAAGATTTTGCTGCAGAAGTTAAGTCACAAATTAAGTAATCTTTTAGGACACTTTTTTAAGTGTCCTAATTTTTAAATGGGGGCGATTCTATGGAAGAAAAAAAACGATTAATTATTAAACTAAGTGGTGAAGCATTGAGTGGAAAAGATGGAAAGAGTATTGATCCAATCCGTGTTCAAGAAATAGCTGAAGAAATTAAAGAAGCTTACGATTTAGGAAAGTTCGAAATAGGGATTATTGTTGGTGGTGGCAACATCTGGCGTGGTAAAACAGCAAGCGAGATGGGCATGGAAAGAAGTAGTGCTGATTATATGGGCATGATTGCAACCATTATGAATGCTTTAGCGCTACAAAATGCTTTAGAAGCCATGGGCGTAGAAACAAGAGCTATGACCAGTCTTAATATCCCACAAGTTGCTGAACCTTATATCAGAAGAAAAGCTATTAGTAACTTAGAAAAAGGGATGATTGTTATATTCGGTGGCGGTACTGGTAATCCGTACTTCAGTACAGATACAACCAGTGCATTAAGAGCTGCTGAAATAGGGGCAAAAACCATACTGATGGCTAAAAATGGCACTGATGGGGTTTATGATAAAGACCCTCGTTCTAACAAAGATGCTAAAAAATTTGGTGAATTAACACATCACGAAGTATTAGAAAATGGTTTAGAAGTAATGGACTCAACCGCTGCTGCATTATGTAAAGATAACGGGATTGAAATCGTTGTTTTTGATATGAACATCAAAGGGAATATTAAACGTGCAGCACTTGGTGAAAAAATAGGAACTATTATTAGGTAGGAGGTATAAATAATGATTGATGAAGTTATGTTAGAAGCAGAAGAAAGAATGGAAGGTGCGATTGAATCGTTGCACCGTGAACTTACAAGATTACGTACGGGTCGTGCGAACCCACAAATGTTAGAACCGGTTCGTGTTGATTATTATGGTGCACCAACACCAATCAACCAAGTTGGAAATGTTAGTGTACCTGAGGCGAATCAAATTGTTGTTAAACCTTATGACCGTTCAATTGTAAAAGAGGTTGAAAAAGCGATTTTAAGTGCTAACTTAGGAATTACTCCAAGTAACGAAGGCGATCAAATTCGTATTGTTTTACCACCGCTTACAGAAGAACGTCGTAAAGACCTTGTAAAACAAGTCAAGAAAATCGGTGAAGATGCAAAAGTAGCTATTCGTAATATTCGACGCGATGCTAATGATGCAATTAAAAAACTAGAAAAAGCTAGTGATCTTACAGAAGATGATTCTAAAGGTTATCAAGAAGATATCCAAGAATTAACCGATACATTCATTGCAAAAATCACTAAAGAAACAGAAGCGAAAGAAAAAGATTTAATGACTGTTTAAGAAAAGCCATTTTTGGCTTTTTTTTAGTATAAATGTTAATAATTTAACATCTGATTAACATAGATAAAACATTCAATTTATTGTATAATAGTGTTTGCATAAAAGAGGTGAATCTATGAAACTCAAAGATAAAGTATTAAAGAAACCACTCCCTAATCATATCGCAATCATATTAGATGGGAATGGACGTTGGGCAAAGAAACGTGGATTACAAAGAAAAAGAGGTCATCAACAAGGAGCTATGACGTTAAAGAATATCGTGATAGAAGCGTATGATTTAGGCGTTGGTGTACTTAGTGTCTTTGCTTTTAGTACTGAAAACTGGAAACGCCCGCAAGAAGAAGTTGATTTTTTAATGGACTTACCGCGCCAATATGAACAAGAATTAAATCAAGAGTTTAAAGGAAAAGACTTAAACATTCGTATTATGTTTAGTGGGAGAAGAGACCGTTTTTCAGAAGAAAATATCGCTTTAATGGAAAGGCTCGAAAATTCTACTAAAGATCATGACGGGTTAATTTTTAATATTTGTGTTGATTATGGGTCTAAAGACGAAATAACCAATGCAACAAAAACTATTGCGGAAGAAGTTAAAAAGAACAAATTAAATCCTGAAAATATAAGTGAATCAACGATTGAGCAATATCTTTATACGCATCCATTACCGCCAGTTGATTTATTAATTAGAACAAGTGGGGAACAACGCATTAGCAACTTTTTATTATGGCAAGCAGCATATGCAGAGTTTTATTTTACTACAATACACTGGCCAGCTTTTAATAAACGCGCATTACATAAAGCCATTAAGAATTATCAAGAAAGGAACCGCCGTTTTGGTGGATTAAGGGGATAAGATGAAAACACGTATAATTACAGGCATCGTATTGGCCGCAATTTTAATTCCGCTATTATTTTTACCAAATGTTCTGTTTTTTAGTGCGGTGGGAATTTTCAGCATCATAGCTAGTTATGAAATGATGCACATGTTCTCAAAAAAACACACATTTAGACTTTATCTTTATTTTATTCATATCGTGTTCACTGTAATATTTTATAGTGTTAATATCTATGCTTTAATGTATGGATTATCATATGAAATGTTTATTACATTTTTAGTGTTATTGTTTGCGATAAATTTTTCAATCCTTATTTTTGATGACCTTATGAATTTTATTATATCTAGTAAAATGATTACTAGTGCTTTATATTTAGGTGTGAGTTTTTCTGCACTAGCATTCTTAAAAACACAGGGATTTCAAGTGATTGTGTATTTGTTAATAGTTGCAATGCTTACAGATGTATTTGCTTATTTTACGGGCGTTAAATTTGGGAAACATAAGTTAGCACCAAAAATTAGTCCGAAAAAAACCATTGAAGGATCAATCGGTGGAACATTTTTTGGGGTCTTATTAGGAACCGTTTTCGGATTAGTATTTAATTTATTTGATGTTGATGGGTTAAACGTTTATATTATGTGGTTAATCCTAATCGGAATAACAGTGTCTGTCAGTGCACAAATCGGTGATTTAATTGCATCTAAATTAAAGCGTGACCATAATATCAAAGATTTTTCAAATCTGCTTCCAGGCCATGGGGGCATTTTAGATCGTTTTGATTCAACATTGTTTGCCTCGATGTTATTGATGATCTTTTTACTCTTCTTAGGAGGGGTTTAATGAAAACTGTACATATTTTAGGAGCGACAGGCAGTATTGGGGTACAAACCATTGATATTATAGAAGAATTTAGTAATACTTATAAACTTGGTTGTATCAGTGCCAATCACAATATTGAGGAAGTGTTAAAGATATGTAAGCATCACAGTGTTGATAAGGTTGTTATGGATGGGCAGTATGAAGATACATTTAAACAACATTTTCCATTCATTCCGTTTAAAGCATTGCCTGAAGGTCTAATTGATTTAGTCGATTCTATTGAAGAAGGTGTGTTAATGAATGCCTTAGTAGGTCGAGTAGGGCTTGAGCCAACGCTTAAAGCGATTGATAAAGATATTGATGTATTACTTGCGAATAAAGAAAGTCTTGTGGTGGGTGGCCCACTTATAAAAGAAGCATTAAAAAAATCCCGTTCTAAAATCATTCCAGTTGATAGTGAGCATGCAGCGTTAGCTGAGTGTTTAAGAGGTAGTCAAATTGAAGAAGTTGAACGGTTAATCATTACTGCAAGTGGTGGTAGTTTTAGGGATTTATCAAACGATGATTTAAAAAATGTTACAGTGAAAGATGCATTAAACCATCCGAACTGGTCTATGGGTGCTAAGATAACGATTGATTCGGCGACTATGATGAATAAAGTATTTGAAATAATTGAAGCACACTATTTATTTGATGTACCTTATCATAAAATTGAAGCAATCTTGCACAAGGAAAGCCTGGTTCATGGTATTGTAGAATTTCAAGATGGGAATGTATTAGCCCATATGGGACCTGCCGATATGAGGATTCCTATTCTTGCAGCACTTCAAGAAAATAAGCGCATGAAATATAAGAGTTTATTTGATTTAACAAAAATTGGAACATTACACTTTGAACCAATAAATTATGAGCGCTTTACATTATTTGAATTAGGTGTTAATGTAGCTAAAAGAAAAGACATGCATGTCGTGACTATGAATGCCGCAAATGAAGTGGCAGTGTTGCTTTTCTTAAATGAGAAAATTGGATTTTTAGATATTGAACGATTAATTTTAAAAGCATTACATCATTTTGAGGGGACTATGGATTTCACCCTTGAAAATGTTTTAAAGCATGATGAAGCAGTAAGAAATTACTTACGAAAAGACTATACTTAGAAGGTGAAACAATGGTTTTATTAAATATTTTATTATTTGTATTGGTACTAAGTTTGGTAATATTTATCCATGAACTTGGTCATTTTATTATGGCAAAACGTGCTGGAATTTTGTGCCATGAATTTGCGATTGGGATGGGCCCGATTGTTTACAGTAAGAAAAAAGGTGAGACCCTTTATAGCATAAGAGCGATTCCACTTGGTGGATTTGTGAGTATGGCTGGGGAAGAACTTAACGATGAAATGGTAAAGATTGGACAAACAGTAAAACTTGATCGAGATGAGAATGGTAAAATCATTAATATTGTATTAAATACAAGTGATCCTAATTACGCCCATCTTGAAGAAGAGGTTGTAACGTTTGTTGATTTACAAGGTAAAGATGATGGCGATTTAATGGTCAATCATTCTATCGTAGATGAGAAAGCATATTACATATTCAAAGATAAAAAATTGCAGGTTGCCCCGTATAATCGTAGTTTTGAATCTAAATCGCTTTTACAACGTTTCTTAGCAATTGTCGCAGGACCAGTTATGAACTTCATATTGGCATTTATAATATTCGTTATTATCGCATTGATTGTAGGGTTCCCTGTACTTGAGTCTAATGAACTAGGTGGTGTTAGTGACACCATGCCAGCTGGTGAGATTTTAGAAGTCGGTGATCAAATTACGGCTGTAAATGGTGTCAATGTGGACACTTGGGAAGACTTCACTGACCAAATGCGTTTAAATGAAGGGTTAAGAGATATTGAGCTTACTGTTGAAAGAGATGGCGCTATATTAACCTATACAATTAATCCAAGGATATTTATATATAGTATTGGGATTAATTCACATCCAGATACCATAAATGAAGTCAAAATTGGCGAAGTGGTTGAGGGAACGCTTGCCCATGAAGCAGGACTTAAAGGGAATGACGTTATTCTCGGTGTGAATAATCAACCCGTTAATAATTGGCGTGAGCTTATTACAATTATGCGCGCTAATACTGAGGGTCGTTCTATGACTTTTGAAATTCTTAGAAACGATGAAGTTTTGACATTTGATATTAGACCTTATGATGAAGCACTACTAGAAACACAAGGGGTTAACATTGTAGATAGTGTCATTGGAGTCAATCCAACAACAGAACCTAATGCTTTAGCTAGTTTTGGAAGTGGATTAACAGGGGTTAAAAATGCTGGAACGATGATTTTTGACACTTTAGACTTATTGTTTAGAAGTGATCGTGTTGGTGTCGGTGACTTAGCCGGACCAATAGGAATTTATAGTATTACCTCACAAGCTGCATCACAAGGGTTTGTAACACTCCTTAATTGGGTTGCACTTTTAAGTGTTAATTTGGGAATTATTAACCTATTGCCAATTCCTGCACTCGATGGAGGACGCATTGTCTTTTTAGGTTATGAAGCTATTACAAGAAGAAAAGTGAACAAACGTGTGGAAAATACATTACATTTTATTATGTTTATATTATTAATGGGTCTATTTGTTTTTGTCGCGTACAATGACATTCTTAGACTGTTTAATTTAGGATAGGAGTTGCTTTTTATGAAACAAAGCTTATTATTTGTACCAACATTAAAAGATGCACCTAAAGATGCCGAAGTTAAATCTCATAAACTCATGGCACGTGCAGGACTTATTAAACAAACTGCTTCAGGAATTTATACCTATTTACCTTTAGGAAACAAAGTCATGAAAAAAGTTGAAAATATTATTCGCGAAGAACTCGATAGTAGAGGGTGTAGTGAATTATTGATGCCCGCTTTACAACCAAGCGATTTATGGATTGAATCAGGACGATGGGACAAATATGGACCAGAATTGATGCGTTTGAAAGACCGAAAAGATCGTGATTTTTGTTTAGGGCCAACGCATGAAGAAGTTATCACTTATACAGTTAGAGATTATATCAATTCATATAAAAAACTACCGCTAGCTTTATATCAAATTCAAACAAAGTTTCGTGATGAGATGCGTCCTAGATTTGGATTAATGCGTGGTAGAGAGTTTATCATGAAAGATTTATATACCTTTAGTGAGACCGAAGAAGATCTTAATTACTGGTATGATTTAATGAAAGAAGCCTATACAGAAATTTTCAAACGTACTGGGTTAGATACGAAAATCGTTTCAAGTGATACTGGTCAAATTGGTGGCGATGAAGCCGACGAATTTATGGTGATGAGTGAAGTTGGAGAAGATACAATTTCTTACTGTATGAGTTGTACATATGCGGCTAATCAAGAGTTTAGTGGATTACAAGATGGCGACAAATGTCCTGAATGTGGAGGCACTATCCAAACAGCTAAGGGAATTGAAGTTGGTAATATCTTTAAATTAGGTACTAAGTATTCAGAAAGTATGAATGCTTACTTTACCACGCGTGAAGGCAAAAAGGCTCCTGTTATTATGGGGTGTTATGGTATTGGAATTAGCCGTACTTTAATGGCTGCAGTAGAACAACATTCTACAGAAAACGGGATTGTTTGGCCAAAGGAAATTACACCGTTTGATATTCATTTAATCCCAATTAAAACAAAAGACAGTTTAACACAAGAAAAAACAGATGAATTATTTAGTTTGTTAAATAAAACGTATGATGTTCTAATTGATGATAGAGATGAACGTGCAGGGGTAAAGTTTAAAGATGCAGATCTAATCGGGATCCCGACACGTATCATTATTGGTAAAGCCATTGAAAATAACCAAGTCGAAGTTGTTAACCGTGAGAACGGCAGTAAAGAATTGGTATCAGTAAATGACTTACTAGATTACATGAAAACCATATCATAAGATTTTTTGAAATAAATGGTCGTTTTTGTTTGACAAATGCGACCATTTTTTATATACTTTTAAATAGCTGCGAAAAAGGAGCTGGAGTAATGAAAAACCTTTCAAACATTCATTGTAAAAAGTTTGAAAAAAAGGTTGACTAATTTCTCTGAAAGTAATATACTCTTTATTGCGGGCCAACGAAAACACTGAGTTGAAGGTGGCCTGAGAGAGTAAAAACCAAAGCAAAAAAATGGTCTTTGAAAACTGAATAGAACAGAATTACTTTGAGATACAGACATCAAACTTAAACTTCGGAAGAAGTTGACATAATTTTTATGGAGAGTTTGATCCTGGCTCAGGATAAACGC
>Ga0194136_1001074_pt1 | contig 13730 bp, 14 predicted proteins | sample TARM_MetaG_T3A_1_FD_134023 | JGI IMG/M metagenome (GOLD analysis project Ga0194136, IMG submission 134023) | Freshwater microbial communities from Pennsylvania, USA, analyzing microbe dynamics in response to fracking - TARM_MetaG_T3A_14 (version 2) | ecosystem: Environmental > Aquatic >...
CAGGATCAAACTCTTAATTAAAAATTTCTGGGTTCCATCTTTTATGATGGATTTTTTTCTTGCTGGCTTTCTATACTGTTTAGTTTTCAAAGACCTTTTCTTATCTGCCGCTTTTGGCGACTTTATTACTATAACATTGTTTTTGAACTTAGTCAAGTTTTACTTTTGATTTTTAATTGTTTATTAAGTTAACTGGTTCATTACTAACTAACTAAATGCATCTATATCATATGATGGCTTGTCTAATATAACACTTTTATTAGTTAGTGTCCATACTCTTATGTAATTCTTTTTTGAATTTTTCAATAATCTTCTTTTCCATACGAGAAACAGTCATCTGTGATACATTCAAATCCTTTGCTACTTGTATTTGTGTTTTGTTATTATAGAATCTATCTATTAAAACTTTTTTCTCTATCTCATTTAATTTTTCCATAGCCTTATTAATAAAGTCTTTATGTTCTATTAAATCGAAGTGCTTATCCTCTACACCAACTAAGTCTCTTAATTGTATATCCTTATCTTCACCATCATTATCATAAGTAATATCTAAAGATTTAGGGGTATATACCTGACTTGCTTCCATTGCTTCTATAATTTCTTCTTCTGAACATTGTAGATATTGAGCCAAATCACTTACAGTAGGGGTCTTTTGTAATTTCTGATTTAATTCAGTCTTAGCCAAATTAATCTTTTTTGATAATTCCTGAATTCTTCTAGGTACACGAATAGCCCAACCCTTATCTCTAAAGTACTTCTTTATTTCTCCTATTATCGTAGGTGTTGCAAAACTTGAAAATTCAAAACCCTTTGATGTATCGAACCTTTCAATAGCGTATATTAGTCCTACGGAAGCTACCTGATATATATCATCAAAATCTATCCCTTTATTAATATACTTTCTGGATAGTATCTCAGCAATGTATAAATATCTACTCACAAGTTCATTTCTCAAATGTATTTCTCTTGTTTTTGAATATTCTATAAAAAGCTCTTTTTCTGTTAGAGCAATAAAATCTTCCCTATTAAACTCCATATTGCTTGCTACACTTCTCATTACAATTCATCCCCTACATACTTCGTCATCTTTGTAATTGTTCCTTTTTCCTTATTTTGAATAAATTCAACTTGATCCATAAGGGATTTAATTATAAATACTCCTAAACCCCCTTCTTTTAAATTGCTTATGCTTGGTTGTTCTATATCATTTGCTATAAATCCTTTACCTTTGTCATACACTAATATATCTATCTTTTCTTTATATACAATAAACTCTACTTCAAAATTTCCTTCTTCGTCATTTGCCCCATGAGTTATTGCATTAGTGCATGCTTCTGCAACAGCTACCTTTATATCATCGACCTTTTCTACGTCAAACCCCATTCTTGAAGCAACTGATGCTAGCGTCAATCTTATAACACTTACATATTCTGGTTTATTCGGTATTGATAATTTTATAGTGTCCATCTCTTTTTCCATAGTATCACCATCCTCTATTAATAACTTCTTATATTTTCTCACTCCACAATTTTAAAAACTTTATCAAGTCCTGTTATAACAAACAGTTTTTTAATACTTGGCTTTATATTTTTTACAATTATGTGCTTCTCTTCCTCACAAATTTGTTTATAGATTCCGATTAAAACCCCAAGACCTGTACTATCTATATACTGTAGGTTTTCTCCATGAATCTGGATAGCTTCCTTCTTTTCGCTGATTAGTTTATTCAATTCAGTCTTTAGTTTTTCTGCAGTATATACATCAATCTCTCCATCTAAATAAACGTTCCATTGCTTACTGTTTTCACTAAATATACTTTTAATTTGTAATGACATGCTAAACCCACCCCTTTTTTCATTTGTTATTTTTTCTAACTAATTTCTATTATAACAAATTTTTAGGTTTTTCGCCAACATAGACTAGTTTATATTTTTTGATAATAAGCCCTTATTTAGTCTTCTTAACTTATTTATTAACTTTTTCGAAGCTTCTAAAGTAAATAAAGACAACTCGATAGTCACCATAAAATATAATTTTTTCAAACCATATTTTAACGAGTGATGTCAAGTTGTCTCCATCAGTATATGAAATTACACTCAAAGATTACTCTAAAACATCTCCATGGTTTGGTAATTGGGCTACTGTAACGATTGCACTATTTTCGTCAACTCTCATTAAAGTAACACCTTTAGTATTCCTACCCAACTTAGATATGTTTGTAACATTTAATCTTATAATAACTCCATCATTATTAACTAATAATATTTCATCATCAATATGAACCAGTTTTGCCCCTACTAATTTTCCCGTTTTATCAGAAACATTATAGGTTTTAATTCCCTTTCCGCCTCTTGTTTGTAAGCGGTATTCGCTAATATCTGTTCTTTTACCAAAACCTTTTTGACTTACAACAAACAGATCCTTATCATCCTCAATTACTTCCATCGCAACAACGTGATCATCAGAAGATAGGTTAATACCCTTTACTCCCATGGCACCTCTTCCAACTGCCCTAACGTCTGATTCTTTAAATCTTACAGACATGCCTTTTGAAGTAATTATTATTATTTCCTGTTCTTCATCACAAAGTCTTACGTTTATTAATTCGTCCTCATCTTTAATATTTATTGCAATTAGCCCTGTTCTTCTGGTTGTCTCAAACTGCTCTAGAGAGGTCTTCTTTACTAGTCCTTTTTTAGTAGACAATACCAGATATTTTGTTTTTCTTTCTTTATTGACAGGTATCATCGCAGCAATTTTCTCTTTAGGTAATAATGGTAATAAATTAACTATAGCAGAACCCTTGGCCTGTCTTTTTGCCTCTGTAATTTCGTAGGCATTTAACTTATATACCCTTCCTAAATTAGTGAAGAAAAGAATTGGATCTAGACTTGAAGTAATTATTAGATTCTCTACAAAATCTTCTTCTCTTGTTGTCAAACCTGATATTCCTTTTCCACCACGTTTTTGGCTTTTATATGTATCTACTGGAAGTCTCTTAATATATCCAAAATGAGTTAGAGTTATAGCAACATCTTCCTCATCTACCATATCTGCCATATTAATTTCCCCTGGATCAGCAACAATTTCTGTTCTTCTCTCATCAGAGTATTTTTCTTTTATTTCTTCTAATTCTTCTTTGATTATATTTAAAACTAGTTGTTCGCTTGCTAGTATCTCTTTTAGTTGTCTAATTATTTCCATAGTTTCTTTATAATCTAATTCAACCTTATCTCTTTCTAGTCCAGTTAACCTTTGTAGACGCATATCTAAAATGGCTTGGGCCTGTCTTTCTGATAAATTAAATTTATCAATTAATCCATCCTTGGCTTCTTGTCCATTTCTAGAGCCTCTAATTAATGATATAACCTGATCTAAATGATCTAATGCTATTTTTAATCCTTCTAAAATATGTGCCTTTTCTTCAGCCTTATTTAAATCAAATCTAGTTCTTCTTACAATAACATCTTTTTGATGCTCTAAGTAATGATATAGCACTTCTTTTAGATTTAAAACCATAGGCTGCCCGTCAACTAAAGCAATCATTATTATACTAAAGGTATCTGCTAATTGAGAGTGCTTATAAAGTTTATTAAGTACAACATTTGCATTTGCATCCCTTTTTAACTCTATTACAATACGCATACCTGTACGATCACTTTCGTCCCTTAAATCAGATATACCTTCTATTTTTTTATCCCTAACTAATTCTGCTATTTTTTCAATTAATCTTGCCTTATTTACTTGATATGGAAGTTCTGTAACAATAATTTGTTGTTTTCCCTTATTTGTTTCCTCTATTGTAGCTCTACCTCTTACTTTTACTCTACCACGACCAGTTTTGTAAGCTTCAATCATTCCTTCTTTTCCTGTAATGATTGCACCTGTTGGAAAATCTGGTCCCTTAATAGATTCCATCAGCATTTCTACATCTGCTTCAGGGTTATCTATTAGAGTAATTACGCCATCTATTACCTCTCTTAAATTGTGAGGTGGTATAGAAGTAGCCATACCAACAGCAATACCATTAGATCCATTTACTAGTAAATTAGGGTATTTACTAGGTAAAACTGAAGGTTCTTCTAACGTATCGTCAAAGTTAGGTATAAACTTAACCGTGTCTTTTTGAATATCTTTAATCATTTCCATAGAAATTTTAGAAAGTCTTGCCTCAGTATAACGCATTGCTGCGGCGCTATCCCCATCAACAGAACCAAAGTTTCCATGTCCATCAACAAGCAAAGCTCTAGTTGAAAAATCCTGTGCCATCCTAACCATTGCATCATAAACTGCAGTGTCTCCATGTGGATGGTACTTACCTAGTACATCCCCGACTATACGGGCTGATTTTCTAAAGGGCTTGTCAGGTGTCATCCCAAGCTCACTCATAGAAAATAGTATTCTTCTATGTACGGGTTTTAAGCCATCTCTTACATCAGGTAATGCCCTTCCTACAATAACACTCATGGCATAGTCTATATAAGATTTTTTCATTTCATCTTCTATACCTATAGGGACAACCTTGTCTCTTTCTTCTATCATATTTAAATCCCCCTACTATACATCTAGATTTGTAACATATCGTGAATTTTGTTCTATGAATTCACGTCTAGGTTCTACTTTATCACCCATTAGCGTAGTAAATATTTGATCTGCAGCTAAGGCATCATCCACAGTAATCTGAAGTAATGTTCTATGGTCTGGATTCATAGTCGTTTCCCATAATTGCTCAGGATTCATCTCTCCAAGACCTTTATAACGTTGAAGAGTTACTCCTGTTTTACCTATTTCATTCAACTTTTTACTTAGTTCATTATCTGTGTAGACATACATCTCTTCTCTTCCCTTTTTAATTTTAAAAAGAGGTGGTTGAGCAACAAATATATGCCCCAATTCTACTAATGGTTTCATATATCTAAAGAAAAACGTTAACAGTAGAGTCCTAATATGGGCTCCGTCCACATCCGCATCCGTCATAATTACAATTTTATGGTATCTTAGTTTGGCTATATCAAACTCTGCACCTATTCCAGTTCCGAAGGCAGTAATCATATTACCAATTTCATTATAGTTTAATATTTTATCTAATCTAGCTTTCTCAACGTTAAGTATTTTACCCCTTAATGGCAATATAGCCTGGGTTCTTCTATCCCTACCTTGCTTTGCACTACCTCCCGCGGAGTCTCCCTCTACTAAATAGATTTCACTAAGACTAGGATCCTTTTCAGAACAGTCAGCTAACTTTCCAGGTAGAGTTGTATTTTCTAAAACTCCCTTTCTTCTTGTTAGCTCTCTTGCTTTTTTCGCAGCTTCTCTAGCCCGTTGAGCCTTCATTGACTTTTCCATTATTAGTCTGGCTTCTGCCGGATTTTCTTCTAAAAATGCATCTAAATATTCACTGGCAGCAGATTCCACAATACCTTTCATTTCACTATTTCCTAGCTTTGTTTTTGTTTGCCCCTCAAATTGAGGCTCTTGTAACTTAACTGAAAGAATTGCAGTTAAACCTTCTCTTACATCTTCGCCAGTAAAATTTTGATCTTTTTCTTTTAGGTATCCATTTTTTCTTGCATAGTCATTTATTATTCTTGTCATAGCAGTTTTAAATCCACTTAAGTGAGTTCCACCTTCATGGGTATTAATATTATTTGCAAAGCTGAAAACATTTTCTGTATACACGTCTGTATATTGAAAAGCTAGTTCAACCGTATTTCCATCCTTTACTTTTTCAAAATATATAATTTTCTCGTGTAAAGGTTCCCTATTTTTATTTAGATGTTTTACAAATTCACTAATTCCACCCTCATAATAAAAAATATTTTCCTTTTCTTGACCTTCCCTCTTGTCAGAAAGGGTTATTTTAATGCCTTTATTCAGAAATGCTAATTCCCTAATACGATGTTCTAAGGTTTCATATTTGTATTCTAGTTCTTCGAATATCTCACTGTCAGGTTTAAATAAAACTGTTGTTCCTGTTCCCTCCGCTTGCCCAACTTCTTGTACGTCCGATAGAGGATTACCCCGCTCATATCTTTGTCTATATAATTTTCCATTCCTTTTAATTTCAACTTCTAACACTTCAGACAATGCATTTACTACAGAAACCCCAACACCATGAAGCCCCCCTGAAACCTTATATCCCCCACCGCCAAATTTACCACCGGCGTGAAGTACTGTTAAAACTGTTTCTAGCGTAGACTTTCCTGTCTGTGGATGAACTTCTACTGGAATTCCCCTACCGTTATCCGTTACTTTAATTGAGTTGTCCTCATTTATTAAAACATTGATAGTATCACAATGTCCGGCTAAAGCTTCATCAATACTATTATCTATAACCTCGTAAACCAGATGATGCAAACCTCTAGGGCCTGTACTTCCTATATACATACCCGGTCTTTTTCTTACTGGGTCTAACCCCTCCAGGACTTGTATTTCTTCTGCATTGTAATTATTTTGTATTTTATTTTCCATTTTTCAAACCTCCTAATAACTCGAACATGCTCTTTTCTGTAGTGTTAAAGAAGTAATTGGTGAATAGTAAACATGTATGCCCGAATACTTATTCTCTTTGTTTTTGTTACCCTTTATGTTAACCATAATAAATGAACGAGTTTCTTCTTCTGTTATTTTAGAAACAAAACCCTCTTTATTACAAATATTTAAAAAATTTTTGGTATTCTTGCTCTTTGAAGCCAGTTTTATATCAAATATACCAATTATATCTCTTTTATTCACAACTATATCTCCACCCAAGTGAACAAAGTTTGTGTTGTACTCCTTCAAAGGTAGCCCCCCTCCAATATTTCAGAAGTTAATTGTTGCCTAACTCTAATATTATACACTTAATCACAGTAATGTAAAAGATTTTCATTTTATTTATTGTAAACTATTCCATTTTTTATGTTGTATAATTGGTAGTTACCATTGCTTAAGTCAAATACGTTAATTACCGTAGTTGTAATAAATGTTTGAATATTTTTTAAACTACTCAATAGGTATCTTTGCCTAAACTCATCTAACTCACTCATTACATCATCTAATAAAAGAATAGGGTATTCACCTACTTCCCCCTTTATTAATTCTATCTCAGATAGTTTTAATGAAAGGACTGTTGTCCTTTGTTGCCCTTGGGATCCAAACTTTTTAACATCCATACCATTTATTTTAAACTGTATATCATCCCTATGAGGACCGCATAGGGTTACTCCCCTATATCTTTCGTCATTGTAAACTTCTTCTATTTTCTTCAGAAAATTTTCCTTTAATTCTTTTGCTGTAATATTTTCAGTTGTTTTAATATTACAATCATATTTTACTTCTAGGTTTTCCTTTGATTCCGTAATTTTTCTGTGCATTAGTTTTGCTAGAAGACTTAACTTCTTTATAAAATTTTGTCTATATATTATTATTTCCGTACCATAGGTAGCTAATTGCTCATTCCAAACCTGTAAATCTATAGAATTTACATTTCTACTCTTAAGTAATTTATTTCGTTGTTGCAAAATTTTATTATATTGACTCATCAAGTAATAATATTTAGGCGATATTTGAGATATATCGTTATCTATAAATCTTCTTCTTTCTGAAGGGCCTTCTTTTACTATTTTCAAGTCCTCCGGTGAAAATAGTACCACGTTAAGATTTCCTAATAACTCACCATACTTATTTAAGGATATCTCATTTACCTTCATTTTTTTCTTTTGGTCTTTTTGTAATCTCAGCTCTATTTTAATATTTCTATCATTTTTTTTAACATGGGTTTTTATTAAAGATTGGTTTCTATCTATATGGATAAGTTCTTGGTCCTTATTGTTACGAAATGATTTTCCTAGGGCACACATATAGATGGCTTCTAGTAAATTAGTTTTTCCCTGTGCATTTTCTCCTACAAATAAATTAAGCTTTGGATGGAATTTAATATCCACTTCCTCATAATTACGATAATTTAATAGCCGTATACCCTCGATTATCATTTGATGACCTCTTTACACAATTTTAATTGTTTCTCCATCTACTTCAATAATATCTCCGACCCTTATTTTTTTTCCTCTTTGTAGGGTAACTTCTCCATTAACCAAAACCATACCTTCTAGAATATAGTATTTTGCTTGTCCACCTGTTGTTACAACTGAACTTAATTTTAATAACTGATCTAATTTAATATAGTCACTATCTATACTAATCTCTTTTACCAATATAATCACTCCTACTAATGTATCAATTTTATTTTTAAATTTAATTATTATTTGTATTATTAACCTTAGAGTTTTTAATAAACCTTAAATATTATAACATAAAAACACCCCTGTAGATGCTACAAAGGTGTCGAAAAAAATAAAGTCTTTTTTTAATCTTCTGATATTCTTACTGGTAGTATTAAGTATTTATAGTTTGTATCCTCTTCTGGTCTTATTAAACCAGGGTTAATAGATGTCATAAAATCAATGTAAATATATTTGTCTTCTATTATTTTTAAAACATCTAAAAGATATTTTGAATTAAAGGCAATACTTATATCTTCACCTTCTATTTCTATATCTATCTCCTCATGTACTTTACCAACTTCAGAGTTTGAAGTAATTATTAGTTTATCACTATTTACAATAAGCTTGATAGGATTATTTTTGCCTTCTCTAGATATTAGTGCAGCTCTCTCAACACTATTAAGCAATAATTCTGTATTTACTTTAATTTTTGTCTTATATTCCTTCGGAATAATCTGCTTATAGTTTATGAACTCTCCTTCTAGAAGTCTTGATATAAGTTTTGTTTGTCCTAAAGTAAATAAAGCATGTTTATCTGACAGGGTCATATATACCGTATCATCACTATCATCCATTATTCTACTAATTTCATTTAAGGTTTTAGCTGGAATAATAGCCTTATTATTTTGTTCCTCTGATATTTCTACCTTCTTTAGAGCTAATCTATAGCCATCTAATGCGACCATATTAAGTGTACTATCCTGAATTTCAACTAGAACTCCTGTAAATACAGGTTTCATTTCATCCTGGGAAGTAGCAAAAGAAGTTTGTCTAATCATATTTTTAAACACTTGGTTGTTTATTTCATAATTTGTGTTTTGTTGTACTGTAGGTAACTCTGGGAATTCATCCGATGGATAAAATAAAATGTTAAACTCTGTGTTTTGACATTTAATCACTAATTGCTGTTCTCTTAAAAATATTTCGACCTCTGCATCTGGTAGCTTTCTAACTATTTCACTAAAAAGTCTAGCATCTACTACTACTGATCCTTCTTCTACAATGTTTGATTCTGTTATATGTTCTATACCAATTTCTAAATCCGTTGCTACAAATTTTAGATGATTAGATATAGCCTCAATATAGATACCTTTTAAGATTGGTAAAGTGGTTTTAGAAGACACCGCTTTTTGTACTGTAGAAATAGCATTTAAAAGTGTTTTTTTTTGGCTTAAAAAATGCATTTGTGGATAATCCCCCTTATAAAAATATATAGTTTAAATAATAAATATTAGTAGTAATAGTAGTAGGGCCTGTGAATTTGTTAGTAAGTGAGTAACCAAACGTAATCAGATGCTGTTCAGGTGTTAATAAAATATGAATAACTTGGTGAAAGTTGTCCACATATTAACGTCTGACAAAAAAACATAAAGTTATCAACATAGAGTCAACAGTCCCTGTGCACTATTATTCGTCCTTTAAACTGCTCATAATTTTCTCTATTTTTTCCTTTAAATAGGGATCATTTTTCATGTCAGTCGATATTTTGTCATGGGCATGGATAACCGTAGTGTGATCTCTACCACCAAATTCCTCTCCAATTTTAGGCAAGGATAGATCAGTTAGCTCTCTTGTTATATACATAGCAATTTGTCTAGGGAAGGCAATGGACCTTGTCCTCTTTTTAGCATTGAAGTCTTCAAGTTTAATATTAAACTGTTTAGAGACAATCTCCTTAATTAATGGAACGTTTATTTGTCTCTTCTTAGAAGAAAATATTTCCTTTAGGGCTTCTCTTGCAATATCAACGGTTATTTCACCATTAGCTAAGGAAGAATAAGCAACAATTCTAATTAAGGCACCCTCAAGCTCCCTTATATTTGCTTGTATTTTACTTGCTATAAAGGACATTACCTCATCTGGAACATCCATATTTTCCATTTGAGCTTTTTTTCTTAAAATAGCTATCCTAGTTTCAATATCCGGAGGTTGAATGTCTGTTATTAAGCCCCATTCAAACCTAGATCTTAATCTATCCTCTAAAGTAGGAATTTCCTTTGGAGGACGGTCACTGGATATAATAATCTGTTTATTTGACTCATGCAAAGCATTGAAAGTATGGAAAAACTCCTCCTGGGTACTTTCTTTACCTGCGATGAATTGAATATCATCTACTAATAGAACATCTACATTCCTATATCTATTTCTAAACTCAACATTTCGGTCATCTCTAATAGAGTTAATTAGTTCATTTGTAAAGGTCTCCGAAGAAACGTAAGCTATTTTAGCATTAGAATTATTCTGCATTATATAATGTCCAATAGCATTCATTAAATGTGTTTTACCTAATCCAACACCACCATATATAAAGAGAGGGTTATAGGCCTTAGCCGGTTGCTCTGCAACAGCAACAGAAGCAGCGTGGGCAAATCTATTACTATTTCCGATAACAAATGTATCAAAGGTATATTTGGGATTAAGATTTTTCGTTTGTACCTGCTCTCTCATGGGCTTATTTACTCTTTCTTTCTGTATAGAAGTTTCTTCATTTGGAATAATAATTTTAAGCTCATATTGTTTATGAGTAACCTGTTTCACTGCATTAGAAATAAGCGTAAAATAACGTCCAGTAATAATATCACGATTAAAATCATTATGTACCTTTAATATAATAATGTCATCGTTAATAGAAACTGGCTCAATTGTTTTGATCCAAGTAGAAAAGCTAACCTCTGTTAATTCTGTTTTAACTAAACTTAGGGTCTTGTCCCATATTTGGGATAGATTTTCGTTCATAAAACATGATCCCCCTCATTGCAAAATAATTTAATTTTTGTAGTTATTAAAAAGTTATCCATAAAATAATCCACAAACATAAAAAAAAAACAAAAAAAAATCCGTAATATTTTTTATTAACATGGTTATGCTTAAGAATGTGGAAAACAATAAAAAAGTTGGGATTACATATATTATATATGGACTTATGCACAATATCAACAAGGATATTATACACAAGTAAAATAATAGAAAAAGATTGATTGTAGAATTAAAGTGGAAAAACTATGATGTTATACACATACATATCCACAAGTGTGAATAACTCTGGATAAAGTTAATAGATTTACGCACATTATCAACAGGCAAAAATCATCATACCAAATTTACCGAAGTATTTCAACAAAAAACAACAAATATCCACAATCTAATATTTTGTGAATAAAAATTATCCACATAAAGCAAGTCCACTTAAAAAGCTTTTTTCTTGACATACATAGCTATTGCAGATATAATCTATATGAAGTTTGCACATTTTTAAATATGGATACTTACTTGATATATAGTAGTACTCTTTATTAATCGAAGGGGGTGTATTTCGTGAAAAGAACTTATCAGCCTAAAAAAAGACAAAGAAGCAAAGAGCATGGTTTTAGAAAAAGAATGAGCACTAAAAGTGGAAGAAACATATTACAAAAACGTAGACTAAAAGGCAGAAAGAGATTGACTGCGTAAAGGCCGCATTATGTGGCCTTTTTCTATAATTTTGTTTAATGGGGTTGGAGGAATAAAATGAAATCGGCCAATAGATTAAAAAAAAATAGTGATTTCAATGTTGTTTATTCTAAGAGAAGATCTATGGCAAATAAACTACTAATTATATATATTACAGAAAATGAACTAAACAACAGTCGAGTTGGATTTGTTGTATCTAAAAAGGTAGGAAATAGTGTTATAAGAAGTAAGGTAAAAAGATTAATGAAGGAAAGCTATAGAATAAATGATAATAGGTTTAAATTGGGATATGATATTATTTTTATTGCTAGAGCAGAGTGTAAAAACTCAACCTTTAATGAAATCGAAAGTGCCATCATACATTTAATGAAGAGAATGAAACTAACTAAATAAGATTAGAGAGTTGGAAGTTAATATGAGCAGGTTATGTATTGGCTTAATTCGTTTTTATCAAAGGTGGATTTCTCCATTAAAGAGGCCAAGTTGTATATTTTATCCTAGTTGTTCAAGCTATAGTATAAGTGCATATAAACATTATGGTTTTTTTAAAGGAAGCTATTTAACTTTAAGAAGAATATTAAGGTGTCATCCATTCAATACAGGAGGTTATGACCCTTTAAAAATAAAAGACTAAAGTAAGTAGGGGGTTATCAAATGACAGCGTTAGCAAACTTATTTGGAACGTTACTAAAGGCAGTGTACGATTTTATTGGTCATTATGGTGCTGCAATTATTATTTTCACAATAATAGTTAAATTGGCGTTGCTACCATTAACTATTAAACAGACTAAATCCATGAAAAAAATGAATGAGGTACAGCCTAAAATTAAAGAGCTGCAGGAAAAGTATAAAAATGATAAGGAAACTTTAAGTAAAAAGACAATGGAGTTATATCAGGAATATAACGTAAATCCATTTGCTGGTTGTTTACCGTTAGTTATTCAATTCCCAGTAATCATTGGTTTATTTACTGCCCTTAGAAATCCTGGAATTCATGTATTTGAATCTCAAGCAGCGTATGATGCTATAAGCAAAAGCTTCTTATGGATACCAAACCTAGCTGAAGTAGACCCATGGATTCTACCGATAGTAGCTGCTGTTACTACGTATCTAACAACGTTAACTACTCCAAGTAATGATCAATCTGCTAAAACAATGCAGTATATGATGCCGGTTATGATTTTTGCATTTTCTAAGGGATTAATTGGACCCCCAATGCCAGCAGGTTTAGTTTTATATTGGTCAGTGAGTAACTTATTACAGTATGTTCAACAACTATTAATAACAAAACCTTTTGGACAAAAAGGGGGGACTGCTTAATATGAAGTCAATAGAAGTAGAAGGAAGAACTATTGAGGATGCCACAAGTATAGGGTTAAAGCAACTTGGAAAAAAGAAAGAAGAAGTGGATATAAAAATACTTGAAATACCTAGTAGGGGTTTTCTCGGAATTATAGGTGCGAAGCAGGCGAAAATTAAAATTACTGTAAAAGATAGTCCGGAAAAGGATGTTGAAAACTTCTTAAAAGATGTATTTAGAACGATGAATTTAGAAGTTCAAATAGCTACAGAAGTCGAAACTGACGTAATAAAGGTGTTTTTAGAAGGCCCTAATATGGGTGTAGTAATTGGAAGAAGAGGACAAACTCTAGATTCTCTACAATATTTAGCTAGTTTAGTAGTTAATAAAGAGAGAGATAAATACTTAAAGGTTTTTATAGATACTGAGAATTATAGGCAAAAAAGAGAAGATACTTTAGTTAAACTAGCAAATAAAATAGTTTTTAAAGTTAAAAAGACTAGAAAAAGTATTGCATTAGAGCCTATGAATCCATATGAAAGAAGAATTATACATGCTGCACTACAAGGTCATCCTGCAATACAGACCTATAGTGAAGGAGAAGAACCATTTAGAAAAGTTGTTATAGGACCAAAAAGATAACCCAGTTTAATAGCTGGGTTTTTATATATTTTAGAGAGTAAAGAAATTAACTTTTATTGTTCACATATTAAGGC
>Ga0194136_1001075_pt1 | contig 13701 bp, 15 predicted proteins | sample TARM_MetaG_T3A_1_FD_134023 | JGI IMG/M metagenome (GOLD analysis project Ga0194136, IMG submission 134023) | Freshwater microbial communities from Pennsylvania, USA, analyzing microbe dynamics in response to fracking - TARM_MetaG_T3A_14 (version 2) | ecosystem: Environmental > Aquatic >...
AAATTTCAATAAATTTTATTTTTAACAAATTTACTTGTCACAAATTAATAAACTTTATATATTTGGTATTTTATTTACCTATTTTTAAAAGTATAATTTCCTATAAATTAAAAAAAACACTTCTAAAGGTAGAAGTGTCTTTGTATATACTATGGACATTACATTAGGTAGAAGTATTAAAAACTTATAATAAAGTAAGTTTAAATATAGACTTTTTTTACCTTTAATTTAATAGCTTAGTCTAAATATTTATTTAAAGATTTATATTTTAAAAAACCATCATCAATTACAAGTTCTACTTGCTTAGTTTCAAAAAGATACTCAATGTAAAATCTTAACATCCTTTCAACAACTATATATTTATTAACTGATTGTATTTTTATTTTCCACTCTTTAACTATAACTTTCAATATTTCTTCCATTGTCATTGGATGGTCTATAAAACCTAATAAGGTTTTTGCTCTTCCTGTATAATATTTAATGTTTTCTTCAATTAAATTATCTATATTATCAACAATACCTTTATGGGCAATCACATATTTTTTTGAATGGAGATTTAACAAATTCATTTTACTTTTCAAATCTTCCTCAAGGTCATAAGCATAAGGTAATTTTGTACCTGACATAACTTTATCTGTTATAAGGGAATCTCCCAAATAAGCTACATCATCTGGAGTAATAATTGCTATATGCCCTAAAGTATGCCCCGCAGTGTAAAAAATTCCAAACTTAACTCCATTTATGTAAACACTTTTTTGATTTTCACTAATAATAATATCAGTTTCACAAACAAGATGTCCATAATGTTCCTTAACACAAGATAAAAAATGTCTATTATAATATTGTTTCAAAGCTTCTATTGAACTACAAATATGTGCTGAAAAACTTGACATGGCAATAATACAATCATATTTCTTTTTAAAAAAAGAATTATTACCAATATGGTCAATATGGCTATGACTATTGATAATTCCCACTACCTTAAAATCATTAAAATCAAAAAGTTTATTTAAATCCTCTTGTTCACCTTCTGCCCAACCAGAATCTAGCATAATGATTTCTTTTTCATTAACCTTGTAAAATGGTATATATGTCATTCCTGTATCTATACAAAAAGTATTGCCTTTAATATGAATAATTTCATACATTTTTTTAATCACACCCTCATAAATAATTTTAACTTTAGTATACCTTTTTCTATCAAACTCTTTCAATCATTTTTTATCTATATTTCTAAAATCTATCAAATATTTTTTATAAAAAAAAATCATACTAGATTCCGCATGACTTCTTTTATAAAATACTCATTATTCTTTCCAAAACACCATCAATATTATTAATAACATCATCGTTATTAAATCTTAAAGTTTTTATTCCAAAATTTTTCATAAAATCTTCTCTAATTTTATCGTATTCCAATCCTTCTTCTGTAAAATGTTGACTACCATCAAGTTCAATAATTAGTTTTAAATAAGGACAATAAACTACACTCCGTTACGCATAAGATATTCTAAGCTTAACAGCTAAGAATATCTAAAAATCAGCAATATAGTTACCAATTCCATATTGCCTCCGAAATCTTACTCCTAGAGCATCATTTCTAATATGTATCCAAAGTATTTTTTCACAACCTTTATTTGATTTTATAGTATTTCTCATTCTCTTCCAACACAAACTTAACTGCTTTTATAAATTCCTCAAAATTATAATAAGTATTCTCTACAGTCGTATAACTGTTATTGTGAATAAATTGTAATGTTTCCTTATAAGGAATAATATTTAAGTATTTATAAATGTACTTAACTTTATTGGTTATATCACCTTCTCTTTTCCCTTGCAATTCAACCAAATTTTGAAGATTCTTCCCTATACAAGCAAAAGTTGGGATAGTAATTTCTCTATGCAAAGACCCTCTATATTCTGACCTAAACTCCTTTTCAAAAATTTTTCTTTTTTCTACTGTATCGATTGTTTTTTCAATCTCTAAGATTCTTATAAGATAAGAACATATCAAATCTAATAAAACAAAATATTTTTTTCTTTGTTCCATCACTTTTTCCTTATGTAAAAAATAATTTGATAATATAAAAGTAATAATTGATGCAATGATTGACGTAACAATTGGTATAATAAGGCTAGTTATCAGTGAATTTTTCATTTTTATTTTATCTCCTTCATTGAATCTCTGGTTATAAAAATATCACTATGTAATAATATATAGAAGTGATTTTCTTTTTTCTACACCATAATAGTCTTCATGTAAACCAAATATACATTTAACCTATATTTATTATTTCGTATACTCTTTTTCTTATTTTTTTAGAAATATCAAAGAAATCATCAACATTATCTAATGAATCATATACATAATCATATCTACCTTGAACTGCATACATATTCAATTCTTCTATAAACTCTATATCTAATTTATCTAAAACAAATTCATTCCCTAATAATTTGAATAACTGTTCTAAATCATGTGTCTTTGTATAGTGAATCCCTTTATAAGATAAAACAGCTTTTAAAAATTTCTCTATAGACTGCTGTAAATGAAAAAATATAATTTCTACATCTAAAAACTCATTATCTGATTTATAAAGAACCTCTGCTCCTTGTAAATCTGTTTCAGCCTTTTTTAGCAATATTTCGTATGGCTTTAAAAAAGTCATAATATTTCTCCTCTCTCATAAGCATCTCTAATTACTGAACCTGCCTCTGTTTTGTAGAATTCAAATTCATCCTCACTAACAACTAATATATCTTTTGGCATATCTACTTCACTTAAAATTTTTTTTATTTTTACAGCTTCTTTAACTTTTGAGCCTAAAATCTCGTGTTCAATAATCATTAAGTCAATATCACTGTCTTCTGTTGCAGTCCCATAAGCATAGCTACCAAAAAGAATTACTTGTTTTGGATTAATTTCACTATATATCTTTTCTCTTATAATTTTTTTTATATTTTCACTTAGATACATATTAAAACCTCCTATTATGCTTTCATACATTTTACAATAAATATCTTAAAAAAGCTAGTGTCTGTCAGTGATTTCAAAACCTTATACAATATAAAAAGAAATCATACTAAATTTAGTACGACTTCTTTTATAAAATACTCATTATTCTTTCCAAAACACCATCAATATTATTAATAACATCATCGTTATTAAATCTTAAAGTTTTTATTCCTAAATTTTTCATAAAATCTTCTCTAATTTTATCGTATTCCAACCCTTCTTCTGTAAAATGTTGACTACCATCAAGTTCAATAATTAGTTTTAAATAAGGACAATAAAAATCAGCAATATAGTTACCAATTCCATATTGCCTCCGAAATCTTACTCCTAGAGCATCATTTCTAATATATCGCCAAAGTATTTTTTCACATTGGGTCATTTCTTTTTTTAGCTCTCTTCTTTTTTCTTTTGTTGATTCTTTATTAAACACTTGCATATATACCTCCTAAAAAACCAACTACACCTGTTTCCGCCTCTTAGCTAAAATGCGGACAAAGTACGGAATATTGTGCTTTTTTGCTTTCATCTCCACAATAGGTTTCTCTATGTTTAGAGAAACCGCCAACAAGGGAGGAGTAGAGCAGTACGAATTCCGTCATAAAAATAATATATATATATATGAAAGGTTGAGAAAATCAAAATATATCCTTCATTTTTATTTCTTGATGAAAAAAAGTCATAACTTCTTCTAAATAATTGCAAGTTGAATTTATATCAATAATACCTTGATTATTCTTTCTAAACTCTACATCAATAACAGCAACTGTCATGTATAAACCTTTTCCAAATCTATCAGGTTTTTTAACAGATAAATTGTACTTTTTAGCTTCTTCGTAAATATAAGAATAGACTTTCCATCTATAATCAGAACGTTTATGCTCATCATCAACTCTTATTTTAAAACATAATTTACTTTTATTAAATGTTTTTTCTTCATCATCATTTTTCTGTCCTTGTTCCGTTTCAATTTGAAGGTGTATCGTAATATCCTCTTTCTTAATAAAATTCCACCAAAAACCTAAAAATCCTCCCCTTTGATTAGCTACATATCCCCATGTTCCATCCCCCAGTTTTTGTTGCAATTCCATATAAAAACCTATCCAAGAATTCCATTTCCATTTATTAATTGATAATATTTTATAACTATCAATACTATCTTGTATTTTTTTTATTCTTTCCTTAAAATCATTAAATATATCATTATCTATTTCATATTTATTTAGTATTAGGAGTAAATCCTTTCTATTAAAAATTTCATATCCTTCTTTTCTAACTAAATCATAATTACTTTGGTCATAAGTCTTAAAGTAAATAGGAATAATATTATCCAAATCATATGAACGACTTTTTATCTCATCCAAATACTTTTCAAGTTGATTCGAATGTTGAACTGTAACAGTTTTATCTTCTATTATTATTGGATAAACATCATTAACTATACACAATATATCTATATTTTTATCTTGTTTTATAATTTGGACACTATCTATAACTTTTGGAAATGCTTTATTATGTTTATTGAAAAAACATTTTAGTATATCAATTCCACATAAATTCAATTCTTTTGATAATTCATTATACTCTGGATTACTCCATTTCAATAACCAGCAAATAAAAGCATCCTGTGACAACTCACTTGTTGCATAATCGAAAAGATTTGGTTTTTTCATTATAACCTCCGTTTTTCTTGTTATTATCAATTTTCAAATTTTATGTAAAGAGAACCACCTCTATTCTTAGAAGTGGTTCTCTTTTTATATATACAATTGTATTAAGTTTCTTTTTGGTGGAAGTGAGGGGAATCGAACCCCTGTCCAAGATTAGTGAGCCATAAACTTCTACAAGTTTATCCCATGCTTAAATTTCGCACTAACCTGCTCCATAGGCAGAACTAGTTAGAACTAGCCAATAAAGATGTCCCTAGAACACAATGGCGGTGTCTTCGGTGAGTCGGTTTAAGTTATGTTCCGTCTATTCCATGCCGACATAGGAAATAGGGGAACAAGCTGCAACTAGGCAGCTAAAGCGTAATTTTCGTTTCCGTTTAAAACGATTGGTTGACTTTTCACAGACGTCACTCTGACCTGCTATCTATAACACGCCTAACCCTGTCGAAACCTTGGCACTCCCATATTTAGTTAATAGTTAATAACTAAAAGTTACTCTTTTTCTTTTGAACTTTTTACTATTGATATTAACATTTTTACTATTTTGATCACATCATTCAATAAAGATTCTGCTTCTTTTTTAGAAATATATTCTTCTTCTAGTAATTCTATCCAATATTTTGTTTCATTTGCTTCTTTCAATGCTATTGACATTTTATTTATAAAGTCTTTTTTACTTTGTGCATAAGTAGCTTCACTAATGTTAGCTCCTATACTCGTACCTGATTTCATAATTTGGTAAGATATGACTCTTTCTTTTTTTTCATAAATTAAAAATTTATATAATTTGATTATTCTTTTAGCAAATTTAAAGGATTTCTCATATACAATAGAATTATTTTTCATAAAAAGAACTCTTTATAAAAAAGATAAATACCTCAACTATTCACTCTTAACTATTAATTTTTAATTTATTTATTAAAGTCTTTTTTTGCTCTGTCTGCTTCTCTCTTTTGAGTTTTTTCAGCAGCACTATCTCTTTTATCATAGTTTTTCTTACCTTTACCAAGAGCTATTTCTACCTTTATTAATCCTCTTTTTATATATACAGTAAGGGGAATAATTGCATAACCTTTTTCTCTTACTTTCTCATGAATTTTTTCAATTTCTTTTTTATGAAGTAAAAGTTTTTTTACTCTAAGCTCGTTTGGAGTATACATAGTACTATTTTCATAAGGTGTTACATTCATTCCCATAATAAAAATTTCATCTTTTATTATTCTAACAAAGGCTTCTTTTATGCTGGTTTTTCCTTGCTTGATAGATTTAACTTCTGCACCAAACAATTCAATACCTGCTTCATATCTGTCTTCTATAAAATAATCGTGGAATGCTTTTTTATTTTTAGCTACTACCATAATTTTACTCCTTATTCTCTTGGTAATTGTTATTATACACTGTTTCCTCTTATTTTTCAAGGTTTTTTTAAGATTATCTTGTTTTCTATAATATTAATTAGCTTTTCTTTTTTCATTTTTATTAATTCTCTGTACAAACTTGCTCTCCCTATATTTAAGTACAAAGCCAACTGTGTTTTTTTAGCAGTTATTTCATAAATATTCCATTTTTTTAAAAAGTTAAAATAATATATAAGTTTATCATAGGGATTATTAATATAGGAATTTTCAAATCTACTTACAAAAAAATGTAAACGATATTCTTGAAACTCCATAAATTTATTAAATAATATTGAATTATTTCTAATAAGTCTTTGAAATTCAATAGCATCTATAGAAAAAACTAAGCTTTTTTCCATGGCTTCAGCCTGCAAAGCTTCCATCTTCATATTAGTATATAGAGATGCTAAACCATAACATCTTTCACTGGCTACAACATCATATAAAATTTCCGTTCCATTATCAAGAACTTTACTTATTTTTATTCCCCCACTTAAAACCACGTTCAAATCCTTATGAAAAATATTTTCATCAAAATTAATCTCACCCTTTTCATAATTTTTAACATTCCAATTATATGTATTTAGAATTTCCTCAAAACATTCATTACACATATCCCTAAAAAAGAAATTTTTTTTAAGAACCTTTTTATATTTTTCCAATAAAAACATATTGTCCTGTCTCATATGAGACACCACCTCCACATAAAACATAGCACCATAGAATTGTTTGAAAATCAAAACAAATATGTTAGTTATATTAAAAGGTTAATAAACTATAAAATAAATATAAGAGGTGAATTAATGAAAACGTTAAAAAAATTAAAAGTATTTATGGGAAACTTTGCAATTTGTTTTCCTAGCTCCATCGTTCTTTCAGGAATAAGCACAATATTAAACTTTATACCTTATATTTTTATTTGGCTTATTATAAAGGAACTATTTTCTTCAAAGGACTTGGTGACAGATACTATTATCACTTATTCAATCTATGCTGTTGTTTCTGCCATTAGCGGAACTATTTTATATTTCTTAGCCTTAGCACTATCACATCTATCAGCATTCAGGGTAGAAGTTGCTATTAGAGAATATGCCATGAAAGAAATACTTAAAATGCCACTAGGATTTTTTGATATTAATACTAGTGGAAAAATCAGAAAAATTATAGATGATAATGCAAGTATTACTCATACTTTCTTAGCACATCAATTACCTGATATAGCAGGAACAATTATTACGCCAATAGCAATACTTATATCTCTCTTTATATTTGATTGGAGAATGGGTTTAGTTTGTTTGATTCCTGTAATCTTTGCCATGTTTATTATGGGAATGATGGCTGGGAAAAAAGGAAAGGAATTTATGAAAATATATATGAATTCCTTAGAAGAAATGAATGGAGAAGCAGTTGAATATGTTAGAGGTATACCTGTTGTTAAAGTTTTTCAACAAACAGTCTATTCCTTTACTAATTTTTATAACAGTATAACAAAATACCATAAATATGTAATTGCATATACAAAAATGTGGGAAAAACCAATATCTGCTTATACTGTAATGATTAATGGCTTTGCATTTTTTCTTGTTCCAATTTGTATTTTACTAATAAATTTTTCAAATAATTATAAACTTCTCTTGCTTAACTTTATTTTCTATATCTTAATAAGTCCCTTATTAGGTCAATGTATAATGAGAAGTATGTATTTGAATAGAGCTAGTTGGGAAGCAGACGAAGCAATTAGCAGAATCGAAGAACTTTTAAAGTTTCAACATATACATCAAACTAAAGAAGCAAAAGATTCAAGTAAGGTAGAAGTTGAATTTAAAAATATATCTTTTAAATATAATGATTCTAAGAGCAATACTATTGATAATGTTAGTTTTAAAATAAAAAAAGGAGAAACCTTTGCTCTAGTTGGTCCTTCTGGTAGTGGTAAATCTACTCTTGCCAAACTTCTACCTAGATTTTGGGATGTGAATAGTGGTGAAATCCTTATTGGCGGAGTAAATATAAAAGATTATGATTCTAATACTTTAATGGATAAAATATCCTTTGTATTCCAAAATACAAAATTATTTAAAACATCTATTCTTGAGAATTTAAAATATGGAAAACAGAATGCAAGTATAGAAGAAATAAATAAGGCACTTGATTTGGCACAATGTAGAGACATTATTGATAAACTCCCTAATGGTATAAATACAAAAATAGGCTCTGATGGAGTTTATTTATCTGGTGGTGAGCAACAAAGAATTGCACTGGCTAGAGCCATATTAAAAGATGCCAAAATAGTTGTTTTAGATGAAGCTACTGCCTTTGCTGACCCTGAAAATGAACACCTTATACAAAAAGCTCTAAAAAAATTAACAGAGGGAAAAACTGTATTGATGATTGCCCACAGATTAGCTAGTGTTAAGGATGTTAATTGTATATTGGTAATTAAGGAAGGGAAGGTAGAAGAAAAGGGAACTCACAAAGAACTTATTGAAAAAAATGGTTTATATAGCAAAATGTGGCAAGAATATAATCAAGCTGTAGAATGGCAAATAGGAGATGAGGTATAATGATTACTAATATTTTACAAAATAAGTTTGCCCTTAGTGAAAAGGGAGCTAAGGACTTAATAAAAGGTATATTTTTTACCACTATTTTAAATATTGCACTAATAATTCCTGCTTCTTACTCGATTTATTTTCTAAAAAACTATATTGGACTTATCTTTGGTGATAATGCTATTATAGATAATCAATTTTATCATTATATTATTTTAGCGTTTATTCTAATGTTCATTATGTGGATTATAGCTATATTGCAATATAAGAGTACTTTTATATCTACATATGATGAGAGTAAGAATAGGCGTATATCACTGGCTGAAAAGTTAAGACTTCTACCCCTTGCATTTTTTGGTGAAAAAAATCTATCTGATTTAACTTCTACCATAATGAGCGATGCCACAGATTTGGAACATACATTTTCTCATTCTGTACCACAATTATTCGCTTCCATATTAAGCATAAGTTTTATAATGATAGCAATGGGTTTTTACAACTTAAAATTAACGATTGCTTTATTTTGGGTTGTTCCTTTGGGAGCCTTTATAATTATAGCTTCAAAAAGAAAACAAATAAAAGGGAACAATGAAATTTATAAAATTAAAAGGCCTGTAAGTGATAAAATACAAGAAGGACTAGAAACAATGCAAGAGATGAAATCATATAATATGGAAGAGAATTATATGGATAAATTAAGTAGCATATTAAAAAACTATGAAAAAAAATTAATTAAAGAAGAGTTATTTACAGGAGTAATGGTTAATTTATCACAGTCCATATTAAAATTTGGAGTTATTAGCGTAGTCCTTGTGGGCACAAGATTACTAACAACTAATCAAATTGATTTATTTACTTTTTTAGTTTTTTTAATTATTTCTACAAGAATCTATGAACCTATTGAACAAGTTTTATATAATATCGCAGTTTTATTCTATCTTGATGTAAGAATAAATAGAATGAATGAAATGAAAAAGATGCCTATACAAACAGGTACTAAAAATTTCAAACCTGCTAATTTTGATATTGAATTTAAAAATGTACATTTTTCTTATGATACAGGTGTAAAGGTGTTAAATGGAACTAGCTTTGTAGCTAAACAAGGAGAAATAACAGCTCTTGTTGGTCCTTCTGGTAGTGGTAAAAGTACAACAGCTAAGTTATCTGCTAGATTTTGGGATATTAATGCTGGAGAAATCTTATTAGGTAGACAAAACATCAAGGATATTGAACCTGAAACTTTGCTTAAATATTATTCTATCGTATTTCAGGATGTAGTTCTTTTTAATACAAGTATTATGGAAAATATCAGAATAGGTAGAAGGGACGCTAGTGATGAAGAGATTATAAAAGTTGCAAAATTAGCTAGGTGTCATGAATTTATTATAAAAATGCCAAAAGCATATGATACAAGAATCGGCGAAAATGGTGATACTCTTTCTGGTGGAGAAAGACAAAGAATTTCAATAGCTCGTGCTCTATTAAAAGATGCTCCTATTATTTTATTAGATGAAGCAACAGCTTCTCTAGATGTGGAAAATGAAACTAAAATACAAGGTGCTATTTCAGAGCTTGTAAAAAATAAAACAGTTCTCATAATAGCACATAGAATGAGAACTGTTGTAAAGGCTAATAAAATAGTTGTCTTAGAAAATGGAATAGTTAAAGAAATGGGAAAACCTCACGAATTAGAACAAACTAATGGCTTATTTTCTAAAATGTTGGAAAGACAAATTGGATTTTATTAAAAATAACATAAAACTGTAGAAATCATCTCTACAGTTTTTTTATTCAGCCTTAGCAAAATTATCTATGAATTATTCTGGTTAAAATATAAACTTATTCTCCATATCCAACAAATATAGTTTTTATTCCTATGAACATTGCCATTACAGTTATTAACCGCATAAATATTAAATCCTCATGTACAAGACTCACAACTACAAGAACTATTAAGATTAAGGCTCTTATCCAAGATTTTTTTAAAACTAATAGTATTCCATCTAAAGCTACTATCACCAAAGATGCCATTATAAACATATTATCAAATATCATTATGCCTGCTACCCCAACTATTGTTATAAAAAAACCCATTAAAACCTTAATCATATTAACAGCTCCCTATTAATTTTATTATATTCTTAAATTAAAGCTACTAATATATTCTTGATTTTATAGTTTTTTCCTTCTAATTTTTAATTTATGTATTCCCACTTTAGTAATCTTAGAACATAAATTTCTTATTACAAATTATACAAATATTTTATTTCTTTTTTACTAAGTTCTCTCCATTTCCCTATTTCCAAGTCTTCTACCTTTATCTCTCCTATACTAGTTCTCTGTAATTCTTGTACCTTATGACCTACAGCATCAAACATACGTCTAACTTGCCTATTTCTTCCTTCTCTTATAGAAATTTCCACTTGGGATATTCTATCATCACTTTTTATCAATTTAAGTTTAGCAGGTAAAGTCATCCCATCCTCTAGTCTAACTCCTCTTGACAGGGCATCTAATTTATCCTTTGTAATCTTCCCCCATATTTTAGCTATATAAGTTTTATACACCTCTGAACGAGGATGTATTACTTTATTATATAAGCCTCCATCATTGGTAAGAATTATCAATCCTTCTGTATCATAATCTAGTCTTCCAATTGGATAAATCCTTTCTTTTGCATTTACCATGTCAACTACAGTTTTTCTTCCTCTATCATCTTTAGAAGAACACAGACATTTTTTAGGTTTATTTAAAAGTATATAAACTTTTTTCTCTTCTTCTATCCCTATTTTTTTTCCATTTATTTTTATATAATCTTTTTCATCTACTTTTTCACCTGTAGTAGCTTTTTTCCCGTTTACTTCTACCTTGCCATCTTCAATAAGCTTATCTGCTTCTCTTCTACTGCATATACCTTTATTTGCCAAAAATTTATTAATTCTCATTTTTTCCATTCTTTCTCACCTCATTATAATTTGGTAGTTCATTCAGAGATTTAATATTCAAGTATTTTAAAAAATTATTACTTACTGAATATAATTTTGCCTTCCCTGCAGTTTCCTTTATCCCGCTAACATAAATCAAATCCTTTTCCTCAAGAGTCTGAATTATTCCATCTACTTTTACACCTCTTATTTTTTCTATTTCTGGTTTACTTACAGGCTCTCTATAGGCTATAATTGTCAAAGTTTCCAAAGCTGCCTTACTAAGTTTTTTAGGTTTTGATTTTGGATTGAAAAAATTAAATAAAAGCTCTCCATATTCTGGATTGGTCACTAAAGAGACTTTTCCATCCTTCACTTTGAGGTTCACTCCGCTTTTTTCTTTCAAAGCTTTTAAAGTTCCCAAAGCTTCTAGAATATCTTTCTTTTTTACCTCAAAAAATTTTTCCAACCTTTCAATTTCAATTTCATCTCCATATAAAAATAAAATCGCTTCTATTCCATAAACTATGTCCATTTTACTGCCCTTTCCCTAATAACATTAGATATCTACTTGTTAATTCTATTGATTTTTGTAATTCATAAGAAGCATTAATGTCAGCTCTCCTAGTTCTATTTAGCATACTTAAAAATAAGTTATCTGCCTCTTCTACAAAATCAAAATTATATAAGGCTTCTATATACGCAATTTGTTCTAATCTATCTCGGTCTCTATATCTATCCATATCAAATAAATTATCTATAATTAAATCCTCATATTTTTCTTGACTTTCTACAAAATCCCTATGTAAATAATAAATATTTTTTTCGTTTTTTCCTTTACTATTTGGATAATCTAAAATTCTTCCATCTTCTATATAATTTATTACATAGTTTTTTATATTATTCATTGCTATTAGCACAGGATTAATATCCAAATTAAATATATTCAAAAGATGCATATAAGCTTCCAAAGCTTTATATACCCAATATTGACTTTCTATAAATTGCTCCTTACCTTCTATGCCGATTCTATAATATCCACTATTTTTAGCTACCCCATTTTCATTTACAAAAGCTAATAAATATTCTCCTAAATATTCTCTTATTAAATCCCAACTGCTTTCTATAAATTCTTTATCTCCAGTATAAAAATAATAATCTCTTAATAATACAATAAACATTGAAGGACTAATTAAATTAAGCATATATCCATAATTATCCTCATAAAAAACTTCTTTTCTATTTAAATCATAAGCATAGTTACTTATCAAATATTTATTAGTTTTATTATATATTCCTCTATGAGAATTAATTAAATATCTCATTGTTCGCCTAGCATCATCCATAAAGGAATATTTTAAAAAAACCTTTGTTGCGTATATTAAGTCATCTACCTTCACTATTTTATTTTTATTATAAAAATTATAAATACTTCCATCTCTTCTTTGATACGATTTTATTAAAACTAGTTCATTTCGTATATCTTGATTTTTAACATTTTGCAAATAATCATCCCAGTATTTTAATTCATCTTCATAAGAAATTAAATCTAATACTAAATTTGTATTTTGATTTCCAATAATAAAGGTTTCTTCAATTTTTTTTATAAAACTTATTTCATCACTTAAAAAAAATAGAGCAAATTCGTCACTTTTTTTTTCTCCATTAACAAATGAATATAATTTCATTGTTTTCAAAGATCTATCATTTGTTAAAAATAATTTTAATTTATGAATTTTACTTTTAAAATAAAACTTTCCATAAGAATAGTATTTATTATATGAAGCTATTCTTTCATAAGAATTCATCGGTTTTATATAAGCAAAAAAACGGGCATTTTCAATAGGGAGACCATCATTTCTTTCAAGAGTATTTTTTATAAAAATCATTTCTTTATTCAGCATAGATGCATATATTTCTGACTTATAAATATAGTTTTCTACTTCAGTTTCTACATAAATTATATTACTATTAGGAATGTAAGAAAGTTTTACTTCATAATTCTTAAGTTCATATAACTTGTCCTTAATGTAAAATCCTAATTCTAGATAATCAATATCAATATTTTTAGGGTCAAAACTAATATCTTTTATAATAAATTTTTCTTTATTTACTAATAAAGAAGATTGCCCGTTGGCACTAATC
>Ga0194136_1001076_pt1 | contig 13700 bp, 14 predicted proteins | sample TARM_MetaG_T3A_1_FD_134023 | JGI IMG/M metagenome (GOLD analysis project Ga0194136, IMG submission 134023) | Freshwater microbial communities from Pennsylvania, USA, analyzing microbe dynamics in response to fracking - TARM_MetaG_T3A_14 (version 2) | ecosystem: Environmental > Aquatic >...
GCCCTGGTATATAAAAGATAGTATTTATTTTTCCGTACATGGTAAAAAAGATAAGAGCTGATTAAACCGCTCTTATCTTTTTTGTACAGGGAAATGAAATACATAAATATAGGAAATAGTGAAAAGTAGTTCCTATAGAGAAAAACACCCAGCATAGTCATAACTCAAGAGTATTGACTATGATTTCTCGTTCCAGTAGAATCAAGGGATACAGTGGTGTCATAACTAATGGTCAAAAGTAAATTAAAAAAAGGTGAAAAACATGAAATATGGCTATGCGCGGGTGAGTACCCGCCACCAAGATTTGGAAGGACAGCTGCGTCAGCTGGAAGAGGAACGTTGCGATAAAGTATTCTTTGAAAAAATAACGGGAACGAAAAGTGATCGTCCGGAATTTCAAAAATTACTGCAGGAGATTCAAACGGGTGATACATTGGTGGTTACCAAGTTAGATCGGTTCGCCCGAAGCACACAGGATGCTTTAAATACAATCAAATATCTCTTTGAAAAAGGTGTTCGGATTAACGTTCTGAATTTAGGTATCATTGAAAACACATCAACAGGAAGATTGATTTTCACCATATTTAGTGCCTTTGCGGATTTTGAACGCGACCTGATTGTCGAGCGTACCCAAGAAGGAAAGGAAATTGCGAAACAGCGGCCGGGCTTCAAGGAAGGGCGGCCGAAGAAATTCTCCCAGCACCAAATTGACTTGGCCATGCGACTCCTCGAGACTAACTCCTATACGGAAGTAGAGAAGATGACGGGAATCAGCAAGAGTACTTTGACTCGACATAAACGGAAACAAGCCTCTCTGGCCTAATAGAGAAGAGGAGACAGGGATTACTAGTGTCACGGTTTACCGTATAGAAAAGAACTACTCCTCTCAATTAGTTCTTCGTGGTCAAAAAGAGAGAAAAGGAGTGATTAAGTATTGGCACAAGAGAGAAAAGAGATTATTAGTGATTCTACCCCAGGTGCGCTCTGGATAGGCTACACTAAGTTGGACAATAATTATAAGGTCTTATACACTTAAGTCAAATCACAACGGAGGAAAAACATCATGACTAAAAGAGAGAGAAGATCGTTTTCTAAAGACTTTAAAGAACAAGTTGTTCAACTGCATTTAGCTGGAAAGCCTCGGGCAGATATTGTTAGAGAATATGATCTAACGCCTTCGGCCTTGGACAGATGGGTTCGTCAACACCAATCATCTGGTTCATTTCAAGAAAAAGATAATCGTACGCCTGAAGAAACAGAATTAATAAAGCTCCGTAAAGAAAATCAACGTCTTATGATGGAGAACGATATTTTAAAACAAGCAGCGCTGATAATGGGACGAAAGTAGATGTGATTCGGAATAACCTTCACAAATACTCGGTATCAGCAATGTGCGAAGTCCTGCAAATCTCAAGAAGCACCTACTATTACGAAGCGAAACAACGTGATCATCAAGAAGAAGAGCTAACACAGTTAATTGTTCAGGTGTTTAAAGCTAGTCATAACATTTATGGTCAGCGAAAAATAAAAGTCGAACTCCAAAAGCTGGGCTGGCAAGTCTCACGTCGTAGAATTAGTCGAATCATGAAAGAACAAGGTCTGCTCTCTAAATATACGATTGCTCAATTCAAACCAAGTAAATCGACCGTTAATGAGTCTGAAACAGTTAATGTACTGAATCGAAGATTCAATCAAGAGAAGGAATTGACTGTTATTGTCAGTGACTTAACTTATGTGCGCGTAAGACAAAAATGGCACTATATTTGTGTTCTGGTAGACTTATATAATCGTGAGATTATTGGGTACAGCTCTGGTCCAAATAAGACCGCGGAGTTAGTTCAACGCGCTTTTTCAACGGTTCCGTACAATTTAACTCGTCTTAAATTATTCCACACAGACCGGGGAAGTGAATTTAAAAATCATCTCATCGACAAAGCACTAGATACCTTTGGTATCAAACGCTCTTTAAGCAATAAAGGCACTCCATACGACAACGCTGTAGCAGAAGCTACCTTTAAAACGATTAAAACAGAATTGATTAATGGGCGTGTTTTTGAACACCAGAAAGAACTGGACCTTGAACTGTTTGATTACGTTAATTGGTACAATAAGATTCGTATTCACGGGTCGCTCGGTTACTTATCGCCACAAGAATACAAATTATCAAACCTTTAAAAAGTTGTCTAATTAAGTGTTGACATACCACTCTATCCTAAAAATGATTTAGATGAGAGAGAAATAGCATCCTATAAAACAGCATTGGACACTGCTCTGAAGGATGATAGGATTAACAACATTGCAGTTACCGCCCCATATGGAGTTGGAAAGAGTACCATTCTGGAAAGTTACTTCAACATAAGAAAAGATAGTTATCCTTGGTATATTAAATGGTATAACGCTAGAATACGTAAAATTAACGCACTGAAGAAACAATATTTGATGTCCCCTAAACTGTTTAATGAGGTTGAAGATTATGAATTTATAAATTTACCTAACTTTTTTGGTATTCTAGAGAGTAATGATTTACAAAAAAAGGTAGTAGAGCAACTTTTATTTAAATCTAATCCAAAAAGATATCCATTCTCAAAGTTGAAGAGGATTAAAGATACTTCAATAATTATAGATATCGTTACTTTACTTATATTTTTAATTGGAGTAGTTTCCTCTCTCTATCTCTATTCAAAAGCAACGAATAAGCAAAGCTTTTTTATAGTATAGGGTTTTATAAAATTATTCTTGAAAAGAAGCTTATCCGGATGCATGTTCCACAAATTTGCTTTTTGTTCCACGGAGGGTAAAATAAAGGTATGAATAAGAATATTCTTCACGCCATCTTCTTTGATAAAGAACATCATTGGGACTCGCTTGTGAGAATACACAAGAAAAGAATTCGCTCTGTGGTGTTGTCGGAAGTAGATAAGTTCCGCTATTGCGGCGATGTGAGGAAAGGATTTCGATTGTTCGTTTGCGAAGGCTGTCATGATGTCAAGCATGTTCCGATTCGCTGCAAGGGAAAGTTTTGCCCAACCTGTGCGGTTGGGGAGAGTCAGCGCTGGAGCGACATGATTGCGGATGACATGTACCACACCATTCACCGGCATATCGTGTTCACGATTGATGAAGGATTGCGGGATTTGTTTCTCCTTCACCGGGAGGAACTGTTGAAGGGATTAATGGATGAGGCAGCAAACGTGGTGAAGGCGTATTTCCGCAAGAAACGCATCACCCCGGGCATCATCGCAGGCCTACATACCTTCGGCTCCCAGTTGGAGTTCAATCCCCATGTGCACATGATTGTGACCATGGGCGGGTTGACAGACGGCGGGAAATGGGTGGATTACGACTACATTCCCTATAAACTCTTGCGAATACATTGGCAGAACGCGGTTCTCAAGCTCCTGCGGCGTACCCTTACTCCGAAGGAGAAGAAGAAAGCCCAGCCCCTGCTGCAAAACGCGTATTCGAAGAATGCGGAAGGCTTTTACGTGAACGCCCCGAAACGGAGCAGGACCAATGTGAAGGCACTGCTGCAATATATCAGTCGATACATGAAACGAGGACCCATCGCGCTCGAACGGATCATCTATTACGATGGTGACACGGTCCTCTTCCGGTATCATGACAAACGCACAAACAAAGAAGCAATCAAGATAATGGGGGCCAAAGAGTTTATCCTTTCGCTGATCCGGCACATCCCGGACAAAGGCTTCAAAACAATCCGCCATTACGGGTTGTACAGCAGACGTATCAAGAAGACCGTCCAAAAGGTGGTCCGTCATCTACAGGAGAAGATGACGAAGTTGCTCATCCGTGCGCGAAAGATGACCCAACCGAAAAAATGGCACGAAAGGATAACCGAAACATTCGGAATCGATCCACTCAAATGTTCGAAATGCGGCAACTACTACGAGTTCAAGGGGATTGTTGTGTCCAAAAAAGGACAGCTTACCATCCAATATGCGAACGATTGGGATGCGAGAAGGTATTTACGGGAGGAGATTGAACGGATTGAGTCAGAAAAAGAAAAACACCAGCAGGGAAAAGCAGAAGCGCAAGCTCTTGAAAACCTTCGGTTCGACTGGGAAGGATTACGACAGAGAGCCCAAGGACAAGAGCGTGAGCTATATCTGTCGTCAATGCAGGGCAGTGGAAGAGATTCCACTTGAGGTCGTGGAGCAATTCGATTGGCTGGATGGGGGAGATCCTCATGACCCACCGCGGTTCAGCTGCCAAGTCTGCCAGGGAGAAATGATTCCAGAATATTTCCGAGGTGCCACCGGCGTCCTCTACGACAATCGATATCTCCGAGTTGAAAGTCTCCACTAAAATAAAAAGGCCTCGAGCGTTAGCTCGAGGTTTTCTTATAGTAGACTAGGGGATTATAAGTTCAGCCATCAATGTCTAGCTCCCAAGTCCTGACCTAGTGAAAAAAAGATAAATTTGCCCCATTGCGCGCTTCGCTGCTCATTCAGGGTCAAATTTCCTATTTTTTCATAGGCCAAGGCGGACTTGTCCGCTTTTCTTATATACTATCTATAATTTACTTTAAACATCATAGATTGAGGTTTTTACTGTATAATAATAAGGACTTGAAAGGGTGATAATCAAATGGATGGTACGAAAAGAAATGATATAAAAGTTGGAAAACAGGTAAAAGTGGTTCAGAAACAAGATCAACGTTCTGGAAAATTAACAGAAGGTGTGGTTTCAAAAATTTTGACAAATTCTCAAACGCATCATCACGGCATCAAAGTAATGCTTGAAGGTGGTATTGTAGGAAGAGTAAAAGAAATAATAGAGTAAACAGATAAATTTAGAAAAAGCTGGGAAAGTCGTCCTGGCTTTTTCTAAATTTAATTTCTGATAGCTAATTAGCATGCCGAACTATTCGCAAGAAAGTAACGATCAATAAAAGAATAGGCCAACGATACCTGATAGAACCATAATCAGTATGGGATTCAATTTGTACTTCCTTAATAAAAATAGAGCGATTATAAAGACAATTATCGCAGTGATGTTGACGCTCATTTCATTAATATCAAATGACGGCGTTCCAAAAAATGCAAGCAAAATAATCGTAGAGGCTGCCGATCCAATAAGCCCAATCGAACTCGATCGTAGTCCTTTCAATATATTAGAAATACTATCAATGTCCTTATGCTTCTTAAAAAAATTGTATAAAGCGATTGAAATAATAAATCCAGATAAAATGCTTCCTACTGTAGCAGCAACAGCTCCTAATACACCTGCAATACGTATGCCTACGAAGGAGGCGGTATTTACTACAAGAGGACCGGGTGTCATTTGAGAAATGGTAATAATATCTGTATATTCCTGTAGTGATAGCCAGTTATGAGTATTTACGACCTCTTCTTGAATGAAGGGGATAATCGCATATCCGCCGCCGATACTAAATAAACCGATTTTTAAGAAGTTTACAAATAAAATAAAGATAATATTATTCACTTTCAACACCTCCCAGCTTGTTTTTTATAAAGGACTGAGCTAAACAGAGGACAGAACAAAAAATAATGATATACAGCACATTCACATTGAAAACAAAATTAGCTAAAAATGCAAAAGGAGCCATTAATGTTAATAATAAGTTTTTTTCTTTTAGAACGCCTTGCCACATATCAATTAATAAATCAACAATTGTAGCTGCAACTCCAGCTTCCATCCCTTTTAAGAGTGAAGAGATAATGTTGTTATCCCTAAAAGATTGATAGAAAAATGAAATGATTGATAGAATCATTATGGGAGGTAAAATGGTTCCGATACAAGTAATTACTGCTCCTTTCAGTCCAGAAATACGGTAGCCGACTAATACTGCAATGTTAACGGCAATAGCCCCGGGAGTTGATTGAGCAATGGCTGCCATCTCCAATAATTCTTGTTCACTAATCAGTTTTAAATCCTTAACGAAGTATTTGCGCATCATCGGTATCACGACATATCCGCCCCCAAAAGTGAATGCACTAATAGAGAATGAAAACCGAAAAAGCAAAAAATATACTTTTAATTTATTTAATTCCAAAGTAAGCCCATCTCCTTTTTGTGAAATTCGCCTTTTTCTAGTATATTATATAGAAGGTACATAAGTAAAATCACATATTTTTATGGAACACATTATAATTTAGTTATGAATTGGGGATAGATATGAAAATCAGGCACTTAAGAATTTTTAAGGCTGTATGTGAGGAAGAAAGTATTACAAAAGCTTCTGAGAAACTATTTATAACGCAACCTGCTGTTTCGACTGCCGTCAGTGAATTGGAAGATTATTTAGGTGTTCGTTTGTTTGACAGGGTCTCTAGAAAAATACAATTAAATGAAACCGGCAAACTTTTTTTGGTGAAGACTATAAAACTCTTAGCCTTATATGATGATTTAGAAAAGAACACAAAAAACTTAGAAGAGAATGCGGTCCTCAAGATCGGATCGAGTATAACGATTGCTAATTTTATATTACCGCAAGCAATGGCTAAGTTTAAAACAGCCTGTAAAAACACCCCTACTAGAGTCGTGGTAGAAAATGCTAGAACAATCGAGAATATGGTGAGTGAAAACAAAGTAGACATTGGTTTAGTTGAAGGGGTTGTTTATAACAAAGAATTGAAAAATTTCCCCTTTTCTTCATCTGAATTGCTAGTAATCTGTTCTCCTCAACATAAGTATGCGAAAGAAAAATCTATCGATATTGATGAGTTAACCACTGAAACATTTTTACTAAGAGAGGAAGGCAGTGCGATTAGAGATGTTTTTGATAGTGCGTTATTATTACATAATGTAAGTGTTAGTCCAGCGTGGACAAGTGTAAATTCACAAGCTTTGATTCAAGCAGTAAAGCAAAATTTAGGAATCAGTGTCTTACCGAGGCAGAAAGTTGAAAATGAGCTCCGGAATGGAGAAATAGTAGAAATAAAAGTCAATGATTTGGAACTGATAAGTGTGAATCATATTATCTTCAGTAAAGGTAAATATGAAACAAAACCTTTTAAGAAGTTGATTGAAATCCTTTGTAATAAAGAAATTTAATTTTAAACGATTGCTATAAATCAATGAGTTTGTTAGAAAGAGGTGGATGATGAAACGTTATGAGTCAAAGAATGCCTTGAAAGAGGCAATAAATAAAGCCTACATGAAATATGATCAAGAATTTATTGAAATACCAGAAGCTATGAAAGACGTTCACATAGAAGATGTCGACCGTACTCCTGCTGAAAATTTAGCGTATCAAGTTGGTTGGACAACATTACTTCTCAAATGGGAGCGTGATGAGCAAGAAGGAAATGAAATTCATACACCGGCTGAAGGGTTCAAGTGGAATCAACTAGGGGAGTTGTATCAATGGTTTTATCAACAATATGCTCACCAATCGTTAAAAGCATTAAGAAAGCAATTGAAAGAAAATGTAGAGATGATTGATTATATGCTGGATAGCATGAGTGAGGAAGAGCTATTTGAACCTCACCAGCGTCAATGGGCAGATGCAGCGACAGCTAAAGCAGTGTGGCCTGTTTATAAGTTTGTGCATATTAATACGGTAGCGCCATTTACGAATTTTCGAACTAAAATTCGTAAATGGAAAAGGATCAATCAATTATAAAAGATCCTTTCTCATGAATCTTTTATCAATTTTTAATACCTTCGATATTGTACTAGCTGTCTTAGTTTCCGTACTAGTGATTCTTTTCTTAGTTTGGTTTATTCGTAAAGTAAGAATTTCCCTTGCTAAATCAACTGTAGTGGGAAAAGGAACTATTGGCCCACTTGAGATTTCTAGCTCTTCAGAAGGGGAAAGCAACGAGACGAATGTTTTCAATATATTTTCGGAAGAATTACTTTATTTTTTCAGAAAATCGCGAACGAAAATAATTATTTTTGAAGATTTAGATCGATTTGGTAAACCCGAAATTTTTCAAGAGTTAAGAGAACTTAATATAAACATAAATAAAAGGCAGCCTAAAGTAGTATTTATTTATTCTCTGCAAGACAAAGTATTTGAGTCTATTATCGAGAATGAGGATTACAAAAATGACAAAAAAAAGCATGAAATAGACAACACTGAAGTCAATACACTCTCAGATAACAGAGTCCGTTCAAAAGCTAAATTCTTTGATTATGTAATTCCCATCTTCCCAGTCACTAGTCTGTATAATTCTTCAAGCACTTTAGAAGAAGAATTAAATAAATACAAGGTTTCAGCTAGCCTAGAAGGTAGTACTTTAAGTAAAAACTTCCTCCGAAGCATGGGTTTTTTCTTAAAAGATCAAAGAATGATTATTTTAATTGTTAGTGAATATGACACTTATCTAAAAGTCCTACATTCTGCAAATAAAAAAGATATAGATTTAGAACTCCTCTTTTCAATGATTGCGTATAAGAATTTTTACGCAGAAGATTTTGAGAAGGTTAGTTACGGAAACTCTTTATTAAACAAAATTTTCGATTACGTGACCTCTATTTACACAAAACTCATTGATATAAAAACGGAAAACCTTCGAATTCAAAAAAATAGGTTGGAAGAACGTATTCTAAATGTAGAAAACCATATAAATTATGATGTGTCCGCTATCCTTAATAGCTACTACTTAAAATTGAAAGAAAAATACAGAATCTCTGACTATAACTTTGAAAGACAGATATTTGAAGTAAATCGTATTTCTTATGGTATCAATGAAGGAAGTAAATTCTTTTCGGACATTATTAATCTTGATGATCAAACAGTTATCATTAGTAGACATCAAAGTTATTCGAGTCCAACAAAGAAATTTTTTGTTAAAGAAGCACTTTCCATGGGAGAAGAAATTGATGATATTAGATACCTTATAGAAGATTCCTTAGAAGGAAAGACAATATCAAAAGTATCTTTAGAAATAAAGAAAGAGTTAGAAAAAACCAATAATCTAATTCGTGATGTTTCTAGTGAAACATACCAGCTTACATCAGGAGCAGTTTTGAGAGAATTATGCGAAATGTATGATAACGAAGATGAGTTAGGACAATCACTGAAGGAAATAAAAGAAGATAACTTTAAGCGATTTCTATTTTTCAATGACTACCTCACTCCAAATTTCTATAGCTTTATCTCTCCAGTTGATTTTAGTGAAAATCTAAAAGATTCTACCTTCATTGAAGCTGTACTTTCGTACAATGATATGCAAGATTACCACCTTATAGATGTAGAAAACGTAATAAGAGAATTAGACTATGCAGGAGCAAATTATTCTTTTGCCTATTCTTCAAACCTGCTCTCTTATTTATTCAATATTAAAGAATATAAGCTTCAAAAGTCCTTAATATTAGAAAAAATGATAGAAAAGAATGATTATGTTTTTTGGGACAGCTTATTATCTTATAGCAATAAAAATAATCTAAGTATCGTAAATGGTTTGTGCTTACTAGCAGAAAAGTCTCAACTTTTCTTTGTTAATAGCTTCGGAAAAGTATCTACGATAAATAATAATTTTTCCGTTGAAACTCTACTTGAGAACTTCAACGAAGTGATTTCAAAAGTAGGGGAAGCTATTATAGGGGAAGCTATTTTTAATCTTATTAATGATTCCAGTTCGTTCTATAATATTGTAAATGCATTAAGTAATCTTCCTGATTCCAATATACTAGATAATCACAGAGTATATTTCAAAGTTAGGAATCTTCTCGATATGATAGAGGATCCGATTACTAAAAGTAAGAGTAATGTAGCGGAATACATCTATAAGAAAGGTCTTTACGAATCTTCATATAAAAATATGGAGAACTTTGGTGTATTGTTCCAAATAGAGAGTAACTTTGATAAGTATACAGAAAAATTCAAGGACATTAACATAGAACGGCTAGATTTACCTGTTTTATACGACTTCTTTGGGAATATGTACAATGACGGAGCTTCTGAATCATATTCAGGATTTGAGGAATTCATCGATTTCTCTTTAAGGAAACAAGAATTTTTTAATAAATTCACAGATGAGTTTCCACTAGAAATAGATATAAAAAAAGAAAAAGAAAGATGTTCAGTTTATTTTTCTCGAATTTCCTTCACAAATGAGAATTATGAATCTAACAAAAGAATAGTTAAAAAACTTGATTTAGATACTCTTATAATTAACGAGTTAGTAAAGAAAGAAGTCGTTATAGAGTTAATTAACCTGAACAGAATCAGCTACTCCTTTAAACTCGTAGAAGCTATCTCCATAAAATTTCCTGATTTGATTACGGATTACTTACTCTCCATCTACACTGTCTATCCTGATCTTTTCACAGATCACTTGAAAGAAATTCAGCAATTTTTAACCGATAAAGAAGTATTATATCTTCTTAAGAACCTTAATTTACAAAAAGACTATTTAAAAATGGGAGCTTTACTAACAGGAAATATGGAAGTATGGAGAAGCATACTTCAAGAAGAACCAGCATTTTTTGATGATGGTATGACTACTAAGATACTTCAGAGAAATGACTTTTCTTTAGCTGAATTACTATTTAAATTTTCTCTCGGGGAGAGACAAGTTAGAGTGCTATATGAGTTACTTACAAATTTCCCAGGACAATTATCTTTATCAGCATTTGAAAAGACATTAAATGCTAACGGATACTTATCTCAACATCTTCCATATAGTCGAAAATCTCAAAAGAATGAGGGGATAATCTCTGAAAAAATTATGGACATATTGGATGAATTGGGAATTATTGGGTACAGGAATAGCAAGCAAGATTTTATTGTAAAAAAAGACATCATAAAATATTTTAGTTAGGAAAAATACCAAACTAAAAGTCCTTGCTAAATGTTAAATTCGCTGAAATGCCCTCTAAAGTGGAATCTACTATCCCACTTTAGAGGGTACTTGTTGTTCTTACTCTATTCTTTCAAATTTTTTATTTTAAAAATAAGCAAGATAGACTAAGCTAAAGAACATAGTAATCACAAAATTAAAACGCATTTTAAGCCGATTTCAAATTTAAAGATGGATAACCATCCGTGAAACTAGCTTATAACGCGTTATTTTTCTTGCTATTTAGGTAACGATAAAGGGTAGCTTTACTTATACTGGTCATTTCTGTAATTTATTTGAAACTGTACACGCGAGGTCTGATTTCCAAAATTAAAAGGTAGAAAAGAAAAGAATAAGTTATAATGAAGCAATAACTTACTGGAGGGAGGCCGCTTATGAACCATATCGGCACACAACGAATTGAAACACAAAGACTAACATTACGAAGATTTAAACATTCAGATGCTGAAATGATGTACCTTAATTGGTCGAATGACGATGAAGTAACAAAGTTTTTAACCTGGCCAACCCATCAAAATAGTAATATCGCTGCGTCTCTCATGGATGCTTGGGTGACGGGATATGAAGACCTAGAGACTTATCAGTGGTGCATTGAGTACAAGGAAAATGGTGAGTCGATAGGCAGTATTACGGTCGTATCGATGCTTGATTGCGTGGAATCCGTTGAAATCGGCTATTGCATCGGTCGCTATTACTGGAATCAAGGAATCATGACGGAAGGGGTGAAGGCGGTCGTCGACTTTCTGTTTACTAAGGTAGGAGCTAACCGCATTGAAGCCCATGTAGACCCACGTAATCCAGGTTCTGGTTCCGTGTTGTTAAAATCTGGTTTCTCATATACAGGCTTGAGAAGACAAATAGCCATTAATAATACAGGGATTTGTGATGTGAAGACCTATGAATTGATAAAGGAAAACTACCCGCAAAAGCGAACTGCTACATATAATATTACTAACTATTTACCTGCCTTCCATAATAGTTGGGTCAGGTGTAAGGCGCTATCTTATCTCTACAGCCAGTTCACCGACCAAATATCTGCTCAAAAAGACTCTTATTCTGAAGAAGACGGCTATGCGAAAACAATTGAACTGGTAGCTTTATCGGAAGAAGAAAAGGTCATTGGCATTCTTGATGCAGGAATATACAACGATGAACGAAACGAAAATGACCCCTATGTCACGCACCTTAAAAGAGGCGCATACATGGATGTACTGGCTGTCCATCCCGATTATCAAGGAAAAGGGATTGCCCAAAAGCTGCTTCAAAACGCTTTTGAACAGCTGAAAAAAGAAGCGGTCGAATACGTCACTATCTTTACGCGAGATGACCAACCTGCAAATCGCTTATATCAAAATATAGGTGCGGAGTTAATTGCTACCGATTATCAAATAAAAGGAAATCTAAAAGAAGCGACTCAGGATATTGGCTCCTTTATCGTTAATTATTCGGAAAAAAGAATCGAAGTGAGAGATGATTACGGAAAAGAAGTACCGTACATGGATGATTCTGGCTATTACTGGGTGTATGATGAGAAGTATTTAGACTTATTTGATATAGAGGAATGTATTTTGGAGCATTCATATGTGGTTTATTTATGAGAGATCGAAGCGCGGTAGTAATTGTTGAAAGTAATAAAGTTTTATTAATCAAAAGAACGCGTAAAAAAGCTGTCTACTATGTCTTCCCTGGCGGTGGAATTGAGCAAGGTGAGACACCAGAAGCCGCTGCTGAGAGAGAGGCGCTTGAGGAGTTGGGTTTGAAGGTAAAGGTAAGAGCGAAATTTGCTGAAGTTTTATTCAATGGCACACAGCATCATTTTATTGCTGATATTCTTGCAGGAATATTAGGTAGTGGACAGGGCGAAGAGTATACGGATAAAGGTACTGATCGAGGAACGTATACACCTGTATGGGTTGGTATCGAAAAATTATGCACTCTGGACGTTCGCCCGCAAGAGATAGCTATACAAATTAAAACTTGCTGGGAGGAGAAATAGATGTACCATCGTGCATTTGGTGTTTACGGCATTATTGCCAATAAGAACCAGTTATTGGTGATTAAAAAGAATGGCGGTCCCTACACTAATCGTTATGACTTATGTGGCGGTAGTTTGGAAGAGGGAGAGCTCTTAGAAGAAGCAGTTGTGCGTGAGGTCAAAGAAGAAACAGGATTGGACACAAAGATTGTAGAACAGATAGGAACAGTATCTTATCGCTATCCATGGAAATATGCGCAGTACACTGATAATCTCCATATTTGTGTGTTTTATAAAATGGTTGTTTCTGATTATGATTGTTTAGATTCTGTAGAAGCATTTGATGGACAAGATTCGTTAGGCAGCCAGTTTGTGTACTTAGAAGATTTAACTAAATCTAATTCGTCGCCACTCGTCCTAACTGCAAAACACTACTTAGAGAGTGGAAAATTCCAATCAAAAAGTCAATGTTATTCTGAATGGGAAGTGTTAGACACGCCTGTATTTTAAAATGGATATAATAAATAGAGGCTGGTATTTTCGTCTCAACCCGCTTATTTTGAAGCATTCTAAGATTGATTTATATTATTTCGCGGAACCACTCACGAAAAGTTCTCAAAACTCCCCGTTTTTTTATAAATTGGATTTTGCGAACCACATAGCAAGTAGCTGATTCATACTTTGCCCTTACTTTAGTTGTATCATAAAAGGTAGTTAAAGAGACATAGTTAAAGATACGTTTTATGATACAAAAAATGACCACTTTGATTAAATCAAAGTGGTCATTTTAATTTATCTCATAATCAATTGTTTTTGATACGAATTTACTTTAGTTATTTTATCTTCCATTTTTATTAAAGAAGTGAACAGACATGATTAATTTTATACACATCGGTTTCATTTGCACCTGACGTTACGTAATGGTGTAC
>Ga0194136_1001077_pt1 | contig 13699 bp, 7 predicted proteins | sample TARM_MetaG_T3A_1_FD_134023 | JGI IMG/M metagenome (GOLD analysis project Ga0194136, IMG submission 134023) | Freshwater microbial communities from Pennsylvania, USA, analyzing microbe dynamics in response to fracking - TARM_MetaG_T3A_14 (version 2) | ecosystem: Environmental > Aquatic >...
CCGTCATCGCCCGCGGCCCGCCCAGGGGCACCTCGCGGGAGGTGATGATCTCCACGGCGGCCGCGCCGGGTTGTGCGTCCTCCGAACGGGGCCCGCCCGGCGCACCGCCGGCCTCGCACTCGACCTCGGGCGGGTCGGGGTCGAGGTTGCTCATTCGACGACCTCGCTCATCTCGGCCCGGGCGTCGACGGCCTCGCGGCGCAGCTCCAGCTTCTTGGCGTTGATCTTCCCGCCCAGCGCCAGGACGAGCGCCTTGTCCACGACCGCCACCGGCAGGTGGTCCAGGAGACGTCGGCCGAGGTCCCATCGCACGGCGTAGCGGCGACGGCGGCGCGCGGTGGTGCCGGCGGTCCACACCGCCTCGGCGAGGACGGACGGGTCGGTGGCCTTGTCGTCCTCACCGGCGGCCATCTCCCCCATCACCGCGGCCATCGCGGCGAACGGCGAACCGGGGGCGGTCGATTCCTGGAAGCGCCGCCGGATCGAGGCGGTCATCCCGGTGCGGAACGGACCCGGTTGGACGAGCACGACGTCCAGGCCGAGGAACATCAGCTCGCGCCGCAGCGCGTCACCGTAGGCCTCGATCGCGTGCTTGCTCATGGCGTAGGCGCCGTTCATCGGCATGCCGTGCTGGGGGCCGGTCTCGGAGCTGATGAGGACCACCCTCCCGCGGGTCTCCCGGAGCAGGTCCCACAGTGCGTGGACGGTGCGCACGGTGCCCATGACGTTGACATCCAGGACCTGCTGCACCCGGTCCGGATCGGTCTCGGCCAGCGGCCCGATCCCGAGGACGCCCGCGAACGTGACGAGCGCGTCGAGGCGACCGTGCTCGCGTCGGACCCGGTCGGCCAGCGCGGTGAGCGAGGTGGAGTCGGTGACGTCCGCGGCGTGGGACGTGATGCGGTCACCGCCGGGCGGTGCCTGGAGGTCGACGGCCACGACGTGCCAGCCCCGCGAGGCGTAGAGCGCGGTGGTGGCCGCCCCGAGGCCGCCCCCGGCTCCGGTGACGACGACGACGGGGGCGGCGGGCGCGCTGGTGTCCATACCCTGACGGTACCGGCGTGCGGAGTCCCGGTGGGGCTGTCCAGGTGGCCCCGCCCGCCTCAGACCAGGGCGTTGAGGCCGAGTTTGCCGGCGAGGCGGTCGATGTAGGCCAGGACCTCGTCCTCGGTCCGATCCGGGGTTCCGTAGACGAGCTCGTGGACGCCGAGCTCGCGGTAGGCGTCGATCTTCTCGTGATCCGGTTTCCCGTCGAGGACCACGATGTAGGGCTCGCCCTCCCGACCTGCCTCGGCCCACAGTTCCCGCAGCGTCCGTACGCTGCCGGCGATGTCCTGGGAGATCGGGGTGGTCATCCAGCCGTCGGCGCTGCGGCAGATCCACCTGAGGTTCTTCTCGGTGCCGGCCGCTCCCACGAGGGTGAGCGGGCCGGGAGTGCGGGCGGTCTTGGGCCAGGCCCAGCTGGGACCGAAGTCCACGAACTCACCGTGGTACTCGGCCTCGTCGTGCGTCCACAGCTCCCGCATGGCCTCGAGGTACTCGCGGAGCATGGTGCGCCGACGCTTCGGCGGCACGTTGTGGTCTGCCATCTCGTCCAGATTCCAGCCGTACCCCACGCCGAGCACGGTGCGCCCGTCGGAGAGGTGGTCGACCGACGCGATGGTCTTGGCCAACGTGACGGGGTCGCTCTCCACCGGGATGGACACGGCGGTCCCGAGACGGATGGTCGACGTGACCGCCGCGGCGGCGCCGAGGGCGACCCACGGGTCCAGGGTGCGGCTGTACCGCTCATCGGGGAGCTCGGCGCCGCCGGTGCCCGGGTGCGCGGCCTCGCGCCGCACCGGGATGTGCGTGTGCTCGGGAACGTAGAACGCGGAGAACCCGGCCCGCTCGGCGGCCACGGCGGCCGTGGTCGGCCGGATGCCCCGGTCACTGGTGAACAGGGTCAGTCCGAATTCCATGCGTTCTCCCTCGTGCGCAGCGTCGACCCGCCGCCTGACACCTGATCAGACAGGTGTCCAGCGGCGGTGTCGCCACAGACTAGCGCACGACTGCGGCGGGTGGGCAGACCTCGCCCGCCACGCAGTCGGCCGGATCCCCCGGCTGGGACTGCAGACGCTGCATGGTGTGGTGCGAGACGTAGCGGAAGATCTCGTTGCCCGGGGTGGTGCGAGATAGGGCGTCCGCCGCCAGCAACATGACGGCCGCGGTCCATGTGCTCAGCTCGACCGGCCACCGCTTGCCGTCGGCGAAGACGAGTCCGGTCCAGTAGGAGCCGTCGGTGTCCCGCAGGTGCTGCATGTTGGTGAACTGCGCGAGCGCCTGCTCGTGTCGCCCGGCCGCCTCCAGGGCGAGGACCAGCTCGCACGTCTCGGCCCCGGTGACCCACGGCCGGTGGTCGACGCAGCGGATGCCCAGGCCGTCCACCACGAAGTCGTCCCACCGGGAGTCGAGCCGCGCCTGTGCCTGGTCCCCCACCATCACACCGGCCAGGACCGGGTAGTACCAGTCCATGGAGAACTCGTCCTTGGGTGTGAAGAGCTCGGGGTGGGCGCGCAGCGCATGGCCCAGCCGGTCGGCGGCGGCGTCCCAGTCCGGCGCGCTCCCGCCGAGTTCCTCGGCGATCGCGACGCCGCAGCGCAGCGCGTGGTGGATGCTGGACGAGCCGGTGACCAGCGCCTCCTCGCAGAAGCCGTCGGGTCCGGCGCCCCACCACATCTGCCCCTCGGGACCCTGGAAGGTCAGCACCAGGTCGAGTGCCCGGCGCACCATCGGCCACATCGACTCGAGGAACCCGGGCCTGGCGCTCACCAGGTGGTGGTGCCACACGCCCACCGCGACGTACGCGCAGAAGTTGGAATCGATGTCACCGTCGGCGACGTGGTCGTCCTGCCACTTCATCGGCCACGACCCGTCGCCCCGCTGGGTGTCCCGGAGGAACCCGTACGCCCTCTCGGCGGCCTCCCACTGACCCGCGACGGACAGGCCCATCGCCGATTCCACGTGATCCCAGGGGTCGGTGTGACCGCCGGTGAACCACGGGATCTCACCGTTGGGTTTCTGGACGGAGGCGAGCCACTCGCCGGTGGCGCGGACCGCGTCGGCGTCGAGGACCCCGGGCACGGCGGGGACCGGACGTTGGCTGGTGACTCCGGTGTTGGGCGTCTGCACGGACGATCAGGCCTCCACGGGCTTACGCAGGTAGAACACGATGGACTTGCCCATCACCGGGTTGAGCACCTTCTCGGCGGTGCGGGTGATCCAGGGCCCCTTCATCAGGTCCCATACGAGCAGCTTGTGGTACGCCTTCGGCAACGGGTGGTCGTCGTTCTCCGTGCCCACCGCGCACTTGAGCCACCAGTACGGGGCGTGCAGCGCGTGGGCGAACCCGGTGCCGGTGACCTCCAGGCCCGCCGCGCGGAGCTTGAACCCCAACTCCTCGGCGGTGTAGATCCGGCAGTGCCCACCCGGGTTGGAGTGGTAGGCGTCGGACAGCTTCCAGCAGAGCTTCTCCGGCCACTCACGCGGCACGGTCACCGCGGCGACGCCGCCCGGCTTGAGGATCCGCACCAGTTCGGCGATGGCCTTGGTGTCCTCCGGGACGTGTTCGAGCACCTCGGAGATGAGCACCAGATCGAAGGTCGCGTCCTCGTACGGCATGTTGAGCGCGTCCCCGGTGACGGCCTCCCCCTTCGAGGTGGGCAGCCCCTCGCCCTCGGCCTCCATGGCGGCGAGCATGTCGGAGACCTGCTGCATCTCGTCGGCGTTCTGGTCGAACGCCGTGACGTCCGCGCCACGCCGGTAGAGCTCGAAGGTGTGACGACCGAGGCCGGCCCCCACGTCGATGGCTCGCATACCGGGGGTGACCCCGAGACGGTCGAAATCAGCGGTCAGCATGCGCGTCCTCCTGCTCACGGATGGTGTACTCACCGGACTCCGGGAGCACCTCGGGCACGTCATCGGTGACGTGCTCGTCGATCTCGGTCTGATCCGGCCCGAGGACCGGCCCGGCCGTCAGGTCCGGCAGCGCGTCGCCGCGGACCCGGGCGATAGCGGCCTCGTAGACCTCGACGGTCCGGCGGGCGACGGCGGCCCAGCTGTAACGCTCCATGACCCGTGCACGGCCGCCCTGAGAGAGGCGTTGCCGCTCGGCCGGGTCGGACAGCAGCGCGCTGATCTCACGGGCCAGCGCGTCGACGTCGCCCGGCTCGACCAGGCGGGCCGCCGAGTCGTCCGTGCCGACTACCTCCGGCAGCGCGCCGGCACGCGTCGCGACGAGAGCGCAGCCGCTGGACATGGCCTCCACCGCAGGCAGGGAGAATCCCTCGTACATACTCGGCACGACCGCGATCTCGGCCGACCCGACGAGATCGGCGAGCTCGTCGTCGTCGACCCCGGACACCAGGTCCACCGCGTCCCTCAGGCCCAGCTTGTCGAGCAGCCTGGCAGCCTCGCCCTTGCGCTTGAGCTTGGACACCAGCGTCAGGCGCACGCCCGGGTGCTCCTCGCGGACCCTGGCCAGCGCGCGCAACAGGACCGGCACGCCCTTGAGCGGCTGATCGGCACTGGCCACGCAGACCAGGCGGCCGGGCTCGCGCACGCGACGATGGTGGAACCGGTCGGTGTCCACGCCCAGCGGGATGGTGACGATGCGAACCGGATCGACACCGAAGTCGGTGGCGATGTCATCGGCGGAGTTGCTGGAGACCGTGATGATCTCCTGCAGCTTGCGGGAGACCCGCATCTGCATGCCCAGGAACCCGAACCAGCGCCACGTGGTGATCTTCTTGCGCAGCGGGGCCTCCTTCATGGCCAGCGCGCGATCCCGCGTGATGGGGTGGTGCACCGTGGCCACGACGGGGAAACCCGCCTTCTCCAGGTCCAGCAGGCCGGATCCCAGGCACTGGTTGTCGTGCACCACGTCGAAGTCGTCCAGACGCTCCCGGAGTGTGCGCGCGGCCCGCATGCTGAACGTCCGCGGCTCCGGGAACCCAGCGGTCCACATGGTGACCACCTCGAGCACGTCGATGAGGTCGCGGATCTCCCGCGGGTGCGGGGTACGGAACGGGTTCGCGTCGTTGTAGAGGTCCAGACTCGGGACCTCGGTGAGCGTGGGGCCCGGGTCGAGTTCCGGGTAGGGCTGACCGGAGAACACCTCGACCGTGTGTCCGAGTGCCGCCAACTCGCGGCTGAGGTGACGGACGTAGACGCCCTGGCCCCCGCCGTGCGGCTTGCTCCGGTACGAGAGCAGCGCGATCCGCACCGTCGATCGCCTCCTTCATGGTCGTCGGCCCGCCGTCGGCGAGTGTCGCGGGCCGCGACGGGCACATCGGGAAAGTCTAGAACACGTTCGCCCCGATCCCACACACGGCCGGACGAACGCACCGGACCCCCGGCGCGAGAGGCGCTCGGGGGTCCGGTGTCGGTGTCACTCCACGGTCGGTTAGTCGCCGTGGGGCCTGCTCAGTAGCCCAGGTCGTCCAGGCGGACCGAGGCGCCGGTGGCGTCCCCGAACCCGTCCTCGGGACCGTAGAAACCATCGCCGTAGTCCGGGATGGAGTACGCGGCGGCGCGGGCCTCCTCGGTGGGCTCGACCGTCGAGTTCCGGTAGCGGTTGATACCGGTACCCGCCGGGATGAGCTTACCGATGATGACGTTCTCCTTGAGGCCCACGAGCTTGTCCGACCGCTTGTTGATGGCGGCGTCGGTGAGCACGCGGGTGGTCTCCTGGAAGGAGGCAGCCGAGAGCCACGAGTCCGTGGCCAGCGAGGCCTTGGTGATGCCCATGAGGACCGGACGCGCCGAGGCCGGCGAGCCGCCCTCGGTGAGCACGCGGCGGTTCTCCGCCGTGAGCTCGGCACGCTCCACGAGCGCACCGGGCAGGAACTCGGTGCTGTTCGAGTCGTTGATCGCGACTCGACGCATCATCTGACGGACGATGACCTCGAGGTGCTTGTCGTGGATCGACACACCCTGCGCACGGTAGACCTTCTGCACCTCGTCGACGAGGAACTTCTGGACACCGTTGGGGCCGAGGATGGCCAGCACCTCGTGCGGATCGGCCGGGCCCTCGAGGAGGGCCTGCCCGCGCTCGAGGTGATCGCCGTCCGCGATCGGGCGGGAGGAGCCGTCCTCCAGCTCGATATGGGCCAGGCCTTGGCGCTTCGACAGCTTCTCGTAGACGATCTCGTCCGCACCGTTGTCCGGCACGATCGTGATCGTGTAGAAGCGCTCCTCCTCCTCGAGACGGATCCGGCCCGCCTCCTCGGCGATCGGCGCCTTGCCCTTTGGATCACGAGCCTCGAAGAGCTCCTGCACGCGCGGGAGACCGCCGGTGATGTCGTCACCGACGCCACCCTGGTGGAAGGTACGCATCGTCAGCTGGGTGCCCGGCTCACCGATCGACTGGGCGGCGACGATGCCGACGGCCTCGCCGATGTCCACCAGGAGACCGGTGGCCATCGAGCGGCCGTAGCAGGTCGCACAGACGCCGGTACCGGTGGTGCAGGTGAGGACCGACCGGACCTTGACCTTCTCGATGCCGGCGACGATCAGCGCCTCGATGTTCGGGTCACCGAGGTCGGTGCCCGCGGCGACGATCACGTTGCCGTCGGCGTCGAGCGCGTCCTCCGCGAGCGTCCGGGCGAACGTCGAGGTCTCGACGTGCTCGTCGCGCTCGAGGGACCCGGTCGGGCTGCCGTGGACGTCCATCACCGGGCGGGCGATGGTCGTCTCGACACCCTTCGACGTCCCACAGTCGGTCTCGCGCACGATGACGTCCTGCGAGACGTCGACGAGACGACGGGTGAGGTAACCCGAGCCGGCGGTACGCAGGGCGGTGTCGGCCAGACCCTTACGGGCGCCGTGCGTGTTCATGAAGTACTCGAGCACGGTCAGGCCCTCGCGGAACGAGGACTTGATCGGCTGCGGGATGAACTCGCCGTTCGGACGCGTCACCAGACCCTTCATGCCCGCGAGCGAGCGGATCTGGGTCATGTTGCCCGCCGCGCCCGACTTCACGATCGTCGGGATCGGGTTGGAGTCCGGGTAGTTCTCCTCCATGGCCTGACCGATCTCGTCGGTGGCCTCCTGCCAGAGCTTGACCAGGTCCGACTTGCGCTCCTCGTCGGTGATCTTGCCGAGGTCGTACTGCGACTCCAGGCGCGCGGCCTTCGCGTCGTACGAGGCGAGGATCTCCTTTTTGGCCGGCGGGACCAGCACGTCGGACATGGCGATGGTGACACCCGAGCGGGTGGCCCAGTAGAAACCGGTGTCCTTGAGCTTGTCCACCGTCTGCGCCACGACGATCATCGGGTAGCGCTCGGCCAGGTCGTTGATGATGACGGCCTGACGCTTCTTGGGCATCTGCTCGTTGACGAACGGGTAGTCCGCCGGGAGCAGTTCGTTGAACATCACGCGACCGAGGGTGGTCACGGTCAGCCACTCCTGGCCCTGCGTCCAGCCCTCGGGGAACTGCTCGGCCTCGACGTCGGCCGACGGACGCTGGTGCGTCAGTCGGACCTGGATCGGGGCGTGGATGTCCAGCACGCCGAGGTCGACGGCCATGATGGCCTCCGACGGCGTCGAGTACACGCCCACGGCGGGGGTGTCCTCGGAGGCCGGGACGTACGAGCCGGTCGCACCCTCGTCCAGACGGGTGAGGTAGTACAGGCCGGTCACCATGTCCAGACGCGGCATGGCGAGCGGACGACCCGACGCCGGCGACAGGATGTTGTTCGAGGCGAGCATGAGGATGCGCGCCTCGGCCTGCGCCTCCGCGGACAGCGGGAGGTGCACGGCCATCTGGTCACCGTCGAAGTCGGCGTTGAAGGCCTCACACACGAGCGGGTGCAGCTGGATGGCCTTGCCCTCGACGAGCTGCGGCTCGAACGCCTGGATGCCGAGGCGGTGCAGCGTGGGCGCACGGTTGAGCATCACCGGGTGTTCGGCGATGACCTCTTCGAGCACGTCCCACACCTGGTCGCGCTGACGCTCGACCATGCGCTTGGCGGACTTGATGTTCTGCGCGTGGTTGAGGTCTACCAGACGCTTCATGACGAAGGGCTTGAACAGCTCGAGCGCCATCAGCTTGGGCAGACCACACTGGTGCAGCTGCAGCTGTGGGCCCACGACGATCACGGAACGACCGGAGTAGTCGACGCGCTTGCCGAGCAGGTTCTGACGGAACCGGCCCTGCTTGCCCTTGAGCAGATCCGAGAGCGACTTGAGCGGGCGGTTGCCCGGGCCCGTGACGGGCCGGCCACGCCGGCCGTTGTCGAACAGCGCGTCGACGGACTCCTGCAGCATCCGCTTCTCGTTGTTGACGATGATCTCGGGGGCGCCGAGATCCATCAGCCGCTTGAGGCGGTTGTTGCGGTTGATCACCCGACGGTAGAGGTCGTTGAGGTCCGAGGTGGCGAAGCGGCCACCGTCGAGCTGGACCATCGGACGCAGCTCCGGTGGGATCACCGGGACGGCCCCGAGGACCATCGCGGCCGGGTGGTTGCCCGACTGCAGGAACGCGGAGACGACCTTGAGGCGCTTCAGGGCGCGGATCTTCTTCTGACCCTTGCCGTTGCGGATGATCTCCCGCAGCGACTCGGCCTCGGCGGCCAGGTCGAAGTTCAGCAGCAGCGCCTGGATCGCCTCGGCGCCCATGCCGCCCTCGAAGTACTCGCCGAAGCGGTCCTCGAGCTCGCGGTAGATGCCCTCGTCGACGATGATCTGGTTGACGTCGAGCTTGGTGAAGGTGGTCCAGATCTCGTCGAGACGGTCCAGCTCGCGCTGGGCCGACTCGCGGATCTTCTTCATCTCCTTCTCGCCGCCGTCCTTCACCTTGCGGCGCTGGTCGGCCTTGGCACCCTCGGCCTCGAGCTCGGCGAGATCGGCTTCGAGCTTCCGCGCGCGGGCCTCGATGTCGGAGTCCCGCTCGTCCTCGATGATCTTGCGCTCCTCGAGGACCTGGGCCTCGAGGGTGCTGAGCTCGTTGTGACGCAGCTCGGTGTCGACGCCGGTGATGACGTAGGCGGCGAAGTAGATGATCTTGTCGAGGTCCTTGGGCGCCAGGTCCAGCAGGTAACCCAGGCGCGACGGGACGCCCTTGAAGTACCAGATGTGGGTGACGGGCGCGGCCAGCTCGATGTGGCCCATGCGCTCGCGGCGGACCTTGGCACGGGTCACCTCGACGCCGCAGCGCTCACAGATGATCCCCTTGAAGCGCACGCGCTTGTACTTGCCGCAGTAGCACTCCCAGTCCCGGGTGGGGCCGAAGATCTTCTCGCAGAACAGGCCCTCCTTCTCCGGCTTGAGGGTGCGGTAGTTGATGGTCTCCGGCTTCTTGACCTCGCCGTAGGACCAGTTACGGATGTCCTCGGCCGTCGCGAGGCTGATGACCAGCTCGTCGAAGTAGTTGACGTCCTGCACGTAGGCGTCCTTTCCCGGGTGGGATGATGGCGGGCCCTCGCGGGGTGGGGCCGGGGGCCCGCCGTGGTGGAACTGAATTCTTCGGGTGCGGGGCGGGCGACAGGGCTGCCGCCCGCCCGCCTACTTACTGCGCCAGCTCGTCGGCCGCCGAGGACTCGTCGCGCGAGAGGTTGATCCCCAGGTTCGCGGCGGTGCGGTCGAGATCGTCGTCGTCGCCCTCACCCAGGGAGACAGCCTGGCCGTCGCTGGAGAGCACCTCCACGTTGAGGCACAGCGACTGCAGCTCCTTGAGAAGCACCTTGAAGGACTCCGGGATACCCGGCTCCGGGATGTTCTCGCCCTTGACGATCGCCTCGTAGACCTTCACGCGGCCCACGACGTCGTCGGACTTGATCGTCAGCAGCTCCTGCAGCGTGTACGCCGCGCCGTAGGCCTGCATCGCCCAGCACTCCATCTCACCGAATCGCTGGCCACCGAACTGGGCCTTACCGCCGAGCGGCTGCTGGGTGATCATCGAGTACGGACCGGTCGAACGCGCGTGGATCTTGTCGTCCACGAGGTGGTGCAACTTGAGGATGTACATGTAGCCCACGGACACCGGGTACGGGAAGGGCTCGCCGGAGCGACCGTCGAAGAGGGTCGCCTTGCCGTCGGCCTGCACCATGCGCTCGCCGTCACGGTTCGGCAGGGTGCAGCCGAGCAGACCGGTGATCTCCGTGTCCGCCGCGCCGTCGAAGACGGGCGTGGCCGTGTTGGTGCCGGCCTCGACGCTGTGGATCTCCTCCGGCAGCTTGGTCGCCCAGTCGGGCAGGGAGCCGTCCGCCTCACGCGGGACCTCCCAGCCGGCCTTGGCCAGCCAGCCGAGGTGGGTCTCCATGATCTGACCGATGTTCATACGACGCGGGACGCCGTGCGTGTTGAGGATGATGTCCACCGGCGTGCCGTCGGGCATGAACGGCATGTCCTCGGCGGGGAGGATCTTGCCGATGACGCCCTTGTTGCCGTGGCGGCCGGCGAGCTTGTCGCCGTCCTGGATCTTGCGCTTCTGCGCGACGTAGACGCGCACCAGCTCGTTGACACCGGGGGGCAGATCGTCGTCGTCGTCCCGCGAGAAGACGCGGACGCCGATGACCTTGCCGGACTCACCGTGGGGCACCTTGAGCGAGGTGTCGCGCACCTCGCGCGCCTTCTCACCGAAGATGGCGCGCAGCAGGCGCTCCTCCGGGGTCAGCTCGGTCTCACCCTTCGGCGTGACCTTGCCGACGAGGACGTCACCGTCACGGACCTCGGCGCCGATGCGCACGATGCCGCGGTCGTCGAGGTCCGCCAGGACCTCGTCGGAGACGTTGGGGATGTCCCGCGTGATCTCCTCGGCGCCCAGCTTGGTGTCGCGGGCGTCGATCTCGTGCTCCTCGATGTGGATGGACGTGAGCACGTCCTCCTCCACCAGGCGCTGCGAGAGGATGATCGCGTCCTCGTAGTTGTGGCCCTCCCACGGCATGATCGCGACGAGCAGGTTCTTGCCCAGCGCCATCTCGCCGTTCTCGGTGCAGGGGCCGTCGGCCAGGACCTGGCCGACCTCGACGCGGTCACCCTCGTCGACGATCGGACGCTGGTTGGAGCAGGTGCCCTGGTTCGAGCGCGCGAACTTCGACAGGCGGTAGGTCTGACGCCCGCCGTCGTCGTCCATCACGGTGATGAAGTCGGCCGAGACCTCCTCCACCATGCCCGGGGCGGTGTTGACGACCACGTCGCCGGCGTCCACGGCCGCGCGCAGCTCCATGCCGGTGCCGACGAGCGGCGCCTCGGAACGCACGAGCGGCACGGACTGCCGCTGCATGTTCGCGCCCATCAGCGCACGGTTGGCGTCGTCGTGCTCGAGGAACGGGATCATCGCGGTGGCCACGGAGACCATCTGCCGCGGCGAGACGTCCATGTAGTCGACGTCGCCCGGCTCGACCATCTCGACATCACCGTGCTTCTTGCGCACGAGGATGCGGTCCTCGACGAAGCGGCCGTCGGCGTCGATCTCCGAGTTGGCCTGCGCGACGACGTAGCGGTCCTCCTCGTCGGCGGTGAGGTAGTCCACCTGATCGGTGACGACGCCCTCGTAGACGCGGCGGTACGGGGTCTCGATGAAGCCGAACGGGTTGACCCGCGCGTACACCGAGAGCGAACCGATCAGACCGATGTTCGGACCCTCGGGGGTCTCGATCGGGCACATGCGGCCGTAGTGCGAGGCGTGCACGTCACGGACCTCGAGCCCGGCGCGCTCACGCGACAGACCACCGGGGCCCAGCGCGGACAGACGACGCTTATGGGTCAGACCCGACAACGGGTTGTTCTGGTCCATGAACTGCGACATCTGGGAGGTTCCGAAGAACTCCTTGAGCGCCGCCGTGATGGGCCGGATGTTGATCAGCGACTGCGGGGTGATCGCCTCGGAGTCCTGCGTGGTCATGCGCTCGCGGACGACACGCTCCATGCGGGACAGGCCGACGCGGACCTGGTTCTGGATGAGCTCGCCGACGGTACGCAGACGACGGTTGCCGAAGTGGTCGATGTCGTCGACCTCGACCGGCACCTCGCGGCCACCGGCCACCTGCATCGACTCCTCGCCCGCGTGGAGGCGCACGAGGTACTCGATGGTGGCGGCGATGTCCTCGCGGGTGAGCGTCGTGGTGGCGTCACCCTCGGGGTCGGGCAGACCGAGCTTGCGGTTGACCTTGTAACGACCGACGCGGGCCAGGTCGTAGCGCTTCTCCTTGAAGAACAGGTTCTCCAGGAGCGCCTCCGCGGACTCGCGGGTCGGCGGCTCGCCCGGGCGCAGCTTGCGGTAGATCTCGAGCAGGGCCTGGTCGGTGTCCTCGACCGTGTCCTTCTCGAGCGTGGACATCATGATCTCGGAGAAGCCGTAACGCTCCTTGATCTCGGTGGTCGTCCACCCGAGGGCCTTGAGCAGGACGGTGACCGACTGGCGACGCTTGCGGTCGATGCGGACGCCGACGGTGTCGCGCTTGTCGACGTCGAACTCGAGCCACGCGCCACGCGACGGGATGACCTTGACGGAGTGGACGTCCCGCTCCGTGGACTTGTCACGCGAGCGATCGAAGTACACGCCCGGCGACCGGACGAGCTGGGAGACGACGACCCGCTCGGTGCCGTTGATGATGAACGTGCCCTTGTCGGTCATCATGGGGAAATCACCCATGAAGACCGTCTGGGACTTGATCTCACCGGTCTCGGTGTTCTCGAACTCGGCCGTGACGAACAGGGGCGCCTCGTAGGTGCGATCCTTTTCGCGGCAGTCCTCGAGGGACGCCTTGACCTCTTCGAAGTAGGGCTCCGAGAACGAGAGCGACATTGATCCGGAGAAGTCCTCGATCGGGGAGATCTCCTTGAGGATGGACTCCAGGCCTCCCTCGAGGTTCGTGGTACCGCGCGAGGCGGCCCTCTCTTGCCACTCCTCCGAGCCGATGAACCACTCGAACGACTCCGTCTGGAGGTCGAGCAGCCCCGGGACCGGCAACGGCTCGGAGAGCTTCGCGAACGAAACCCTCCGGGGCGCACCGGGAACGGTGGAGACTGACGTGGTCTGGCGGGAGACTGCCAAGATGGGTCCTTCCAGCACCTCACGTGATCACCACGGGCGGTGACCACAGATGTATCTGCGAGCGGTCCGCCGACGGGTATCCACCCAGGTCCGCCGCGATATCGAGGGCTCGGAAAGCACCCGGCGGAACCGGGAGTGAGCCGTCACGGACGGACGGGAGGGCAAATAGCAGCCAGCGCAACGACCTAATCTAGCGGAAGGCGGCGACAAAGTCCAGCCTGCAACGGAGTGTCCCCCGGAGGCTGGTCACATGCGTGGTCCGGCGTCCGTCTCTGCGCTGGTTGCCCTCGTGGCTCTCGCCTCATCGGCCCCCGGTCGGGACGTCGCACCCGGACCGTGTCGCACTCAACCTCTACGGCACTCGCCCGATGCCCCTAAAGGGTGACGGGTGAAAGCACTTTCGTCAAGGATCTGGCACGGTCGGTTGCCGGATCGGGTCCAGACCAGTCCTCGTCAGGAGGGCAGATCCGGGATCCTCGACAGTTTCCACACGCCGTCGATCCTGTCCAGACCGACGAGATAGGTGCCGCTGGTACTTCCCGCAGCCGCGCCGTCCCTGGTCATCGACACATCCTGGACCAGCAACACCTCGGCCTTGTCGCCCTGCAGGTAGGCGAGACCGGCCTCGCGGACCTCTGCGTCGACGCTCGTCGCGGACTGCTC
>Ga0194136_1001082_pt1 | contig 13666 bp, 13 predicted proteins | sample TARM_MetaG_T3A_1_FD_134023 | JGI IMG/M metagenome (GOLD analysis project Ga0194136, IMG submission 134023) | Freshwater microbial communities from Pennsylvania, USA, analyzing microbe dynamics in response to fracking - TARM_MetaG_T3A_14 (version 2) | ecosystem: Environmental > Aquatic >...
CTAAATCTTAACCCATCTGTTTGACTATATTAATAAGTATCAAAGGCTGGAGTTGGTCTTTATTACAAGACTAACTCCAATCCATTTCCATATGAGATTGGATGATTAGACCGACGTGAGTATGGTGAAAGGATAAAGAGGCTGTAAGTTAGTAATAGCAATGGTTTCAGCTTAACTGCCAAATGTACTAATGTTACAGAAGCATTACACGTCTATGCATCCAATCAAAGCATACATTTATGCAAGATATAGTGCTAAATCAAGTGCGAAATACTACATATAGATCAAGAAAATTAGGTGTTCTACACACCTCAAACATACATTTACAAAGGACAGGAGGAACTAACATGGTTTACTTAAAAATCAAAAGATTAATAGATATCATACTTTCATCATTAGGACTTATTATATTATCTCCTGTTTTCTTAGTACTCATAATAGCTATCAAGCTCGACTCCCCTGGACCTGTTCTCTTTAAACAGAAGAGAGTCGGGATCCATAAGAGTCATTTTCATATATTGAAGTTCAGAACGATGCGTATTGATACACCAAAGGACACGCCAACACATCTCTTAGAGAATCCAGATCAGTGGATTACTAAGGTAGGGAAGTTCCTACGCAAAACATCTTTGGATGAGTTGCCACAAATCATCAACATTTTCAAGGGTGAGATGAGCATTATCGGACCCAGGCCAGCCCTTTGGAATCAGTATGATTTGGTTGAGGAAAGAGACAAGTACGGTGCGAATGACGTGCCAGTAGGTCTTACAGGATGGGCGCAGATTAATGGTAGAGATGAACTTGAGATTGATGTAAAAGCGAGACTTGATGGAGAGTATGCTGAGAAGATTGGGTTCATGATGGATGTCAGATGCTTCTTTGGGACGATATTTAGTGTTCTTAGTAGTGATGGTGTTGTTGAAGGTGGGACTGGGACGAAAAAGGCTGATAAAGAGTCAGTGAAACATTAGGGGTGAGTAGATGTTATTAGTGACAGGGATTACAGGACATACAGGTAGATATTTTTTACAGGAATTAATGGATCATAAATATGAAGGACCAATCCGCTGCATCGTTAGGGAGACATCTGACACTTCAATGTTGGATAACAGCGGATTAAATATTGAGAAGGTTTATGGGGATTTAAACGACAAAGAGTTCATTAGAAAAGTGCTAAATGGCGTTGATAATATCATGCACATCTATAACATTCATCATTCTCCGGTGATTGTTGAAGCAGCTATCGATAACAATGTGAAACGAGCAATATTAGTACATACAACTGGAATTTACTCAAATTTCAAATATGCTTCACAAGGATATAAAGATGTTGAGAAGAAAGTCTCAGAACTGACTTCAAAATCAAATTGTCCCACAAAAGTTACAATTCTCAGACCAACAATGATTTATGGAGATCTTTGTGATAGCAATATGAGTAAGTTTATTAAGATGATAGATAAATTTAGAGTCATGCCGGTTATCAATGGTGGAAGAAGTTTAATACAACCAGTAAATGCTAGGGATTTAGGAAAAGCATTTTATACTGTTTTGACATCTCCTGGAAAAACAGCTGAAAAAGCATATGACTTATCAGGCGAAAAGCCTCTACAGATGATAGAAGTTTTTAGGTTGATAAGTGATAACCTCAATAAGAAAACAATATTTGTCAGTGTTCCTCTTGGATTAGGAGTATTTTTAGCAAAAATAGCTAAGGTGTTCACTTTAGGAAAAGTTGATTATGTAGAAAAAGTCCAAAGAATGGCTGAGGATAGAAGTTATTCTCACGAAGAGGCAAAAAGTGATTTTGATTATAAACCGATGAGCTTTGAAGATGGTATACAAATTGAAGTAGAGCAGTATATTCGAAAATACATATGATAACTTGATGATAGGAGTTATGAAATGAATGAGAAAAAAAAAGCGTTGGTCGTTACGACTGTAGCTTCAACTATAGATCAGTTTTGCATGAGTGATATATCAATATTGCTTGATAATTATGATGTGCAAGTAGCTGCAAACTTTATAAAAGGAAATAACACTTCCAAAGAACGGATCAATGAGTTTAAGCATGAACTTATAAACAATAATATTGAAATTAACGAAGTAGAATTTGATAGGAACCCTTTGAGTAAAAAAAATCTATTAGCCTACAAAAAATTAAAAGACATTATAGAGCAGAATAGATTTGATTTGATTCACTGCCATACACCTATTGCAGCAATGTTTTCGAGATTAGCAGCACGTGGTGCTCGAAAAAAGGGAACCAAAGTAATTTATACTGCTCACGGTTTTCACTTCTATAAAGGTGCACCTCTTATTAATTGGCTAGTTTATTATCCAGTTGAAAAATGGCTTGCGAGGCATACAGATACTTTAATTACTATTAACAAAGAAGATTATGAGAGAGCTAAGAGGAAATTTAAAGCTAAAAGAGTTGAATATATACCAGGCGTCGGGATAGATTTAGAAAAGTTTAATACAGTGGAAATTGATAGGACGTTAAAATGTAGTCAATTAGGATTGCCAGAAGATGCATTTGTTGTTTTGTCAGTAGGAGAGCTCAATAAAAACAAGAACCATGAGGTTATTGTTAGAGCAATAGGGAAAATAGATAATCCAAGTATTCATTATTTAGTTTGTGGACAAGGGAATCTAGACGGGTACTTAAGAAATTTAAGCAAAGAATTAGGTGTGGATAATCAAGTTCATTTACTAGGGTTTAGAAAAGATATTCCTGAGATATGTAAAATATCAGATGTTTTTGTTTTCCCTTCGTATAGAGAAGGTTTGTCGGTTGCTTTGATGGAAGCTATGGCCAATGGTTTGCCAATAGTATGTTCTAGGATTAGAGGTAATTCAGATTTAATTGAATATGGAAAAGGTGGGTATTTGGTTGAGCCTAGTGATATAGATGGCTATGCTAAATATATTAATGAATTAATATCAGATAGTGAAATAAGAATCGAGTTTGGTAAATTTAATCACAAAAAGATAGAGGATTATTCTATTGATAATGTTTTAAATGAGATGGATGAAATATATTTTGACTAAAGTAGGTGGACAAGCATGAAAGTACTACATATAATAAACAATTTAGGGTCTGGTGGTGCTGAGAAACTCCTAGAAGATTTGATTCCACTTATGAATAAAATGGAAAATATGGAAACTGACATTCTGTTATTAACAGATGAAAAAAATGTATTTTACGACTCAGTGATTAACAAGGGTGTTAAGGTTGATGTAGTTAAATACAGAAATATGTATGACGTTAGAAATATCTTTGAAATAAAAAAATATATAGTTGATGGAGGGTATGATATAGTTCATTCACATATTTTCCCTACACAGTACTGGGTTGCTTTATCAAGGGTATTTCTTAGAAATAAAAAAGTGAAGTTTGTAACCACAGAACATAGTACTCACAACAGAAGACGGGAGGGATTTTATTTTAGATATATAGATAAGCTTATCTACTCCCAATACGATTCAATTATATCAATAACTGAAAAAACGAGAGATAATTTAATAAATTGGATTGATCCTAAACGCAAAAAAATAGACAAGCATGTTGTTATAGAAAACGGCGTTGATATAGAAAAGATAAAAGTAGCATTACCTTATAAAAAAAGTGAGTTAATAGAAGGTATTAATGAAAATACAAAATTAATATGTATGGTGGGTAGGTTTTCAGAGGCAAAAGATCAGCCTACATTAATAAGAGCTGTAAGCAAACTATCGGGAGATATTCACTTGGTACTTGTAGGAGAAGGTCCTTTAATGGACGATAATAAAAAATTGGCTGAGGAACTAGGCATATCTGATAGAGTTCATTTCTTAGGTTTTCGTCAAGATATCCCAAGGATACTTAAGACGGTTGATATTGTTGTATTAAGTTCTCATTGGGAGGGTTTTGGTTTAGCAGCAGTAGAGGGAATGGCAGCTGGAAAGCCTGTTGTAGTTAGTGACGTGGAAGGGCTTAATAGTGTTGTAGATGACAGTGGATTGAAATACAAATCCAACGATTTCTACGAATTATCTAATATGATAAATAAAATTTTGAGCAATAAAGATATTTATTGTTCGAAAATTAATTACTCAAATATTAGGTGTGAGAAATATAATATTAAACAAAAAATGAAAGAATTAATAGATATTTACCAACGAGTGAAAACGTGAAGAATCAACCATGTACGTTTTCACAATCTGCTTTGGGGGATGAAAAATTGAAATTTAAATTCATGTTAAGGGATAAAAAGTTATTAAGAATTTTCGTTTACTTTTATACTTTTTTCGTGATATACATGCCACGGATATCCGATTTGTTTTTTGGAATTCAAATTGAAATATTTTCAGTAATACTGCTTATGTTCGCCTCCATATTATGGATAATAAAATGTAAATCAAAAAACAATCTGTTCAAGATAAATAAACACGTTTTATGGCTATTTAGTGGAATAATAATCTCTTCGGCCTATTTCTCTATAAGAGCGATTATCGGATCTTATGATATTAGATTGATGCAGAACTTATTCGTTTTAGTACAAATAGTACACGTTTTAATTATTACCGATTTAATGAAATATTTGAATTTTACAGCTGAAAAAATGATAAGAACTTTATTAAATTTAGCTTTATTACAGGGTATTATAACATTACTAATGATAATATTTCCGAATTTAAAGGAGATCGCATTATCTTTATATTATGTGAATTTAGAAGAAAATATTTTTATTTCAAGAATGAGAATATATGGAATTAGTGGGGACTATACATTTTTCACTCCAATTTATCATGGCTTATTAAGCGGGATTGCATTATTTTATTCAGTATATCGGTCTAAAAAATATTTCTTATATTTGCCATTCATACTATTAGTAATACTTATGAACGGTCGTTTTGGAATACTAGTTTTTTTATTAGCGCCAATTATATTAGCGGTATATTTATTAGTAAAAGGAAAAGTTAATATTAGGGCGTTAAGAATAAGCTTTTATACCATATTAGTTATCGGAATAGGTGTATTTGTTATTAGGTTAGTTGCACCATATACTTATGATTGGATAGTTTATGGAGTAATGGAAGTGTTTAATTTAGTGATATATGGAGAGAAAATAGGGAACGTAGATGTATTAAGAGATATGCTCCACTTTCCCAAAGGGGTAGGCTTCTTTTGGGGTGAAGGGCATAGAATTATTGGTAGAGATGGTAGGGCGTTGGGATATACACCTTCCGATATTGGCTATGTTAATGATATGTTTATGGGGGGGGTTGTATATGTTTCGATTTTATACGGTACAATTATTTCTTTTATTGCAAAGAATGGAAAGAAAGACTCTGTGACACTCAAAAGCGAAGCCGCGTTATCATCTTTAATTTCAAAGTATTTACTTTTTTCGTTACTACTTGCAAATTTCAAAGGTGAAGTCATGAGAGGAGGATTAGTATTAGTTGGTGCAATATTCATAAAACTGATCCTCATGAAATCAAAAGATGTCAGATAAGAAGGTTTATTTTTTAATAACGTTTTAAAGAACAGGAGGAGCACATGAAAAATTTGATCTCAGTAATAATGAGTACTTATAATGAGTCTGAAGAATGGATAAGCGAAAGTGTACAATCAATATTAGATCAAACATATAAAAACATTGAATTCATAATAGTCCTTGACAATCCTCAGAATATTACTCTTAGAAATACACTAGAAAAATATGCTATGCAGGATAAGAGGATCAAAATAATTCCTAATGAATGCAATATTGGGTTAGTGAAAAGCTTAAATAGAGCATTAGAATACTGCAACGGTTATTATATTATCAGAATGGATGCAGATGATGTTTCGTTATCAAATAGAATTGAAAATCAAGTGAACTACCTTGAAAAGTATAGTTTAGATTTTGTTTTTTCGGGTTTAAAAATTATAGATGAACATAGTAATGAAATGTACTCTACCAACTTAAAAGAATATAAACCTGAATTAGTTTCAAAATTATTAAGCATAACCAATATATCTAATCATCCTACATGGATTTTAAAAAAAGAAGTATATGACAAACTTAAAGGATACAGAGAACTTAGCTATACAGAGGACTATGATTTTACTTTGCGAGCATTACAAGCTAATTATAAAATAGGAAAGATGCCAGGTTACGTATTGAAGTATAGGGTAAGAAAAAATAGCATTTCACGAACATTTTCTCTAGAGCAGTTTCTTAATTCGGATGCAGCGTTAGAAGCTTATAAGCGTGGAGAAATTAATAACGAGAATATTGTTAATCAAATACTAAAGCGAACTTCCGAAAAAGTTAGTAAAAATGAAATTGAGAAATTTATTAGTGCAGAGAACCTCTTCATGGGAGGTATAAATTGCTATAAAAATCGCAAAAAGATTAAAGGTCTGTATATGATTGTTCGAAGTCTATTTAAAAGCAAGTATAATAGGGAAAAAGTAGTAAAAATGTTAAATTATAAATTGATCGTAAGATTTAGAACTGGTTAAAGATATGGGATGTGAAAAATGATAGGTATTATTATTAACATAACTGATGGTTGTGGTGGAGCTGAGAGAAGGTTAATAAGAATCTTTAATCGCATTGCGTTAGAAAGAAACGATATACGTCTTATCATAATTGGCAATGAAAATTCTGTTGACATTATAAAAGAAAATTATATTTTAGGAAAGTTAAATTTTAAAGAGATTGTTGTGTTGCCGAGGTATAGATCACTGATAAAATATTTAATTCTACAAAAACATAGTATTTTGTTATCTGTAGATTTGAATATAGCAACAATATTGATAAATACAATTATAAAATTGAAGTCAGGGAAAACAATGACTGTTTTGGCCAATTATTATCAAGCAAAAAATATAAAAGGAAGTCTAATTGGCGCTTTGAAACTAAAAGTGAATGATATTAGAACTAAAAAAAATGAAATTTTAATAGCTTATTTTGCGATGAAGACAATTGATTATATGGACTGTTTATATCCTAAATATGAAACTAGATTAAAAGAAGAGTTCACTAATGTGAAAATATCAATAACACCAAATTCTTTTACTGACTTGGAAAAATTTTTTCCTAAGAAAAAGAAAAATTTAATGGTATTCTCTGCTGCAAGACTAGAGGCGATTAAGAATCCCATATTATTAGCTAAAGCTGTTGAATTAATTCAAGATGAAATCCGGAAGCATAAATATCAAATATACATTTATGGAAAAGGCTATCAAGAAAAATATATTAATAGCTTTATTTTAGACAATAAAATTGAAGATATTCTAATTATGAAAGGTTATTCTGATATGTCTAAAGTGCTTCCACAGGCAAAAGTTTTCTTTTCTTTACAAGTTGATGAAAACTATCCTTCGCAGTCAATGATTGAGGCTATTGCTTCTGGTTGTTGCATTATTGCCACAGATGTTGGGGATACAAGTAAAATAGCAAAAAAAGAATTCTCATTATTAGTTGAAAATGATAAAGAATCTTTAGCTAAGGGCATATTAGTCTACTTAAATGAAATGGATCAATGTAAGATTGAAATAAATGCAAGAAAATTTGCTGAGAAGCATTTGAATATAGAAACTAGTGTCAATTATTTCATGAAAATCCTAAATAAATTGAGTGATTAAATATAGGTAGACAACTTGATGTTAAAAATAGGAGGAGATAAAAATATGAAGAAATTAAAAAAGAAACTATTAGACAAAACAGCAATTCTTGGTGTCGTAGGATTGGGCTATGTAGGTCTTCCGTTAGCGGTAGAAAAAGCGAAGGCTGGATTTAAAACAATTGGATTTGATGTTCAAGAATCTAAAGTGGAAATGGTCAATGCAGGTAAGAATTATATTGGAGACGTTATTAATGAAGATCTAGAGGGAATTGTAAAGTCAGGATTATTATCTGCCACAATGGACTTTGCTCAAGTAGCATCTGCTGATTGTGTTTGTATTGCTGTACCTACGCCACTCGATGCATATCAACAACCAGATATTAGCTATGTTAAAGCTTCTGCAGAAAGTATTGTTCCGTACATGCATAAAGATATGTTAATCGTTCTTGAATCAACTACATATCCTGGAACTACAGAAGAACTTTTGAAGCCTATTCTTGAAAAGTCAGGTCTTAAATGCGGAGAAGATTTCTATCTTGCTTTTTCTCCTGAAAGAGTTGATCCAGGTAATCTTATTTATAAAACAAAGAACACGCCAAAGGTAGTAGGCGGAATAACACCTGAATGTACTGATGTAGCTGCTACAATGTATGAAGCTATTCTAGAAGCACCTATCCACAGAGTATCATCACCTGCAGTTGCAGAGATGGAAAAGATTCTCGAGAACACCTATAGAAATGTAAATATTGGGCTTGTTAATGAATTAGCCATTTTAAGCAATAAGATGGGAATCAACTTCTGGGAAGTTGTAGATGCAGCAAAAACTAAGCCTTATGGATTCCAAGCGTTTTATCCTGGACCAGGGCTTGGTGGGCATTGTATACCCCTTGATCCATACTATTTATCATGGAAAGCAAGAGAGTATGGATTCCATACATCTATGATTGAATCTTCGATGATGGTTAATGATAGAATGCCAGAATACTGTGCTGAAAGAGCTAGTAAGATTTTAAACAGATTTAAAAAGGCAATGAACGGGTCTAGAATATTAATTTTAGGAGTCGCTTATAAGCAAGATATTGATGATTTTAGAGAAAGTCCAGCTATTAGAATAATAGAAGAGATTGAAAAAGAAGGCGCAGAAGTAGTTTATTACGATCCATTTGTTTCTGAATATCATGAACATGGAGTTGTAAAAAAAGGTGAGCCCGAACTTACTGTAGAGCTTATTAAAAGTGCAGACTTAGTCATTGTAACCACTGCTCACACAAACGTAGATTATGATTTTGTTCAAAAACAAGCTAAGGCAATTTTTGACACAAAAAATGCTATGAAGCAAGTTGAAGCACGTGAAAATATTGAGTTACTATAAGGGGGGGACTTACTTTGAGTTTAAAATATGCGATTATCGGATGTGGAAGAATATCACCAAATCACATAGCAGCTGCACTTGAAAATAAAATAGAAATTGTTGCGTTATGTGATGTTGAAGAATCAAAAATGGATACAACTATTCAGAATTTCAAGCTATCAGATGAAACAAAGAAATATGTTGATTATAAGGAAATGCTTCAAAATGAGAAACCTGAACTTGTGGCCATATGTACTGAAAGTGGTAAGCATGGTCAGATAGCTCTAGATTGTATAGATGCTGAAGCAAATCTTATCATCGAAAAACCTATAGCACTTTCATTAGAAGAAGCAGATTTAATAATTGAGAAAGCTAATGAAAAGAACATAAAGGTCAGTGCATGCCACCAGAATAGGTTCAATAAGTCTGTACAAAAGATTAGAGAAGCTGTTGAAGCTGATCGATTTGGTAGACTTATGCATGGAACAGCTCACATCAGATGGAATAGAGGAGAAGATTATTATACTCAGGCACCTTGGAGAGGTACCTGGGAGCAAGATGGTGGTGCTCTAATGAATCAGTGCATCCATAATATTGATCTATTAAGATGGATGATGGGTGATGAAATAACAGAAGTTGTAGGTATGACAGACAATCTAATCCACGGATTCATTGATGCTGAAGATTTGGGCATGGCCTTAGTTAAGTTTGCTAATGGAAGCTATGGAATTATTGAGGGTACCACAAATATTTATCCTAAGAATCTTGAAGAGACTTTATACATCTTTGGAGAAAAAGGAACTGTTAAAGCAGGCGGAAAGTCTGTAAATCTAATTGAAGAATGGCAATTTGCTGATAAGCTAGATGATCCAGAAGAAATCAAAGAGAAATATCATGAGAACCCACCGAATGTATATGGATTTGGCCACAATCCACTATATACAGATGTGATTGATGCAATTAAGAATGATAGACAGCCGTATGTTACAGCGGTTGATGGAAGAAATGCACTTGAGCTAGTACTTGCTATTTACAAGTCAGCAGCTGAAGGAAAGAGTGTAAGACTTCCACTTGATAAGTGCACTACATTAGATTTCAAAGGAAGGTTCAACAGATGAGCTACTTCGTCCATGAAAGCAGTTATATAGATGATAATGTATCAATAGGTGAAGGTACAAAAATATGGCACTTCTGTCATGTCCATAAAGGCGCTCAGATTGGTGAGAAGTGTTCTTTAGGCCAAAACGCAATTGTATCGAACAACGTGAAAATAGGTAATGGAGTTAAGATCCAAAATAATGTATCGGTTTATGAGGGTGTTGAACTTGAGGATTATGTATTTTGTGGCCCTTCTATGGTATTCACAAATGATTTAACGCCAAGAAGTAAATACCCCAAAGGACCTTCTGGATATAAGAGAACTTTAGTTAAGTACGGAGCATCAATAGGTGCGAATGCAACTATTGTTTGTGGCAACACCATTGGAGAATGGGCAATGATTGCTTCGGGAGCGGTAGTTACAAAGGATGTACCTGAATATGCTCTAATGGCAGGTGTCCCGGCAAAACAAATAGGGTGGGTCTGTGAATGTGGAGTACCTCTAGAAGACAATTTGAAGTGTAGCGAGTGTGAAAGAGAGTACACAGTAGAAAATAATAAATTGAAAGAAAAGTAATTGAGGGGAGCGTTGGCTATGGAATTTAGAGACTTAAAAGCTCAATACGATAAATATAAAAATGAGATTGATTCAGCAATTCAAGAAGTAATTAACAATACGAATTTCATCGGTGGAAAAGAAGTTAATACGTTAGAGCAAAGACTGGCTGAATATGTTGGTGTGAAGCACTGTATCAGCTGCGCTAATGGAACTGAAGCCATGAATCTCCTCATGATGGCATGGGATATTAAAGAAGGGGACGCTGTTTTCGTTCCAGACTTTACATTCTTCTCAACAGGAGAAATTGTTTCCTTTAGGGGGGCTAAACCAATATTTGTAGATGTTGATAGAGATACTTTTAATATTGACACAACTAAGCTTGAAAAAGCAATAAAAAAGGTATTAGACGAAGGTAAGCTTACACCGAAGGTCATTATTCCGGTTGACTTATTTGGTTTACCTGCTGATCATATAGAAATTGAGAAAATTGCTAAGAAATATAACTTGAGAGTGTTGGAAGATGCAGCTCAAGGTTTTGGTGGTAGCATTAATGGTAAGAAAGCTTGTAGCTTTGGTGATGCAGCAACGACATCATTCTTCCCTGCCAAACCATTAGGATGCTATGGTGATGGTGGAGCAATTTTTACAGATGATTCTGCTTTAGCGGAGCTTCTTAATTCATTAAAGGTTCACGGCAAAGGAGACAATAAATACGACAATGTTAGAATAGGAGTAAATTCAAGACTTGATTCTATTCAAGCTGCTGTTCTAAACGTTAAGCTGATTGCCTTTATTGAACATGAACTTGAAGATGTGAATAAGGTGTACAAACTATATAATGAGAAGCTTAAAGGGATTGTAGAAACACCGGTTATTCCAGACGGATATGTATCTAGCTTTGCGCAGTATACGATAAAGTTAAAGAGCAAAAAAGAAAGAGATTCTTTACAAGCTAAGTTAAAAGAAGAGGGCATTCCAAGTATGGTATATTATACAAAGCCAATGCATAGGCAAGGTGCTTTTTCTGAGTATGATTACGACGATAATGACTTTGAAATAACTAACGAGCTTTGTGATACAGTTCTTTCTTTGCCGATGCATCCGTATTTGAGTGAAGAAGATATCTTGCTTGTTACAGAAAAATTATTAGAAAACTGTAAGCTGATTAGGAGCTTTATAAAATGAAGTATGTTCACATCATGCCAAACTCAACATTTACAAATCCATTTATTGATTTAATTAATTCAAAATTTGAGAATAACGACCACCTCTTTCTTTGGTATGGTAATTCTGAAATTTCAACAATTAAAAATGTTCAAAATACAATGAAGATGCAGAAAAAACCATCAGAAGTACTAAAAATTATAATAACAATGAACAAAGCAGAAAAAATATATTTGCATGGACTTTTCAGTATTATAATTTTTATGTTCTTATTTTTACAACCTTGGGTATTGAAAAAGTGCTATTGGGTTATTTGGGGTGGCGACCTATATTATCACACAACAAGGAATAAAAGTGCTAGGTCTAATGTATATGAGTATTTACGAAGATCTGTTATCAAGAAAATGGCTGGATTTATAACCCATATTAAAGGTGATTATGAATTAGCTAAGAAATGGTATGGAGTTAAAGGGCGATATTACTATTCATTTATGTACCCTAGTAATGTATATAAAGATTACTGCTTAGAAACAGCAGAAAAAACAACTAGTAAGAAGTACATTCAAGTTGGAAACTCTGCTGATCCTAGCAATAATCATATAGAAGTTTTAAACAAAATAGAGAGATATAAAGATATGAACATTGAAGTTATATGCCCGTTATCTTATGGAGATAAAGAAAATGCACAACAGATTATTAACCACGGTTCGAAGATTCTTGGAGATAAATTTGTTCCAATTATTGAATTTATGCCTTTTGATAAATATCTTAATATACTTGCTAAAATTGATATAGCAATTTTTAACCATAAGAGACAGCAGGCTATGGGAAACATAACAACTTTATTAGGACTCGGTAAAAAAGTCTATATTCGTAAAGATATAACAACTTGGGAGTTTTGTATAGACCATGATTTAAAAGTGTATAGTTCTAATTCTGATTTTGAGGACTTGTTTGAAGAAATGGATGAGGGAATTAGGCGAAAAAATGTTGAAAATATGAAGATGAAGTTTTCAGAGGAAAAGTTAGTAGAAGATTGGAAGAGGATTTTCAATGAGGGTGATATTTAATGATAAATGTAACTAGAATGAATTGGGACTCTAACTTCTGGGGAGTTAATATTTACAATGCAATCAAATGCTATGAAAATAGTAATTATAATAAAATGGTATTCGATATGGAATTCAATAGTACTCCTTTTATTGTACAGGCGTTAACTAGAGATAAGGATATTAAATATATTAACTTTTTAGAAGAAGTTGGTTTTAGATTTATTGAAAGTAAAGTTAATTTGGTGAAAAGAGTTCAAAAGATCAGTGATATCTTTGAAAATGATTTATTCAAAAATGTTAAATCTGAAGAGTTAATAAAATATAGAAATCAGTTCTATAACTTATACGGAGAAGTGTCTAGATTTTCATTTTTACCAAAAGAAAAAGTAAATGAGTTTTATTATAAGTGGGTAGCTAAAAGTATTAAAGGGGAATTGGATGATAATTGTATTGGTTACTATGTTGATAGCGGATTAGGAGGTTTTGTTACTTATAAAATAATAGAGCAAAAATTAGTGATAGGCTTAGTTGGCGTTTTTCCGGAATATCAAGGGAAAAAAATTAGTCAAAAGTTACTTTATTATATTCAAAATGTAGCTATTAAAAACAATTGTAGTGAAATTTGCGTTTCAACTCAAGGTAAAAACATTAAAGCTATTAATGCATATATTAAAAGCGGGTTTTTCATAGAGGATATAAATCATTGGTATTATTTAAAGCATTATGGTATTAAGTCAAGAGAATAATGAAAAGAAATACACCATACTTAATGAAATTTAAGCGCACTTAACTAAACCGACACGAAAGCGAAAATTCGTTCGGTTAATCTGGGGGATA
>Ga0194136_1001083_pt1 | contig 13666 bp, 10 predicted proteins | sample TARM_MetaG_T3A_1_FD_134023 | JGI IMG/M metagenome (GOLD analysis project Ga0194136, IMG submission 134023) | Freshwater microbial communities from Pennsylvania, USA, analyzing microbe dynamics in response to fracking - TARM_MetaG_T3A_14 (version 2) | ecosystem: Environmental > Aquatic >...
CGGAGGATTTATGACTGTCGTGTTTCTCGGCGCGGCCGTGGCGCTGCTTTTGACCATGAACTTCATGTTTGTCGTCGGCATGCGCGCCAGCGACAACAGCCTCATTGACATCGCCTACGGCCCGGCCTTTGTGCTGGCCTGCCTTGGGGGTTGGCTCGCGGGCGGGATGGAAACACACTTCAGGCCCCTCGTCATGCTGGGCCTGCTGTGTCTCTGGGCTGCGCGGTTGGGGCTGCACATCGGTCTCAGGCACCGGGGCCGGGGAGAAGATTTCCGCTACAGGGCTTTTCGCGAGGCGTGGGGCGAGACCTTTGTCTGGCGCAGTTTCCTGCAGATCTACATGCTGCAGGGCCTGGTCGTTTTTCTGGTCGCATCGCCGGTTCTCTTGGCCATGGCCAGTCCCGGCGGAGGGCTCGCCTGGAGCGACCTTCTGGGTGCGGTTCTTTTCGCCGTGGGTTTTGTGTTCGAGGCCGTGGGCGATTGGCAGCTTTCAAGATTCAAAAAAAACCCGGCCAACAGGGGGCAACTCATGACCACCGGACTGTGGCGCTACACCCGCCACCCCAATTATTTTGGCGAGGCCGCGTTGTGGTGGGGTTTCTTCTTCCTGGGTCTTGGCTCCGAGGACGGGCTGTACGGTCTGATCAGCCCCCTCTTGATCGGCTTTCTACTGCTTAAAGTCTCGGGCATCCCCATGCTGGAGGAGAAATACAAAGGGCGGCCGGATTTTGAAGCCTACAAGAGGGCGACAAGTCCCTTCTTCCCTTTGCCCCCTCGAACTCTTCAATGCAGCAGCCCCAACTGTGACGAATCGGAGTCGGCATGAGCACGGACAGGTCTGACGTCAGGAGGAAAGTGGCCGTCATCGGCGGCGGAGTGGCCGGGATCGTGGCTGCGCACCTGCTGCAGGATTCTTGCGAGGTGACCATCTTCGAGAAAGAGGATTATCTGGGCGGACACACGCACACCGTCTCGGTCCCGCATGGTCCGGACGCAGGGACTCCTGTGGATACGGGCTTCATCGTCTTCAACGAGGCCACGTACCCGCTGTTCATACGATTTCTGGAAGAGCTTGAGGTTCCCTCGCGAGAGACGCAGATGTCGTTCGGATTTCACTGTGAACGCACGGGACTCTTCTACGCGGGTACGGATCTGGCCGGACTTTTTGCCCAGCGCTCCAATGTGTTTTCGGCGCGCTACTACCGCTTTCTGATCGAGATCGCCCGCTTTTGCCACCAGGGAAAGGCGGATCTCAAACACGGACAGGAACTCGGCACCCTGGATGACTACGTTGCCCGGCACCGCTATTCGCCCTTCATGGTCGAGAACTATCTTTTGCCCATGGCGGCGGCCATCTGGTCGACTCCGGCCGGGCGGGTGGGGCAGTTTCCGGCCTTGTCCTTCCTGCGTTTTTTCAGCAATCACGGGCTACTGTCACTTTTTGACCGTCCGAAATGGAGAACGGTTGCAGGCGGCAGTTGCAGTTACGTCAGGGCGTTCCTCCGCCGTTTTCGCGGCACGGTGCGGCTTGAGGCCCCCGTCGCCAGGCTCCTGCGTGGACCTGCGGGCGTGAGCGTTGAGGTTGGCGGGGAAGAACCGCGTATTTTTGACGACGTGTTCATCGCCGCCCATGCCGACCAGGCTCTGCGGCTCCTGGCCGATCCTTCACCCGAGGAGGCGCGGCTGCTGGGGGCTTGGCGTTACGAGGAGAACTCGACCGTTCTGCATACGGATGTTTCGGTTCTGCCGCCCACGCCCAAGGCCTGGGCCTGCTGGAATTTCCGGAGGGAGGCCCATGAGGGGGCGGGGGTTTTCGTCACCTACGCCATGAATCTTTTGCAGGGCCTGACAGGGGAAAAACAGTATCTCGTGACCCTCAACCGGCCGACCTCCCATGACCAGTCCCGGGTCATGGCCAGCTTTGTCTATCATCATCCGGTGTACACCAAAGAGTCCATGGAGACCCAGAACACACTTTCGTCTCTGAGCGGGCAGCGCAACACCTATTTCTGTGGCAGCTATTTCGGCTTCGGCTTTCACGAGGACGCGGTCCGTTCCAGTCACGAGGCCGTGGCCCAATTCAGGAGGAACGGATGAACTCGCGGATCTATGTCGGGACCCTGAGCCACGTCCGCACCCATGAGGTCGGGCACGGCTTTGATTACGATCTGCATCTGTACGCGATCGACATTGACGAGTTGGAGCACCTGGATCGCTTCAGCTTCTGGTTCGGGCACAACCGCCTGCGGCCCCTGGCCCTGCATGACCGGGATTATCTGTTTCCCACGGGCGAGGGGTTGCGCGAAAAGGTGCTGCGGGCCTTGGGCGAGAACGGGGTGGACATCGTGCCCTCGCGCATCGTGCTGATCACGGCGCTGCGCCAGTTCCATTACGTCTTCAACCCGGCCAGTTTCTTTTATTGTTTTGATGATTCCGGGCGGCTTGCCTGCGTCCTGGCGCAGGTCAACAATACCTTTGGCGAGACTCACCTCTACGTGCTCGCTGCGCAGGGCGAAAAGGGGCGGTTTTTCGCGCCAAAGGAGTTCCACGTCTCTCCGTTTTTTCCGCGCCGGGGGCGTTATGAGTTCACGTTTTCAGAGCCGGGAGAAGAACTCAAAGTCTCCATCGCCTATTATCTTGACGATGCTTTGGCCCTCGAAGCTTCGTTTTCCGGCCGGGCCCGGCCCATGAGCGGCCGGAACCTGGCGGGCATGATTCTTTGGCATCCTTTGCGTGCCGCCCTGACCTTCCCGAGGATCGTCGCACAGGCGGCGCGCCTTTACTTCGGGAAAAAGCTCAAGGTCCATCCCAAGCCTGAGCCCGCCTCAACCATGACCATCCGGCATGCTCCGCCCACGGTGCTTGAGGTCTTGGGTCGCTGGGCGGTGGGGCGATTTTTGCGGCGGTTGGATCACGGCCAGCTGATCCTGTCTCTACCCGACGGGAAAAAGGAACTTTTCGGAACTCCTCAAACACTGCCCCAGGTTGAGCTGGACGTACACAGATCAAGGTTTTTCCGGCGCGCCCTGCTTTTTGGCGACATCGGCTTTGGAGAGGCTTATGTGGACGGCGACTGGAGCAGCCCGGACCTGCTCAGACTGCTCTGTCTGCTGGCGGAGCGGGAAGATGTCCTCAATGACAGGCGTTTCTGGCCTGCCCTGGTGGGCAGAGTGTTCAATTACGCGGCCCATCTGCGTCGTCCCAACACCCTTGCCGGGAGCCGTCGCAACATCGGTGAGCACTACGACCTGGGCAACGATTTTTACCGGCTCTTCCTGGATCCGACCATGTCCTATTCAGGAGGCATTTTCGCAAGTGAAGGGGATAGTCTCGAAGAATCCCAGCACGCCAAGATGCGCGCCATCATCGACATGGCTGGCCTTGGTCCGGATGATCACGTGCTGGAGATCGGCTGCGGGTGGGGCGGCTTCGCCCTGGAGGCGGTGCGGCGGACCGGGTGTCGGGTGACGGGCATCACGATTTCCAGGGAGCAGTTTGAATGGGCCACGCGCAGGGTCCGCGAAGAGGGGCTTGCCGAGCGCATCAACATCCTCTTGACCGACTATCGTCACGTGCAGGGGTGTTTCAGCGCCGTCGTGTCCATCGAGATGCTCGAAGCCGTGGGACACCGCAATCTGCCCGTCTATTTCGCCGCTCTGGACCGCTTGCTTTCTCCGGGCGGCCGGGCCGTGCTGCAGGTCATCACCATGCCCGATCAGAAATACGATGCATATCGCCTGGGATCGGACTGGATCCGCAAACACATCTTTCCCGGCGGCCATCTGCCCTCCATCGGGGCCATGGCCAGGGCCATGGGCGCGCGGAGCAGGCTGAGCATCTCGCGCATGGAAGACATCGGGCTGGATTACGCCCGCACCCTGGAATTATGGCGTCTGGGGCTCATGGCCCGCAGAGACGAGGTTATGAGGCTGGGATTCGACCAAAGATTCCTGCGCAAATGGGAGTATTATTTCTGTTACTGCGAGGCGGGTTTTCGCAGCCGTACGGTGCGCAACTATCAGCTTCTGCTCTCACGCATGGGCGAGCCGCACGGGGTCGGACAGTCATGAGTTCGGCGCTCTTCCGGACACGGTTGCTGAACTTCGCGCTCTTTCAGACGGGATGGTTTGCATGCGTGCTGGGCGGGGCTTCCGGTCGGGTCTGGCTTGGCGCGAGTCTTGGCTTGGCTCTTGTGTTTACGCATCTGGCCTTGGTCCCGGACCGTGGCCGAGAGGCGCGACTGCTTGCTTTTGCCCTGGTACTCGGGCTTGTGGTGGATTCTGTTCACGCGCTTACGGGCACGCTCGTCTTTTTTGGCGGCAGTGTTATTCCCGGCCTGGCCCCGTTATGGATTCTTGTGCTTTGGATGCAGCTTGCCTCTACCTTGCGCTTTTCCTTAAGCTGGCTCGCCGGGCGTTATGCGCTTGCGGGCCTTCTGGGTGCCGGGGCGGGTGCCGGGGCCTATGCGGCGGGGGTTCGCCTCGGCGCGGCGGGGCTTGGCCCTGATTACATTCCGGCTCTGGCGCAGATCGGGGCAGGTTGGGGTTTTGCCTTGCCGCTGCTGCTTTTTGTCGCGCGAAAGAATGACAGAGGGAAGTGTTACCGGATTTTCAGCTAGAGCAACCCATCGGCGTTTGCCGACAGACATGAATAACGCCCGACGGGAAGCCGCCGGGCGTTTTTTGCTCCTTGATCCAGGAGCAAAGGGCTTTCGGAGAAGCCAGCTCCGAAAACCCTTTTCCATGACGCGATAGTCGGCTTCGCTTAGCATTGTCCTTGGAAAAAAGTAAATCAAAAAGGATATGTATGACAAAAAATCAGGTTTTTGTAGGACGCGTCGGGCGAGGGCTCACGCGGGGGATGAAATCGGTCGCACGCGATCGGCCACCCGCTGAGTTTCGAATTTGGCCCGGCTTTTGATCTATTGCCTCCAGCAGGAGGTGTAGAATGCAGTTTTTTCCCGCAGCGCTGTCTCACGGCGCACAGGTCTCGCGCCCGAGCGGCTTGTTTGAACTGACGGATGCAAAGCCTGGTCAGGCTTTCAGCGACCTGTTTTCCGCGCATCTGGATGATTCGAAGATGCCTGACGTCCCGCCTTTGGCCGAGCAGCCCCTGCCGCAGTCCACGCAGGACAGGACTTATGCGGATGACACGCCGCCTGACCGGAGTCACGGAGAAGAGGTGCCGCCTGTTTCCCATGTATCCGATAATCAAAGCTCTTCCAGAAGATCCGATGTCGCAGAGCGCACGGAAGATAGGCCGAGCGCCGGCTCGGTCGAACCGGCAAAAGATGCCGGGCAACGGCAGGCTGCTGCTCAATCCGAACAGGGCGGAGCTTCGACCAAGGTCGCGCCTGGAGGGAATCGGCCAGCTTCCGACGGCACGGACGCTGATGTGATCGATGAATCTCTTGTGGCCGAAGTCCGGGAGCTTCTTGAGACTTTGGCTGCTGACGCCGGGCAGCGCAAGGACGGCCCCGATGCAGCTGTTGTTTCCTCCAGAATCGAGGCGCTGCATGAGCTGCTGCGGCAATTCAAGGATGCCCTGCCTGCGAGCAAGAGCGAACTTGCCGTGGCCCTGGGAGAACAGATCCGGGCTTTGCAGGCAGAGTTGGGGGCAGGGCTTAGGGCCGAAGGCTCCGGAGATTCGCGGGGCAAAAGAGGAGGCTTTTCACGCGCCGCTTCCCCTGCCGAGCAGAAGATCGAAGCTTTGCTGCAGAAGCTTGAAGCCCGGACGACGGCGGGGCACGAGGCAGAGGGTGCACAGGCGCGCCGGATTGCAGCTGTTTCCTCCTCCGCCTCAGGAGTTGCTAGCGCGAAAGACGATCAGGGCGGGCGACCGCGCCAGGTCAGGATTGCCGCGGCAACAATCGCCGCTGTGCAGGAGGCGGTGGTCGATACTGCTGCCCGCAAGCACGGTGAAGGTAACGTAACCGGGGCGTCCAGCGTGCGCAGTGAGGGTAAGGGGCAGGAGGGCGCTGCGCGTCCGGTGTCTCGCGAGCAGCAGGTACCTGATGCTTCGCAAAGTCGCTTGGAATTTCGCGGCGCGGCGCTTGAGAATTCTTTGGGGAAGAGTTCCCAGACGTCCGCAGGGGCTGATGATTCAGCGGGGCCTGCGGATCAGCTCCAGAAATCCGTCGCAACCGACGCGGATCGAACCCAGGCCCGCGCCAAAGGCCAAGAGGGTTCCACCCGCACCGAAGCGGCGACTCACACCGGAATCGCTGCCGCCGCAAACAGGCCTGCAGTTGCCAAGGACGGTTCCGCCCAGACCATGCAGCAGCCAGACCCTCTGCGCCAGGAAGGGCCGATGGGGGCTTCGGAAAAAGCCAGAGCCGCTGATTCCAAGAGCGCAAAAAACCAGCCCGACGCCCGACAGGGCTTCTTCGGAGAGCCGGACCGGGAAAAAACCGCATCCAGGGCCGCCCAGGCTACCGGCAGCGGGAAGAATGTTCCTGAATCCGTGACTCAAGGCTCTGCCCAGAATGTGCAGACACAGTTTCAGCAACGGGTCGACTCCCCTGTCAGCGGACGCAACGCCCAAGTCTATCAGCAGGTCGAGAACGGAGCGTTCAAGAATCTGGGGCAGGGCGTGAAGCAGTTGGTCATTCGGCTCGATCCGGCCGATCTGGGTCAGGTCAGCGTCATCCTGCAGGTGCGCGGCAAGGAGGTCCAGGCCGTACTCCGGTCCAGCAACCAGGACACCACGCTCGCATTGAGCGAGCAACTGGGGCAGTTACGCAGCCAGCTCGAAGCTCAGGGACTTAAAGTGGGCAAGCTTGAAGTGCAGACCCAGTTGGCCGATTCCCAGAGCCAATCGCAATGGCAGGGTGCCGAGAGCCACAATCGCTACCAGGAGAATCAGGAGTTGCACATGTCCGCCAAGCGATGGCGCACTTTGGAACGAACGGCACCGGGGCTGGTCCGGGATGTGCAAAACAGTCCGCACAGGGAAAATCTTTCCCCAAGCGGCCTGGATATTTTTGCCTGAGAGGAGAGGGTCATGATCGATCAGATTTTGCAGCAGCAGGGCGGGTTTTACGGCGCGGACAAGGCATCCAAGAACGATGTCCTGGGCAAGGACGCTTTTTTGAAGCTTCTTGTGACCCAGTTGCAGAACCAGGATCCCTTGAACCCCCTCGACGACAAGGAATTCATTGCCCAGTTGGCGCAGTTCTCGAGTCTGGAGCAGATGACCAACATCTCCGACGGGATCAAGAGCCTGACCGACAAGACGGCCCAGCAGGACATGCTCAGCGCCGTGAACTACATGGGCAAGGAAGTGACTGCCTCGGGCAGCGCCATGACCAAGTACGGAGACTTTGTCACCCCGGTGTACTTCACGCTCAGCGGAACGGCCGCGCAGGTCTATGCCAACGTCTACGACGATAACAACAACCTGGTGCGCACCGAGAAGTTCACTTCCATGCAAGCCGGGGAGTTTGCGTTCAGCTGGGACGGCAAGGACTACAGCGGCAACCCGGTCAATAACGGACAGTACAACGTGTACTTTGCGGCGGAAAGTCCCACCGGGGCGGCGGTATTCGTGGATACGGAAGTCAGCGGGACAATTACGGCCCTGGAACAGGGCGACGGGGAAACTTTTTTCCGTCTGAGTGACGGGCGCAAGATCAGCTTCGGTGATATCAAAAAGGTCGTTCAGCCGACCGTGATAGAATAAGCGGAATTTTTCATCACTGCGGTGAAATAAGGGGGTAGTTATGGGTTTGTCAGCATCAATGTACTCAGGGACCAGCGGTCTTAAGGCTCATGGCGAGAAGATGACCGTCATCGGCAACAATATCTCCAACGTGTCCACCATCGGGTTCAAGGCCTCGCGCATGTATTTTGAGGACGCCCTGAGCCAGCAGATCACCACCGCGTCCGGAGGCGGGCAGGTGGGACGCGGCGTCTCCGTGGGCGCGGTCATGGGAGATTTCTCCCAGGGCTCCCTGGAGAGCACCACAGAGGCAACGGACCTGGCCATCGGCGGCAACGGTTTCTTCATGGTCTCGCCTGCCGGGCAGGAACTCAACTACTACACCCGGGCCGGAAACTTCCGCTTCGACGAGGACGGATATTTGGTCGATCCCCACGGATATCGACTGCAGGGTTGGGCCGTGCAGCAAGCCAATACAAGTGCCGCCGCCACGGGTGGAGCGACTTCCTCGGTGACAACGGGCGTAAAGATCAAAGGCGTGCCCACGGACGTCAAGCTGGAGAATTTTCAGTCCCCGCCCCAGGCCACCAGTCGTGTGGACATGATATTGAACATCGATTCCCAGTCCGAGGACCGCACAACCGACAATGGCACCGTGTCCGAAGCCGGTGCCTATGATGGCACCCCGTTCACGGCTCTGTTCGAGAAGTGGGACGGGACGGCGATCCCTCCCCTGGGCGACGCCCAGTATGCCTACCAGTCGACCATCAAGGTTTACGACGAAAACGGCACTTCGCACAACATGACCGTTTACATGGACCCCGTCCTTGACCCGGACGTGACGGCAAATTCCGGTGGAAAGCGCTACATGGAGTACATCGTGACTGTGCCCCCCGGCGAGGACAATCGTGAATTCTGGGGCGTGGCGGATGATGCCACCAGAACGCGGCGCGGCATTCTGATGGCCGGGACGCTGACATTCAACGCCGCTGGCGAACTGGAAAATATGTCTGCGTTCACAATTAACAATCCCTATGCAGTGGACGGAGAGCCGGCGCAGACATCTCCGACTGCCCCGGTGTTCGCTTCAGATGCGGCGCGCCATGAAAACTGGACTCGCGCCACTTTCTCTCAAAACGGATATCCAATCTGCACGGCGAACTTTTTGGGTGCTCAGGACGCCAGTGTCACAGCCGTCGAAACGACTCCTAATCCTGGTACAATAGCCCCAGCTATTGCCGTTAATCACGCAAGCATTATGGAAATAAATTTTGGTCTGCGTAACAAGGCTGCTGTCTGGAGCGATCAGGACGCAACTTTGGCTGATTTAAACAATATATTGTCGGACAGTAAGGAGACAGTTAAGTGGCTGTATCCAGAGTTGTATTCAGAATATGATCCGCCATTAGATCCATTGGATAACCCGCTATTATTAATAGCGGACCCCGATGACCGTCTCGCGCAGATCGCTTCTTGGAGAGCTACAGCCGCTACTCAAGCTTCCTCCAGCCTTGACGCTATCAACGGCATGGTCTCCACGGAAATCAGCGCCCTCTCCACCACCAGTTACAGCACGGGCTCAACGACCATCTTCCAGGCCCAGGACGGGTACACCGCCGGGTTCCTGCAGAACATATCCGTGGACCGCGATGGGGTCATCACCGGGCGGTACTCCAATGGGCAGGTCCTGCAGCTTTTTGCCGTGACCCTGGCCACTTTCAACAACAACTATGCCCTGTACCGCGAGGGCGGGAACCTTTTCTCCGAAACCCGGTCCTCCGGACCGCCCATCACCGGCCTGGCCAACACCGGCGGCAAGGGCAGCATCGCATCCAATTCCCTGGAGCAGTCCAACGTGGACCTGGCCACAGAGTTCGTGAAGATGATCACCACGGAAAAAGGCTTCCAGGCCAACTCCAAGACCATCACCACCGTAGACCAAATGCTGACCGTGCTCATTCAGCTTAAGCGTTAATCGTTAGCGCAACCACGAAAAAAACCCGCTCCGGAATTTCCGGGGCGGGTTTTTTCATGAGGTTCGGTTTGGCTAAAGGGCTCTGTCCAGGAACAGGCCGACCATTTTTTCGATGGACGCGGCCAGTTCGAGCATTTCGTCGGCTGGGATCTTGCGGATCAGCTTCTGGGTTTCCGGGTCGCGCACTTCCACCTGTACGATGTCGGTCTTCTCGTCGATGTGGAATTTCAGGTTCACGCCCAGGGAAGACATATACGAATCGACCGCATCGGTCAGATTTTGCAGCTTCTGCAGGGAAATTTCTTCCTGCTCTCCGGAATCCGCATTCTGATGCTGTCCCTGAAGCGCGGTCAACCCCGCTCTTTCAGCGTAGTCGTGATCGGGACGCTGCTGGTTGGTCTGCTCGACGGGCGTCAGGAGGTCCTGGGCCTCGTAGGCGAGAGAGGTGATTTTCATGGCGGGGCCTCCTCTTGGATGAGTTCATCTTAATAATCGACCGCAGGGCGGAAAAACTTTAGCCGCAGGAGGCAATTTTGACCTCCTGAGCGCGTCAGTGTGCGCTGTTATATTTTAACATGCTGAAAATTAACAGATAAACATAAATGGCATCCCGTGTGCAATGTCGCGAGCATACCAGCGTAAGGAGGATCTCATATGTCTTTGGTCATAAATCACAACTTGATGGCGATGAACTCCGCCAGGAACCTGTCCAATTCGTATAGCAACTTGGCAACCTCGACTCGGCGTCTTTCCTCCGGATTGCGCGTGGGCACCGCCGCTGATGACGCGGCAGGCCTGGCCATCCGCGAGTTGATGCGTGCCGACATTGCATCCCTGAACCAGGGCGTGCGTAACGCAAACGACGCCATCTCCATGATCCAGACTGCGGACGGAGCTCTGGGCGTCATCGATGAAAAGCTGATCCGCATGAAGGAACTGGCGACCCAGGCCGCCACCGGAACCTATGGCTCGGATCAGCGCCTGATCATCGATTCGGAGTACCAGGCCATGGCTTCGGAAATCACCCGAATCGCCAACGCCACGGACTTCAACGGAATTTACCTGCTTAACGGCAATCTTTCTTCTTCGCAGACCAACGCTGCACGCTGGGGTGAAGATCATCGAGGCTCCGGCCTGCAGGCCATGGGAGCCATGAAGATCCATTTTGGCACGGGCAATGATTCGGCGGAAGAATACTACTACATCGCTATAGGCAACTCCACTGCTTCCGCCCTTGGTGTCGGCAACCAGTCCGATCCGGCCGTTGGCGGCGGATTCAGCATCTCCACCCAGGCGGGGGCTCAGCAGGCTCTCGACGCCATCAACGAAGCCATTGTCTCCAAGGACAAGATTCGGGCAAGTCTGGGTTCCTTGCAGAACCGCCTGGAGAACACCATTACCAACCTGAGCATCCAGGCCGAGAACCTGCAGGCCGCCGAGTCCCGTATCTCTGACGTGGATGTGGCTCAGGAAATGACGGAGTTCGTGCGCAACCAGATCCTGACCCAGTCCGCTGTGGCCATGCTGGCGCAGGCCAACCAGCTGCCGCAGATGGCCATGCAGCTCATGCAGGGCTAAGCGCGGGTTTTCCGGCAGAGGTGATGATCAAAGACAAAGCCGGGGCGTCTTGCCCCGGCTTGTTACGTTGCGGTGGGTGGTTCCGGTGAAGTCGCGATCAAACCGTGGGGTCGACAAGATCCGGAAAACGTTCGCGCACCAGGCGCAGCGCCTGCTCGGCCGCCCCTTGCTCCGCCCTGCGCATGCTGCGCTCCTCCCACGCCACCTCGGTCTTGTCCGGCAGGGTGACCACGACGGTGTATTGTTTGGCATGCTCTGGTCCGTGGCTGTCGCGTAACGCGTAGGCCGGGCGGGCCTTCCAGATGCGCTGGGTCGCTTCCTGGAGCAGGCTTTTGAAGTCTCGCGGGCGGAAGGTTTCGGGGGGCGCAGGCCATTTCCCGTCAAACAAAAAATTGACACTTCTTATGGCGGACTCCAGACCGCCGTCGAGATAGACCGCGCCGAGCACCGCCTCCATGGCGTCGCTGAGCACGGAATTTTTTTCTCTCCCGCCCTGCACGTCCTCTCCCTTGCCGAGAAGCAGGCACGAGCCCAAGCTGATTCTTTTTGCCACCTGCGCCAGTGCGCCTTCGCTGACCAGCGCGGAGCGCATCTTGGTCAGGTGTCCCTCCTGCACTTCGGGAAACTTTCGAAACAATTCATGGGAAACGGCCAGTTCCAGCACCGCATCGCCAAGAAATTCGAGCCGTTCATTGTGCGGACAGCCGTGTTCATTGGCGTGCGAGCTGTGCGTGAGAGCCTGGATTAAAAGCTTGACTTGCTTGAATTCATAATGGATTTCAGACTGCAGTACCTGCAGTGCATCCGTCGGAACTTCCAGTGACATTAAGGTTCTCCATGAGAGACGATTATCTTCACGCCCTGTTCTCACCCAAAGCCATCGCCGTTGTCGGATTCTTCGACAGCGCAGGGGCCTTGGCCCGTGTGGTGCTCTCCAATCTTGAAGGCTGGGGGTATCAGGGGAGGATTGTGCCCGTCAATTGGACCGCGCAGCCTGATCCGCAAATCCTTGACTCCCTGACGGGGATCGACCTTGCCGTGGTCTGCCTTTCTCCGGAACATGTACTCGAAGCCCTGGAGCAGGTCGCGGACAGGGGCGTCAAGGCCGTCATCGTCACTTCCGCCGGATTCCGGGAAATCGGGGGACAAGGGTATTATCTGGAAGAGGCCGTCATCCAGTTGGCCGCACGCCGCAACCTGACCCTGCTCGGCCCCAATTGCCTGGGGGTGGCCTCCTGGGAAGGCCGGATGAACGCGTCGCTCATCTCGCGTCTGCCCGTTCAGGGCAACATCGCCTTTTTTTCGCCCTCCGGATCCATGTGCAATGCCATTCTGGATTGGGCGGCCAGCGAGGAGATCGGATTCTCCAAGTTCGCAAGCCTCGGCAATCGTGCGGTCATCGACGAGGCCTCCATGCTCCAGTTCCTGGCTGATGACGCCCAGACCAGCGTCATCATAGGGTATCTTGAGGGCATGAACAACGGTCGGCGTTTCGCGCGCATCAGCCAGACCATCACCCGTGAGAAGCCGGTCATCATGCTGCAGGCCGGCATGACCGAGCACGGCCAAAAGGCGATCTCCTCCCACGTGGGGGCCCTGACCGGCTCGGAGCGAGCCTACCAGACCGCCCTGAAGCAGGCGGGCATCATCCAGGTGGACAATCTTTCCGACCTTTTTGACCTGGCGCGCATGTTCGGCACCCAGCCGCTGCCCAAGGGGTCGAACCTGGCCATCGTCACCAATTCCGGCGGCGCGGGCATTCTGGCCGCCGACGGCATGGCCGGGACCAGCCTCATCCTTCCGCGCCTTGGCCGTGATACGGCGGCCCGGCTGGCCGAGTTGCTTCCGCGTCATACGCAGAGTTCGAGTCTCGTGGACATCGGCATGGACGCCACTCCCGCGCAGTACGCAAAGGCTCTGGAAGAGGTCCTGCGGGATCGGCAGGTGCAGATGGCTCTGATGGTCATAGCCCCGGGCCTGGGCGTGGATCTGCCGGCCATCGTGCGTGAGCTGGTGGCCATGCCTCGGGCCACGGGCAAGGCCGTGGCCGTATGCCTGATCGGTCAGGAAGGGGTCATGCAAGAGAAGCGCTTTCTGCAACGCAGCGGCCTGCCTTGCTATGCCAACCCCAAGGCGGCGCTGTCCGGCTTCGAGGCCATGCTGCGTTACGCGCAGTGGAAGACCAAGTCCTACCCGGTGGAGGTGTGCTACCGCCGCGACAAGGCCAAGGCCGAGCGCTTTCTGGAGGATTGTCTGGCCGCCAACAAGACCGAACTTTTCGGGTTCGAGGCGCAGCCCCTGCTCATGGCCTACGAGTTGAGTTTTCCCCGCACGGAGCTGGCCCGAACCAGCAGGAGTGCTGTCAAGATAGCCAAGCGCCTGGCCTGTCCGGTGGCCCTGAAGATCGCCTCTCCGCATATCGAATACAAAAGCGATGTGGACGGGGTGGAGGTC
>Ga0194136_1001085_pt1 | contig 13654 bp, 12 predicted proteins | sample TARM_MetaG_T3A_1_FD_134023 | JGI IMG/M metagenome (GOLD analysis project Ga0194136, IMG submission 134023) | Freshwater microbial communities from Pennsylvania, USA, analyzing microbe dynamics in response to fracking - TARM_MetaG_T3A_14 (version 2) | ecosystem: Environmental > Aquatic >...
CACCGGCACCGGCACCGGCACCGGCTCGGCACCCAGGTGGGCGGATACTGGAGCGCCGGGCCGACCACCAATTTGTCCTTGAAGGACCGGGAGGGGCGGGATCCCGCGTCGCCGGGCCCAGCCAGGTGCAGCTCGCACGCAGCTGCCCATGACATCTGGGACTTTCAGGGCCAATGAGGGACATCCACCCGCCGCTCAACCCCGGAGCTCATCCAAAAAACGGGCACTGGCCAGGTCAACTGACGCTGCTGAAACTCCCTGCAGGGCTTCTTGAGTTGCGCGAAGGACAATGACCGCGGCACTGAGATGTCTCCTCACCAGGTACACCGGCGGTGGCCAACCTCCTCAGCCGGACCCGTGCCCGCCGTCGGGAGGTGGCATTCCACCGAGGACAACCATCACCAGATCAGCCCGGCGTGTCGCCAGGTAACCTGGGTCGCCAGGCCTTCGACGAGTGCCTATGAGTAGGTCTTAGCGAACAACGGCACTTCTACTTCGGGGTAGTGGGCTTTGAAGAGATCGAGCAGGTACCCGTATTTCGCCTTGTCATGCCGTTTCAGGAGGAAGATCAACAGGTGCAGCGTCTCGTCTGGTTCTAGGTACGTCTCAATGTCATATTCGACCTCTTCGGCGCACCACTTGGCAACTTCATCCACCACATCCCCCACAAGGAGCACCCCTTCATGCTCAGCCAGATGAACCAGCTTTTCTGCATAGTCCTCAAAGGACAGCAGATCACATAAAATAAACAGTTCCAGGTTACCACCTCGGACGTACTGGCTGGCTGGGACTATTTTCAGCGCATCTTCCGATAGCACCTCGGCCAGATGGTCGATCACCTCTTTCTCAAATCCCTCCGGCAGACCGGGGAAACTTCCCCTCCACTGACCTTCATGGAACTCCGAAAGGTAAGCATCGCTGATGCGCTGTAGCATGGCCTCCAGCTTGGCGTCGTGGGCCAACGCCTTGATGCTGGGCAGGGAGGCATTCGGGATTATCGGGAAGCACAGTGAGGTGCCCTGATAGCGTTCGTTGAAGACCGATACCGAGAAATCCTCTTCCATAGCGTAAGAGGCATCTATCTCAATTCCATCTTCGTTCGGTTCGGGATGAAATTGCAGATAGGTGAAGCGATGGGTCGGCTCATAGGCTGACTGCCAGTACAGCGGTGCATTGGTGGCGGGGACTCGGAAAGGGTAGGAGACAAACATCGTCATAGCGCAGTCCTTGGTAGGTCGCAGTGGTGGGCGACTCATGTGTACCCGCGTTGCCCACTGCCACGCAATGAGTAGAGGGGCCCTCTTGATGAATTTGCGACAGAGGCCAAATTCCGTGAGTAGGTTGGTACCGGGATGTGGCCAGCAGGCTGACCTGGGTACTTATGTCCGCTCTCGAGCACCGATGTCCTTGGTGGAAATCAACCAGCTGCTCAACCCCGGAACTCATCCCCAAAACCGGTGCTGGCCAGGTCAACCGACGGTGCTGAAACTCCCGGCATGGCGTCTGGATCTCCCTCGGGGACTTTGACCGCGGCATTTGAGATGTCTCTCAACAGGTAAACCGGGGTGGCCAAGCGCCAAGTACACCGGGGTGGCTCGAACTGGCCAGTGGAACCCTGAGCTGGGTAGTGATTTGAGCAGTAAGAACGGCTACAGCCCAGCAAATTCAATGCTTTCATCCCGTTGGGATGACACTTTATTTGCAAGGATGAAACTTTATTTTCATCCCACACCTATCGCCTATCGTGCAGCAAACCTACCGTACCATCTCTCAGCGGCTTCAAGGCGCATTGCAGCAACCTGTTTCAGAAAGCCAAAAATTAACATAAAAGCCACTGTTGTAGGCAACAGTGCCAACGTTAAGCCATTGCAGGTAAATATCCAGCGGCGCTATTGTACTAATTCTTTTTTTGCACAAGGGGTGTGCTCGATGTTTATCTCGCCCATGGATCTCGCAACTTATTACGGTGTCGACGACATTCCTGCTGCCATATCGATAGACGATAACCTCCATAGTTTGCTCGTAGCCATATTCAGGAATGAGCCTCTGACTTCGCCCCGCTACGACATTCTAGCCAGCTACGGTCTCAACGCCTTGGGGGGCTTTATCAACGGCGATATGACTCTCCCTGAGTTCAGACGCCAATCTGCGGTAGAACAGGAGCAGCGCGGTTCTAAATCTATTTACTATAAGGGCCGAAAGATTGTGCATCGCTACCAACCTTCAATCACGAAGCCCTTGGCTGCTCAGCCAGACGACAAAGCTAATATAGAGAAGACCAGTCAAAATCCCACTTGGGATTACCTGCAAAAATTCCGGATCAAAAATGGGCTGGCCAATGGCAAGAATTATTTGTCCCTCCCCCTGCATGAACTGGCCAGACAATTCTGGGTGGATGATATTACCAGTGCGATCACGGGCGGTGCTAGGTTGCACAGCCTCCTTGTCGCTGCCGGACAAGGCGCGACGATTTCAGCAGCTAACAGACAATTTCTCTTGAACAGGGGGTTGAATGCCTTGCTGTGCTTCTTGACCGGCGAACTCTCCCAAGAGCAGTTCGACCAAAAAGGGAAAGCGGAACAGGAGCAACGAAACGAGCTTGCGCAACAGAAACAACACGAGATCACCGCTCAGAAGGCCGCAGATGAAGAACGTTATAAAGCCGAACAGAAAGCCCTATGTGTGCGACTTGAGGCTGAGCGGATTCAGCGTGAGAGTGACCCCAAGTACATCGCACGGATGAAGAACCAAGCACTCAGGGTGAAGAACCAAGCACTCAGGGTGAAGTATGGTGTCACTGGATATGTCGAATCACATCACCTCAAACAGCTCATGGCAATCCTTCTCAAGCTGGATGCAGGTACGCGGCTACTGGAGACTGAAACCATCTGGCTCAAGAGCAATGGCCGTGAGTACCAGACAAAAGAGATTCTCCATAGCTATAACCGACTCGAAGCTGATCACTGGCTAGCAGAGTACCGCAACAGCAAGAACCCATGGAGTGCAGTCAATGCCAGCGGACACTTGCGTAAATGCGCAGCATCGAATGAGGCGATTGCGCTGCTGAGTGCCATACCAGCCAAGAGGCAGGGTCAACCAAAGCTGAAATCAGCCATTCTCACCACGCATGGTGGTGCGTGTCGTGACCATGGCGAACATACTGCCGCATTGAACATGGGTGTCGAAGCTCACCGCCTTCAACCCAACAACTTTCGCCCCTGCACACTACTTGGTGCAGTCTGTATCGAGCTTGGCAATATTAGTGAGGGACATGAGTGGTATTGCAAGGCGGAAGCCAGAGGCGCTGGTCGTGACAGTATTATGTCGGATGTCAGGTCGCTTCTTACCCGGATGACAGCCGATAAACGTGAAGCGGTTATCGCGGAACTGTTGCGCATTCATCCCGAACAGTATCGATGGCTAACTAAGTGGCGTCAGGCCAAGGCGTAACGGACATTTCGGGTTCGAGGTTAAGCTGGTGGTGATCATGGCTACCGCTTGATAGCGGAGGGGCGGGCGGTGCAGTGAAGTTTGAGCGGATCCACCAGCTGGCAATGGCCTCGTAAGGGGTTACTTGATACCGGTGGATGTGGCACTCACCCCTCTGTACTGGCGGGCCCTTATCATGGCCGGGGGCCTGCGTCGCCGGTACTTCGCGGTGTTGGATGAAAATAAAGTTTCATCCTTTCGCCGCCTTGAAACCCAGAAATTACGTTGCGATCCAGCCCGCTACGATGGTTAAAGTTTCATCCTAAAGTCAGTGATTTGAGCAGTAAGAACGGCTACAGCCCAGCAAAATCAATGCTTTCATCCCGTTGGGATGACACTTTATTTGCAAGGATGAAACTTTATTTTCATCCCACAGCAGGTGAGATCATGGGACTGACGATTGACCCCAAGAGCAAAATTTTCGGGCTCGACCTCAAGACAGGTCGCGATCTGGTGAAGCGGTTGCGCCACTACGCTCAGATGTACCCTACCGACGACATAAACTATGTCACGGAGGTTCGCTCCATTGGCGAGATAGTGTTGACCAAGGAGAAGCAGCGATGCGGTATGGGGTATTCCCTGACCGAACTGAATCCCAATGCGGTTGCCCTCGCGCCCGACCTCATCCAGAAAATGCTTGATGAGGGTTATCTCACAGTGATGGGAATAACCGATCACAATGGCTTTGCTTGGTATCAGGTAACAGCCAAAGGCGCTGAGCTGAGTCGCCACAAGCTCATCAAGCGATTGCCTCGGGCCAAGGCAGTGCAAAAGCTCGAAGAGTTCCTTGAGCGGGTGGAGGAGTGGAATGCCTGCGAGCCATACGTCTGGGTTCAGGATGTGTGGCTCTACGGCAGCCTCATCACCACTGCTCCTGATGTGGGTGACATCGACCTCGTGTGCAAATACACGCAAAACCCTGACTCCCCTGACATGGTGACCGAAGGCGAGCACATCTATTTCATCGCCACGGGAAAGGACGAATATGCAAAGGTAAAGAAGTTCCTGAGAGGCGGCTCCCCCTATATATCGCTGGTCGGTTTCTCAGCCCGTGACATCGACAAAATTCAAGGCGGCTACATCCAGATAGTCAAAGACCGGCAGGTGGCCGTCATACCGTGGGAGAACGGATCGCTTGTCGAGGTAGGTGAGGTGTCTCTACCGCTTATTTGACGGTTACCTAATCCAAATCTTGCTCACCGGCACAGAGGGCGTTCGCCCACACCGCAACCTGTCAGACCATGCCGCTAGACTGCGAACATGGCTACTCATCTGCCAGTCCTTGAAGGAACCCGTGGCCTGCCCGTGGGAGCGACGGCTCTGGGGTTCACTCTGGCTTGGGCTGTTTCGCAAAGAGCAGTGCCAGCTCGCACCGAGCATCCAGAGTGTCCCTTATCCACTGCGACTTACTCTTGCCTTCCATCTTGGCCACCAGCTCATAGGTAGCCAGCTGTTCTTCCGTGAGCTGGACCGCGCCCAACCGGGCCGTGCGCTTCATCTCATCGGGTTTATGGGGGGCACCACGCCGCCGATTGCTGTCAGATTCTTGCATTTATTACACCTGTAAAAATTGCATCGCATAAGGGTTTAGTATATAAAATACAGGTGTAATAAATCAAAGTTGTTTTTTCCGCCGCGAGCCACCCGCTCATGAACCGCGAGGTACAACATGCACTTCATCACCGACGTACAAGGCAATGAGCCAGAGCTGCTGACCCCTTCATTGGCCACCCAAACCCTGCACATCATCGTGCAATCGGTGTCCGATTATCCGCCCATCGAGTTCCCGGCACCGGAAGGCGGTTGGACACACCAGCAGCTCTGCGACCTGCATCTGGGCTTGCCCGAGCGGGCCTGCGCCGACGCCTATCTTGGTATGGAGTGGATTGGTTCCACCGAAGTGTGATCTAGCAGTTAAGGAGTCAGCCATGTTCTCGTTGCTCACAAAGGCCTACACCCTCGTAGACTGCCAGCTCACCGACCCACCAGCGGTTGCCCAAAGGGCTGAGAATAAGTCGCGCAGCAGCATGACTGACGAAGAATGGCTCAACGACTGGCTCAATAACGACGACTTCTCCAACTTCTTCGACGAGAAGGTACGGCATGAACGCACTTCGATGGACGATGATTTTGACGCCGCGATGATGCACCGGGACAACATGTTCGATAACGCCATGAGTCCGTTGTATGACAACCACGAAGAACCTATCCAGAGTTACTGCAACGACGATTGGGCGGATATATCTGCTGGCAGTTCGTTCGACAGCTTCAACAGCTTCGACGGATCATTAGACATGGGTTCTGGGAGTATTGGCGGCGGTTTAGACTCCGATTGGTAGTGCGGATCTCCTTCGAGGACTAGATGTTCGATTCAGGTGTAAAAATCCCCTTCGCCATCCAGGTAAGCACAGGGGCCATTGTCTCGGTAGATGAAGTCGATCGCGGACTCCGTTGTGGATGTCGCTGCCCGAGCTGCAATGCCCTTCTGGTTGCGAGGAAGGGGGAGAAGAGAACTCACTATTTTGCTCATCACGATGATAGCGGCAAGGATTGTAAGCTGGCCTTCGAGACCAGCGTCCGGCTGATGCTGCTCTCCCGGCTCGATACCCTGACCTCCATCAGCACGCCATCCCGCACCCTCCCGTTTGGCAACGAGCGCAGGCAGGTTTCAGAACGACGCTCGGGTATCATTGTCCGCCATGTTCCTCAAGCCACCAGCCAAGGTACCGCAGCCGGTCTCTTCCAGGTGGTGAATAGTCCAAAACATCATCTTGCCCTGCACTTCCCGGCAGTGGAGGATCCCCTGACCCCACACTGGCTAGATCAGTTCGTCGCCCAGCACCCCGGCTGTGGTGTGCTGGCCGTGGATTACGCCGAGTTCGCGTGGCACCTCAACTCCGATGAGCGCCCGGAAGGCATGGATACCATCTCCTGGGTGTTCACCCTCCTGTCGCAGCAAAGCAGTTGCCTTTCCTGGATATATCATCCCCACGATCAGCACAAATTGGCTCAGTGGCAGGCCGAGAAGCTGGCCCGTGAGCAGCAGGAGGCAGAGCGTCAAGCTGAGCGTCAGGCACAGTGGCAACAGGAGTTGGAGGCGCGGCAGCGGGAAGAACGCGCTAAACAAGATCGGATTTGGGCTTGGCGAAAGAAGCAGAAGCAAGAGCGACTGGAACGTGAACGGCGGGCGCGGGATCCAGTAGAACTCCAGCGCATGAAGGAAGAGGCCCTGCTGCGTGAAGAGCGCGAACAATCTCTCATGGATAGAGCGCCGCCGCCGGACGCCGCACCCACTGTCACGCCCCAACCACAGGGATCAATGTCCTTGGGATACTGCCGCTACTGTCGGCTTCCCCCCAACAACAGCGGCCTCGACGAACAGGGTTTCTGCTACCGCGAGCTCTGCGTGCAGTCGCGTAGTCCCAAGCCCGCGTCGGTTGCCACCAGCCGTTATCAGTATGGGCAGGCTCGCTATGCCAGTAGGCACTGGACCGATTGGGCAGAAGACCCCGATCCCCCGCGTGACCGCAGTAACGATTGTCCGCACTGCGGTGGTGACAAGGGGAAGGGGGTTCGAGGTTGGTGGTGTGAGCATTGCGAGCCGAACGGATGAGAGCTGATCCCCAGACCTTGCACCTCGCTACCCAGAGCAGCGCAATTCCCTTCCGGCGAGCAAGACAGGCATTAAACAACCCGAGAAAGGGAAAAGACTGGCACGACGCTAATACCTTCCTGCCGGTCCAAGGGCTTCGCTCGCTCAATGAGCGACATACGCGGGCAACTGGTCGCGAAACAAGCGCACGCTTAGGTGATCGCGCGGGTTGAGGGTGAGCGAGTGATTGATCAGCCGCCATGCCTCGTCGTTGTCCCCCATGAACATGTTGGCCACTATGGCGCTGTGCAGCAGCGCGAAGTAGGTGTGGTTGGATTCCTCCCTCCAGTCCATGGTGCCGGTGAAGTCGGTGGGGATGAGGGCAGCGGCGAGGGCCAGACCCTTCTCGGCGTACTCCAGGGCAGTCTCCGGCTCGTCGGAAGCGTAGTGCGCGGCCAGAGAGGCGATCACGCCAAGGTTTTGCGGCTCTTCCCGGTGCAGTGCTTGGAGAGACCAGACGAACTCGTTGTCCGTGGTGGACTCACTCACCAATGAATCGAGCAGCGATCGGTAGGGTTGCTCAGCTGCCGCAGGAAACACAAACCTGCCTTCGTTTTCGATAATCTCAAACTCCAACCTTGCACTCATAGCCATCTCCAGCAGTGTGAGGGGACTCAGTGTGGCACGAGGCGGGTCAGGATGAGAAGGTCTGGCACTAACAGGCACATGAGCGTGCTCAACCCATCACCAGCAAAGAGATCACGCCGGTGGTGGGACAAGCACAGGATAAGTGTGAGGGGAGGGAGAGGGAGAGGGCGGGTTCTACTCAGTGGATGACGACGGTATGCGCCAGGGCCTCGTTCCAGCACCGCAACGCTTGCTGGATGTTGCCCATATCCACATAGCCCATGGCGTCCTCTAACCGATAGTCTGTGTTCTCCGCTGTCGGGTCGAAGCCACAGCAACATTCCACATAGACCTCGCAGCCATCCACAGCCACCCGCTCAGCGACAACCCGAAAGTCGGTGTTGTTACCGCACTGCGGGCAGGGGGTCACAATCGCGTTGGGTTTCAGCGATACGTCTTTCTTACGCATGACTACCTCTCTCTTAGGCTTCAAGGGCGCTCAGTCGGGCTAGAGTAAATGCGCGGGCCTGGGGTTTCCAGAAGAGGCTTATGGCATCGTTTAGCATCGTCAGTTCATCGTCGGAGATCACTTCCTCAGAGCACAGCACGCTGCACATGCCCAGCAACTCATAGCGAAGTTTCCACGCCGATTGCTCGGACTGGCAAGCCTCCATCTCGTTTAACAACTCCACGAAGCGAAAGGTAGTGAGTGGGGACATATTCGTGGTTAAAAGAGCATCAAGCAGAGCCTTTTTTTCCATTGTGGGCATTGTGGTCATGGCTATCTCCAAGTGGCGGTCATGTGCGGTCATTTGATAAATGCAATATATAATCCCCATGGGATAGTCACAAGCATTTAATAATCTCTTTGGTTTTCTACCATCTCTTTCTCCATCCTCGCGTTATCGCCCCGTCGATTCTTGGAATGGCTGCGTAACAGATACCGACCCCAATGATGCTCACCGGATAAGGGGGCTCGACCTACTCCACTGCGACACCCAGCGTGCTGCATCTCCTCAGCCGGACCAGGTCGCCTTTGCCAACGTCAAAGTCCTCGGTGGAAGTCAGGATCCCCTCGCTCGTTCTCCAGCTGTCCTGGTCTCACGGCTCGGCGAGGTCGGCTTCACACCGGCGGAGTGGGGGAGGCTGCACTCCCTCAAGGACATCAACACAATCCGGCAGAACGCCAGCTCCAGGAACGACATCCGTCGTGGCCACTCCAGCTCCGGCCAGGCATAGCGCCACCAGCTCCACCAAGGACAACGTCGTACCGAGGAGTACCGAGATACCAGGGTGAGACACCGCTGACTGGCGTGACTGGAGGCGTGCGACGCAGTCGCGGGAGCCTCCCTGTCCTCCATCTACCGCCACCTGCATTGAGGCGATCTGATCCCCGGTCGACGACGCTGGCCACTGGCGTGCCGATCGGCGTCATGGGGGGATAGGTGCCGCACACACTCCTCGAAGGACAAGGACACAGTGCCCGGTCATGAGCTCCGGGAACGCGGCATCGCTGGCCACTGGAACACCGGCCAGGTGGACCGACCCTCAGTACACCAAGGACAACCACCCGCCGGGCTGATCCATGATCCCAGGTCGACGACGCTGGCCACCCGGGTGCTCCTCTGGGCGACGCGGCTGAAACTGACACCTCGCACTGCATGAAGGACATCTGCCCTGGGGAACCTGGTACCCCAACCACAAAACGCTGGCCACAGGCGTCGCGTCCCAAGAGATGCGGCATGTCACAGTCCACGAAGGAGCGCACCAAATTCAGATGTCCGATCGGCAATGCTGGCCACGGGAGGGGCTGACACAGGATGAGAGAACAGGAGGGGACTGGAGGTGATGAGGGCTTCACAACGAATATGTTCAGCATCTCCACGAGGGACATCCACTGCTGGTCATCCGTACCTGGTAATCAACGCAGGCCTCCGCACCCTTCGGCGAGGTTGCTCAAGACCCACATTCTCCATCAAGGACATCTCAGGTTCGGCCAAGAGCCCGGGATCTGCCTGGCTGCAACTCCGGTACTGTCGGCGATGAGCGGCATGGGTTTTGTGTTGTCCCCGAGGGACGCTAGGGCAGCCTGCAACTGGTGTTCTTTGCCGTGTGACTCGGGGGGCTAGCCGACTGATGCGCGTCCGTTGGCCGCGTGGCTCGGAGACTCGCCAACACTGATGCGCGTCCGTTGGCCGCGTGGCTCGGAGACTCGCCAACACTGATGCGCGTCCGTTGGCCGCGTGGCTCGGAGACTCGCCAGCACTGATGCGCGTCCGTTGGCCGCGTGGCTCGCGCCACAATGCACAAGGCCCCGTCAGGGGCCCTGTAGTTGGTTGGTAGGTGGTGGAATGTTATCCACAGAAACGCTGGACAACTCATGCCGGAATCTGTGGGTAATTGATTAAAACTCTGGCGGAACAACGTAGTACAAGGTGCCCTCGATTTTTCGTTGGAAGCTTTTGAGTTCCTTCATGTGGCAGGAAACGACACCATCGGCACAGGCCTCAAAAAACGCTGCTTCGTATGCTGTGGAGTTGTCGTCAAGGATCACAGTGGCCTTTTTGTTGTCTCGATGGGTTTTCCTGTGTTTGAGAACGTCATGAACGCGAAGGATTTCAGATAAGCGATGGTTCGAGGAGTCTAATGCCGAACCCAGTGCCTCAAGGTTTATCTGCTCGTGGTCATGGCTATCCAACTGTTGAGGGGCCGGATCCCCCTCTTGCTGGGTAGGCATGGCCGTAGCGGTGTCAGGAGTCGAGGCATCCATCTCGGTAAGCGGGGTTTCGGTCTTTCTCGCACGTTCTGCGTCACGCTCTGAGCGCCAGAACACGCCCTTAAACTCGTCGCCACCCCACACTTTCCCAGTTGATTTATTGAGAATCTCTTCTCCGCTTGCACTCAACTTGCAGTGCGCTTCAAACACCCCTTCGGCTACCTCGTGCTGGACGACGACGGGCAAGCCTGCCTTGTCTTGAGACCGTGCCAGCGTCCCGGCCAGATTCAACGTTTGCAGTACGGCATCCGGGCTTTGCATCAACTGCTGGCTCAACGGCGTAAGACGAAGATACGTTGCGCCCTCTACCTGGTGGTAGAGTACCTTCCCCTCACCGCGCTGGTTGCCCACCCACTCGATCCATGCTGTCGCTTTTTCCGTTTCGCCGGTGTTCGACTGAGCTTCATCACGTACAGATTCGGGAGCCTGATGTGGTGCTGGTGCGGTCTGTGCCTCCGTTAAACGTCTCTGCCGTTTTGACATTGACCATTGCGGTGAGTTGGGCTGCTGACCGCTTTCGCTTGTGGTATCAGGTTGTGGTGGCACTGCTGGAGCTGCTACCGGCGGCACGGGCTTGTTCCTGAGACGATTTGGCCCGCCGCTAAAAGCGTTGCCTCCCGGTGTTACCGCCTGCACTCCGCTGCTGGTGTCCTGGCGTTGCTGGTCGATTGCTGGCGTCTCGACAGAGTCAGCGGTGGTTTCAACGCTGGCGACTTCAACGGCACTGTCACTCACCACCGTGGCACTTTCATTTTCGACCCCTGTAACGCCCTGTGCTGCATCGGCTACCAAAGTGGCTGCATTGGTACTCGCGCCAGCCAGAACGCTCTCCTGCGCATCACCATGGGCCATAGCGTCGTCTTCTGTTGGCTCTCGCGGGTCGCATGGCACTTCGGCCTCCACCTGAGCCTCTTCGCTTGATTCGGCAGTAGCGGGTTGGGCTCCTGATGGTTCTGTAGCGATGGGGGGTTGTTCTGCCGGTGTCTCGACCTGCTCATTGGCTGCCGCTGCCGCCCGTTGCTGTCGCTCCAGCTCAACCTGCGCTTCGGCCTTCTCCCTGGCCTCCTTGATCGCTTGTTCTTCACGCTCGACTTTCAACCGCTCCAGCTTGGCCTCTTCCTCCTTCGCTTTCTCTTCGCGCTGCTTGACCCTCGCCTGCATCTCCTTAGCGGTGTGTGCAGTCGGCTGGTAAAGCTTGCCCTTTTCGAAGTGCAGCATGTTGCCTTCTCGACTCAACAACAGCACTCCAGGTCTGGACTCCGGCATCACGCCAGATCCGAAGGCGTAATGGACGGACTTGAGCTTTACAACGGCAATCCAGTCTTGACCCACGCGCTTGATCGCGATGTTCTCTTGCGCTGTGAAGGCCTGCTCAGTGGTGTACTCCCCAGGCATCCAAAACGAGCAACGGGTCGTGCTGTCGGTAGCCTCTACGATGTGCTGCTCAACGAGCAGGTTGTAGACCTCATGGACATCCTTGGGTGCCTTCACGCCATGCACCGCGATGTCCTGCATGATCGTGTTGAGGGCATTCGGGAAGGCCAAATACGCATCCCCGCCAATCGTCCACACCATCCCGCTGCGCTGGTTGATCTTCCAATTCGGCGTTAAGCGTTGGCAGGCATGGATGAAATGAGTTGCGAGGGAGTAGTTGCGGCGGCCCGTATCGCGTGAGTGGCGGCCCTTGATGTCCTGCAACGTAGAGTAGCTATCGCCCTGTCGCAGTGCTTGAGCGATGTAGCTGTCTCGCTCGGCGTAATGGCTGATTGCCTCGTCGATTTCCGTGAACATGTCGTCGGTCTTGCAGGCGAGCAGGTATTCCTTGGCTTCGTTGGTCAGCACGGCGCTTAACACGTAGTTTGCGGCCCGCTCGTGGCTCTTGGCTCGGCCTGGCCGGTACTCTACCCGATAGCTGTTAACCCCGTGCTTGAGCGCCCAGGCCGTTAAAGACTCCAGGCGCGGCTCCCACATCAGGTTGCCGTTGTCGACGCTGTATACGCGAACGTCCATGAAGACTTTGCCGATGTCGTGGAGGAGGGCGGCGATGAACACGGCGTAGAAATAGCGAGAGCGTCGGATGGTTTCAAGATCGGAATGCGTCTTTGCAGGGAGGTCGGTGTTGTAGGCAGCTCCCAGCGCCGTCTTCGCAACTTCCAGGCTATGCGACAGTAGTCCGCCTGCTTCGATGTGGTGGTAGTCTTCGCTGGCAGGCAGCAAATGAACATATTCAGCGGTACGCCAAATAACCCCGTGAATAAGTTTGTTTGGATTGAATTGCGGGTGTCCGTCCGATAGCCCAGAGCGTTTAACGATGTCGTTAATGGTCTTCGCGTGCGGGGCGAGAACATCGTCGATGGATAACAGCTGGATCCCAATGATTGGCATCGGGGAATAAAATACGCCGTTCGGGACGACCGTCTTACCGGAGACTGTTTTCACCTCCGTGAGCAGATCGCTACGGGTTACCTTTTTCGATTTCGGAAATAACCTAATACATTTGGCTACGAGTTTAAATGCCAATTCCTTCATGGGCCACCTCAAAAAAAATGGGGCTACCCCAATAGCCCCACACAGAAAACTTTCAACATTACACTATTCCGGCAATGCTCTTCACCGTGGTAGCAAAGAGCTTGGTATCTTCATCACTAAAATGGTGCATGATGAAATCGCGCATCGTCGCTTGTTCAGAAAGCAGAGTCAGGAACAATTCGGCTGAGTAGGGCCGGCCCTGCCGCCGCGCTACGTTGGTGACGTAATTAAAATGTTCAGTGATGGCATTGATGGGATACATCAACTTCTTGAACGTCATTTCTCGCTGCTCATCTGGGACAACCCCTGCATACCATAGACGATCAGTTTCGAGTGCCAAATCGTCGATGGTTGGGATGAGTTTGACGAAACGCACCATCTTCGGATGGTTGATATAAAACTTAAACACATCGTCTCGTTCACTGAAAACAATATCCAGCCCCTCAATATCTGGGGATTTGGACAACACTTTGAGCGAAGCGCGATCTGCTTCTACGCTGTCGTTGGCGTTCTTGAAGAGAAAGTCCAGCCAGTCGAGAATCTTCTTCTGGTTGGCCGGGTCTGATGCCGTCATGCGCAACAGGGTGCCGACACGCAGGAACGCATAATGCGTTTTCTGGAAGCTACCCGAGACAAATCGG
>Ga0194136_1001087_pt1 | contig 13631 bp, 15 predicted proteins | sample TARM_MetaG_T3A_1_FD_134023 | JGI IMG/M metagenome (GOLD analysis project Ga0194136, IMG submission 134023) | Freshwater microbial communities from Pennsylvania, USA, analyzing microbe dynamics in response to fracking - TARM_MetaG_T3A_14 (version 2) | ecosystem: Environmental > Aquatic >...
AATGGGTCTGGGACGAGAGTCTCGGGCCCATTTGCTTTCATTAAGCACGAACTGTCCTTTGTTTCTGCAGACCGATGGGATAAAAATGCATAAATATCATAAATATGACAAGCTCGCAACAACGACGCTTTGGAAATCATTTTGTGATATGATAAAATGGAAGAAATACAGCGACGGAAAGACCGTCTGGAGGAAAAATATGAGTAAAGTACTAGGAACAACCATCACAGGTGTAATCGTGGACGAGAACGAGAAAAGCGTCTTCGTTCAGAAAGACGGCATCACTTACAGATTGGATAAAGCAGAGTCGGAAACGGCATTGCAATTGGGTGACACTGTCAAAGGATTTGTGTACGAAGGGATGAACAAGCAACTGCGCATGACCTTAAAGGAGCCAACGAGTCAAGTAGGCAAATATGGATGGGGGACAGTTGTGGCCGTCCGGAAAGACTTGGGCGTATTTGTGGACATCGGCCTTGACGACAAAGAAATTGTGGTTTCCTTGGATAATTTGCCCGACATCAAATCATTGTGGCCGAAAAAAGGCGACAGGCTTCTGATCGCTCTGGAACAGGACAGCAAAGAGCGTCTGTGGGGCGTCATCGCCGACGAACCGGTATTCCGTTCCATTTCCCGCATTCCGGGCGAGGAATTGAAAAATAAGGACATAACCGGAACCGTCTTCCGTTTGAAATTGGTAGGGACATTCATTTTGACGGACGATCATTACATCGGGTTCATTCACCCGTCCGAGCGGGAAATCGAACCGCGCTTGGGCGAAGTCGTCAGCGGCCGGGTCATCGGCATCAGTCAACACGGTATGCTGAATCTTTCCCTGAAGCCGCGCGCGCATGAAGCAATCGGTGAGGATGCGGCCATGATTTTGGTATTGTTGGAGCAAAACCCTACGAACAGTTTGCCGTATTGGGACAAAAGCGACCCAGAAGCAATCAAAGAGTACTTCGGAATCAGCAAAGCGCAGTTCAAAAGAGCGCTGGGCCATTTGTTGAAGGCGAGACTGATCATCCAGGAAGATGGACACACAAAATTAATCAAAAAGGATTAGGTATGCAGCCTGTCCTCAAAGGAGCCGACAGCAGTGACGGAATTGTCATTAAACACCATCAAAAAACAACTGCAAGAGGCAGGATTCAAGCTCACTCCACAGAGGGAAGCGACTGTCAGCGTGCTGCTGGAAAAGGAAAAGGAGCATCTGAGTGCGGAGGAGATTTTCCTGCTGTTGCGGCTTAAGCACCCTGATATCGGACTTGCGACGGTCTACCGGACTTTGGAAATCTTGACTGAACTGAACATCACCTACAAAGTTGTGTTTGAGGATGGCTTATCCCGCTACGATTTGAGAAGGACCAGCAACGAACATTTCCATCATCATCTATTGTGCATCGAATGCGGCAATATCGAGGAAATACACGAGGATCTGTTGGGTGATGTCGAAAAAGATGTCGAAGCCCGCTACCAATTCGTGGTGAAAGACCATCGTTTGACTTTCCATGGCATCTGCCGAGACTGCCAACAAAAATTAAGGAATAAATAGCCTGCATAAGGGCGAAGTGGGTCAGGGATATGGAAGAAGAAATCAATGCCTACGGGCGTTATTTGAGGATCGAGCGGGGATTGTCCGATAATACTATCGTCAGTTATCAAAGGGACCTCAGAAAATACAGCCGTTTTTTGGAAAAGAATGCCATTCATGCATTCGGTGATGTGACCAAGCCGGATGTGCTTTTGTATCTTCAATTTTTGAATGAGGAAAAATTAGCGACAGCTTCGATCGGAAGGATGATCACCAGCCTGCGGAGATTCCATCAATACTTGAAGCAGGAAGGTTTGATCGAAAACGATCCGATGGTCACCATCCAGCTGCCGAAAAAGCAGCAGAAGTTGCCGAAAGTGCTCTCAATTGATGAAGTTGAACGCTTGCTGGCTGCACCGGATGTCAAAACCGTCCTGGGTCTAAGGGATCGCGCCATATTGGAACTGTTGTATGCCACCGGACTTCGCGTCAGCGAACTCATCCACATCACGATGAGCGAGATTCATCTGGATATCGGCTTCATCCAGACAATCGGCAAAGGCGACAAAGAAAGGATCGTACCGTTGGGGGAGGAAGCCGCCTTTTGGATTTCGGAATACCTGTCGGACAGCCGGCCGGCTTTGGCGCATGGGAGAAAGGAGACTGCCTTTCTGTTCCTGAATTTCCATGGCAACGGGTTCACCCGCCAAGGCATCTGGAAAAATCTGAAGCAAACCGTGCGGGATGCCGGCATCAGAAAAAATGTATCGCCGCATATGCTGCGCCATTCCTTTGCGACCCATATTCTGGAAAACGGAGCAGACCTGCGCATCGTGCAGGAATTGTTGGGGCATGCGGATATCTCCACAACCCAGATTTATACGCACATCACGACCGAAAGAATGGCAGAAATCTATCAAAAGTATCATCCTCGTGCTTGATCCGAATCTGATCAAGCCACTGGGGATAGGGGAGGAAAAGGATCATGAAATTTAATCGCATCCATTTGATTGTGATGGATTCAGTCGGCATAGGCGAAGCAGCCGATGCGGACAAGTTCGGCGATATCGGCTCGGATACGCTTGGGCATATCGCAGCGGTCGCCGGGCTGGACATTCCCAATCTGGAAAAGCTGGGTTTGGGCAATATCCGCGAACTGCACGGCGTAAAATCGGACGGCGCGTCTCTCGGCTACTATACGAAGCTTGAGGAGCAGTCCGTCGGCAAAGACACGATGACAGGCCATTGGGAAATCATGGGGCTGAACATCCAGTCGCCATTCCGCGTTTTTCCGGAAGGTTTCCCGCAAGAATTGATCGAGAAAATCGAAAACCACACAGGCCGGAAAATTGTCGGGAACAAGCCGGCAAGCGGGACGGAAATACTGGATGAGTTCGGCGAGCACCAAATGCGGACCGGGGATCTGATCGTCTACACTTCGGCGGATCCGGTGCTGCAGATTGCTGCCCACGAAGACATCATTCCGTTGGAAGAATTGTATGCGATCTGCGAATATGTCAGGGAGATCACTTTGGAGGATCCCTATATGATCGGGCGGATCATCGCCAGACCTTACATCGGCACTCCGGGTCATTTTATCCGTACGAGCAACCGGCACGATTACGCCTTGGATCCATTCGGGCAAACGACATTGGATCACCTGAAGGACGCCGGCTACGATGTCATCGCGATCGGCAAGATCAATGACATCTACAATGGCCAAGGCATCACGGAATATGTGCGCACGAAAAGCAATATGGACGGCGTAGACCAGTTGCTGATCGTCATGGGTAAAGAGTTTCGGGGCATAAGTTTCTTGAACTTGGTCGATTTCGATGCGCTGTTCGGGCATCGCCGGGATGTGAAAGGGTATGCTGAGGCAATCGAAGACTTCGATGCGCGCATTCCGGAAATTTTGGCTGCGCTGGAGGATGATGATTTGCTGTTGATCACCGCAGATCATGGGAATGATCCGACATTCCCGGGCACCGACCATACGCGCGAATATGTTCCTTTATTGGCTTATTCGAAAAAAATGGCGGGCCGCGGTAAGCTCGATCAAGGCAAGTTTGCGGATATCGGCGCGACCGTATCCGATAATTTTCGGGTGGCCGCCACTCAAAACGGCCGCAGCTTTTTGGATGAATTGAACTAGTGGGGTGCAGGAATATGACAAATGACCAAAACAATGTGCGGATTGCCGCCAAATTCTTGGAAGAAAAAGGCTTGTTGGAACCTGAAATCGGCTTGATTTTGGGTTCCGGATTGGGCGAACTTGCTGAAGAAATAACGGACGCGATCGCGATTCCGTATGAGGAAATCCCTTATTTCCCTGCATCTACGGTTGAAGGGCACAAAGGCCAACTTGTGTACGGCAACCTGAGCGGAAAAAAAGTCATCGCCATGCAAGGCCGCTTCCATTTCTACGAGGGCTATGGTCTTGAGACGGTCACTTTTCCGATCAGAGTAATGAAGCAACTCGGCGTCCATTCTTTGGCGCTGACGAATGCGGCTGGCGGCATCAATTATGCCTTCACTCCCGGGGACCTGATGCTGATCACGGATCACATCAATCTGACGGGCCAAAATCCCTTGATCGGTCCGAATGATCCGGCGCAGGGACCGCGTTTCACGGATATGAGCCAAGCTTACGATGCCGAATATCAGGAAACGATCAAAAAGGTCGCTTCGGGGATGGGCTTGTCTCTGAAGGAAGGCGTATACCTTGGGTTGACTGGTCCGACTTATGAAACGCCAGCGGAAATCCGTATGTGCCGCGTGCTGGGTGCAGATGCTGTCGGCATGTCCACGGTGCCGGAAGCCATCGTGGCCCGTCATGTAGGTTTGCGCATTTTTGGTATTTCCTGTATAACTAATTTAGCTTCAGGCATGCAAGCAACCCTGAATCATGAGGAAGTCGTCGAAACGACTACCCGAGTCAAAGAAACATTCAAAGCCTTGCTGAAGAATGTCTTGGCTGACCTTTAACATACGGCTATCGGGGTAAATACAAAGCGAGAAGGAGATCGAAGTGTTCATTTCTTATAATCAATCATGTGAAAAAATAGCTATGGGATTGCTTTCCTATGTGACGGATCTAAAAAATGTAGCGAGGCTGAAGCCGGAAATGGAAAGCTATATTGAGAATGTCGATAGGAAACTATTCTTGTGGAAAGATGAAGAGACAGACAACATCGTTGCTTTGATAGGTGTGGAGCTGAATGAAGCAATGGTGTTGGTTCGCCATATCGCTGTCTCGCCTTCTTTCCGGAAGGAAGGCATTGTCCATCGGTTGTTGGATGGCTTGCAGCAAAACTACCCCACAAGCACAATCAAAGGGACTCTGGAAACCGCACCGTTCATCGCAATATGGAACCAGAAGCAACTGAACCGAAGCGACGGGGAAACGAGTGTATCATTGTGAGCGATCAAAATGAACTCACCCTCATATTGCCGGATTTTGAGGGACCATTGGATCTCCTCCTGCACTTGATCAAAGAGCTGAAAGTCGATATTTTCGATATTCCGATCGCGGAAGTGACTTTCCAATATCTGCGGTACTTGGACACGATGCAGGAGATGAAATTGGACGTTGCCGGCGACTATCTGCTGATGGCGGCGACGTTGCTGGAGATAAAAAGCCGGATGCTGCTTCCGAAAAAAGAAGTGACCTTCGACGAGGAGTTTTATGAAGAGGGTGAGGATCCAAGGGAGAGCTTGATTCAGCAATTGGTGGAATACAAGCAATTCCAGGAAGCCGCCAAGGCGCTGAAAACCATGGAACAGGAACGCGGTTTGTATTTCACCAAGCCGGCGACGGACTTGGAGGAGCTTCAACAAGCGGTCCCGCTTGCTCCGGGCGAAGTTTCTGCGGCGGATCTGATTGCCGCGCTCCAGAAGATGTACCAGAAACTGCAGAAAAAGAGGCCGCTTCAGGCCAGAATGGAACAGGAACAGTATACGGTGGAGCAGACGATGACTTGGATCATGGAGAAGTTGGATAATCTGCCGCGTGATTCTGACACTAAGGTTCCCTTTGCGGCTTTCTTTGAAGTGCAGACCAAATCGCAGATCGTGAATACATTTTTGGCGATGCTGGAATTGGTCAAGGAAAGAAAAATCAACTTTTCGCAAGAAGATACATACGGAGACATTTATATACTACGCAATATGGGAGTTTTAGCAAATGAATAAAAAAGGGGCACTGGAGAGTCTGCTGTTTGTGGCAGGGGATGACGGCTTGAGTATGGATGAGATCACTTCTTTATTGGAAACCACCACATTGGAAGCCCAAAATTTGTTGGCTGAAATGCGGGCGAGCCATAACGACAACATCCACTCCGGGTTGACGCTTATCGAAACCCGCAAAAGATACCAACTCGCCACAAAAAAAGAGTATGCTGAACTCATCAAAATGTATGCTGTTTCGCCTTTCGCGACGCACTTGTCGCAGGCAGCCCTTGAGACGCTTGCGATCATCGCGTACAAGCAGCCATTGACGCGGATGGAAATCGATCAGATCCGCGGTGTCCAGTCGGCAGGCTTGGTCCAGAGGCTGTTGTTGAGAGGGCTGATAAAGGAAATCGGCCGTTCCGAAACGCCGGGAAGACCGATCATTTACGGGACAACCGATTATTTCATGAATTATTTCGGTTTGACAACAATCGATGATCTGCCGAACGTCGACGACTTATTCCAGATGCAGGATAATGAGTCCTTCGATCTGTTTGATTTTCCTGCGGACGAAGAAACAGATAACCAACTTGCTTTTTTTAAAGCAGATTCCGTCATACCGGAAAATGAATGACCATAAAAAACAAATAGGAATAATAGGTGAATAAATGGAAAGATTACAGAAAGTTATTGCGCATGCAGGAATAGCGTCACGGCGGAAAGCCGAAGAACTGATCACTTCGGGTGCAGTCAGCGTCAACGGAAAAAAGGTGACGGAATTGGGAGTCAAAGTTTCAAAAAGCGATCGAGTGGAAGTGAATGGCTTGCCGATCTATCGTGAGCAGCCGGTTTACTACTTGTTCTACAAACCGAAGAATACTTTGTCATCGGTGAAGGACGATAAAGATCGGACAGTCGTCACGGATTTCTTCGATGTGAAGGAGCGGATCTATCCGATCGGCAGATTGGACTATGATACGACCGGACTGCTGCTGTTGACCAATGACGGTGAGTTCGCGAACTTGTTGACCCATCCGAAATACCACATCGACAAAACGTATGTCGCCAAGGTAGGTTCCATACCTACGCGCTCCGATTTGAATAAATTGGAGAACGGAATCGTGATCGACGGCAAAAAGACAGCGAACGCACGAGCTAAGCTGATTTCCGCCAATTCCCAAAAGAATACAGCAATCGTTGAATTGACCATCCATGAAGGCTGGATCCATCAAGTCAAAATAATGTTCGAAAAAATTGGTTGTCCCGTCGAAAAACTGAAAAGGGAATCGTTTGGATTCCTTACGCTCGGCGACCTGAAACCGGGGCAATACCGAGAACTGAAGGCTTTTGAGATCGAGAAGCTGAAGAACACGGCTCTAGCGAACGAAAAGGCATCAAAAAGGTAATTTTTTTATCGAATCGGAGAGGATGATCACGATGACAAATTCCAGCGGAAAAATATTGATTGTGGATGACGAGGAGCGTATCCGGAGATTGCTGAAACTCTATCTGGAAAAAGACGGCTATGAAACAGCCGAAGCAGAGAATGGAACAACAGCGGTAGAAATGATCTTGAATAACCATTATGATTTGGTTCTGTTGGATATCATGCTTCCTGGAATGACCGGCATTGAGGTAGCAAAAGTTGTCCGCAAAGAAAAGGAAATACCGATCATGATGATCACTGCCCGCGGCGAAGAAAACAACCGCGTTGAAGGTTTCTTGTCCGGCGCGGACGACTACATCGTGAAGCCGTTCAGCCCACGGGAAGTCATGTTGCGGGTCGCAGCCATTCTGAAGCGGACAAAACCGTCAGAATCGGAATCGAGCACAATCGAATATCCGATGCTGAAGATTTTTCCGGAAGCCAGAAAAGTGCTGGTGGACGAAGTGGCCATCAATTTGACCCCCAAAGAATTTGAATTGCTTCTTTATCTTTCAAAGTCCCCGGAGAAAATTTTCACGCGGGAAGTGCTTTTGAAGGAAGTCTGGAAATACGAATTTTTCGGCGATCTGCGCACAGTCGATACGCACGTCAAGCGATTGCGTGAAAAACTGTTGAAGCAATCGAAACCTGTTTCAAAAATGATCGTGACCGTTTGGGGGATGGGTTATAAATTTTCCCCTAATGATGACCAAGCAGCAGACGATAAACAATGAGAAGGACGAGCATCTTCCTCAAATCATGGGTCCTATTGACTTTTTTGACTGTAGCCATCATGACTTTGATGTATATCGGCCACGCAATCATCAGTGTGAACTCGATCGAAGATACCTACAATAAACTGCTGCAGGAAAAAATCAGCGCGCATAAGGATACGATCATGTCAGACCCTGAAGCTTATCTCGCTCAAGCAGAAACTGCGCAAGCGCTGGATCCGGAATTGTCGTATTACATCAAAATTGGGGATCAGAGCCGTTTTGTCGTGCAGAACCCGGATTTGCAAGGGCAGTCCGCGCTGCTGCTCGATAGCATTCTGGCGCATGATCAGATCGTGGATGCGATCGACAGCAAGGCGGATGATTTCAGCCGGATCACCATAGAGGATGAGGAGAATAATCCCTTACTTTTGATGGTTTTTGTGCATACGTTTGAATTGCAGGGACGAGCCGGAATGCTCGTCATCGGATACGATCTGGATGAATTTCAGGCTTATGAACTGAACGCAAAAAGCATTACGTTATTGTTGTTGACCGTCTATCTGATGGGGACGATCATCTATTACCAGTACCTGATCAGGAATGTTGCCGAACCGTTGGAAGTGATGACGGACATCGCCTTCAAATACTCGCGCAACGATTTTTCCAAACGGATCACATTCGAATCATATGACGAGATATCCGGGTTGGGCACTGCCATGAATAAACTGGGGAAGACCCTCCAAGCCACGACACTGATGAACCGGGAAGAGCGCGAACTGTTGAATCATCTGTTTGATTCCTTGCCGGCCGGGATTCTTTACTTTGATCAAAATTTTCATTTGAAATTAGTGAACGGACCAGGCCAAGAGTTTTTGGATTTTTGGCGGAGGGTGGATCCGGATGCCGAGGCAAAAGCGATACCGCATCAGTTCAAGGAAATGGTCCAGCACGCTTTCAGCACGGCTGCAGGATCGGAAGCGGATTTCAGTAGGTCACAGCGGCATTATAATGTAAAAGTGACGCCGGTCATCCAAACAGATCTGCAAAAAACATCCGGCGTCCTGATTGTGTTGCAGGATGTTACGAACGAACGGCAGTTGGATATTATCCGTGGCGATTTCATCACGAATGTATCCCATGACTTGCGGACGCCGTTGCAGATGATCAAGGGGTACAGCGAAGCCATCATCGATAACATCGCTGAAAGTAATGATGAGAAAATTGAAATGGCTCAAATCATTTTGGATGAAACGACCGAGATGAACAAAATGGTGAATAACCTCCTGGATCTGTCGCGCATGCAAGCGGGTTATGTAGACCTGAATCGGCAACCTGTCGATCTTGCCACTTTCTTCAACCATTTGTCCGCCAGGTTCGAGAACAGCTTCAAAGAAGCAGGGATCCAATTCTCTTATGAACTGACGGATGGCATCAAAACCTATCCGTTTGACGAAGAGAAAATGAATCAGGTTTTCTACAATCTTATCGACAATGCGGTGCGTTATTCAGCCGAAATCGGCACGCGCAGGCAAAAATTCATCCATATCACGGTCCGTTTGGAAGATATGCTGGATAAGGTCGTCTTTGAAATCAGCGATAACGGGATCGGTATCCAAGCGGAGAGTTTGCCGTTCATTTTCGAGCGTTTTTATAAAAACGATAAATCGCGGACATACTCGAAACAAAAGGGAACCGGCATCGGGCTTTCGATCGTGAAGACGATTGTGGAAGCGCATGACGGGGAAATAGAGGTCCACAGCGAACCGGGCGTCGGGACGACTTTCTTGGTCCGTTTTCCATTCCATTCTGCTTGAGAAAAACGACCGGACGATAGTCTTAAAAAAAATATCTCGAAATCGTGATAATCTCCTTGACAATCGTGTTTGCATCGCTTATAGTTTGTGTATAACAAAAATATAAATAAGATTCGTCTTCAGGGCAGGGTGAAATTCCCGACCGGTGGTAAAAGTCCACGACCCCTCAATGTTTCATTGCGGGCTGAACTGGTGTGATTCCAGTACCGACAGTACAGTCTGGATGGAAGAAGATGGGGTTTCTTTGGATTGCAATTTCAAAGGCTCTATTTTTATGTGTCCATTAGCGGATGATAAGAATAGGGCCTTTTTGGATTTGAAGAAGCCCATCTCTGAGACAGTCAACAGGGAGGATTTATTAACATGCAACAAAACAAAACAAAAAGATTGGTCGGTATTTCACTATTTGGGGCATTGGCTTTTGTGCTGATGTTCATTGCTTTTCCGGTTATCCCAGCATTTTCCTATCTCAAGATCGACTTCAGTGATTTACCGATCCTGTTATCATTTTTTCTGTACGGTCCGGCAGGCGGGATCATTTCCGCTGTCATCCGCTCGGTACTGCACTACCTTCAGACAGGCGGGGACATGGGCTATCCGATCGGGGACTTCGCGAGTCTGTTGGCGACGCTCTCCTACACAGTGCCAGTCTACTATCTGTTGAATAAAGCAAAAACAAAAACAGCTGTCATCATGGCGCTGTTGACGGGCACGTTAGTGTTGACGGTAGTCCTATCGGTCGCCAATTGGTTCATCATCACCCCTCTGTACATGAATCTGTTGAATTTTGAAATGGGACCCATCAAAGAATTGGTGTTGGCCGGCGTGTTGCCTTTCAATATCATCAAAGGGCTTGTCGTCAGTGCGGTCATCCTGTTGGTGATGCCGAAACTGAAACCTTGGTTGGCGCACAATAAAGTTCCGTTTGCTCAACAATAATTTGTGGATATGATTTGATCGCTTGAAAACAAGAGGCTGCACCCGGAATCGACACTGATTTGGGTGCAGCCTCTTTTGGGTTTTTTCTGCGCTGCTGCGTGCAGGCCCTTAACCACGCTTATGCCGGCGGAAAGGGGCTTTCGGAGCGCAGGATGGCACCGGTTGGGCATTTGCGGTAAGCTTCCTGAAATGCCTCGAAGCGCTCGGCGGACACCGGTGCGCTTCCAGCGTTCGAATCCATTTTGGTGAATGCTATCCCATCGGGAGAGTAGTCGAAGAGATCCGGTGAAATTATTTGGCAAAGTCCGCAAGCGATGCAGTTATCCTGATTTACTTTGGTATAATACATACAGTACCTTCTTTACAAAAATTTGGTGGTGAGAACATGAAAGGTTTGACATATATAGATTATCTTTTTTTGGATTGCATTTCAACTGAGCGCCCCATCAAGGAAGCGACGCTTTTTTATGTACTGATCGGCAAACGGACCGTCTCCACCATGCTGCAGTGCCGCCAATACGATCTGGAGGCCTATTTCACCGCCATGCCGGGCATGAAACCGGCAGTGCTGAAAAAGGGACTCGAGCGGTTGGTTTCGGAAGGACTGATCAGCGGCAACGAAGGCGAAGGCTTTCTCCTTACAGAAGCAGGCAGCCGGAAAAAAACTGTTTTTTTCAGCGAGCACGCGCGCTTTTCTTTGGGAAACCAGATGGAATATGCCCTAGTCCAGGTCGTTTTGCGCCGTCGGATGCTGTTTCTGATTCAAATCCTTTCCGAAATGCTGCACCAAAACAAACACTACTATCCCGTAGAGAGGGAAGCGAAAGAGCAGTTTTGGATCAAGCGCCTGTTGAAGCAGCTACCCAAAGACAAAGCGTCCTTGGCGCGCGGCTATGCAGAAGAATGGCATGCCTATCTGTCACGACTGCCCGAAAGGGAGGCAGGACTGTTTGCGCTGCAATTTGAAGGCAATGACCACCTGAGGAAAACTACCGGGCAAATGGCCGAACTGTTCTCGTTGGAGGAAGCCGAAGTGAAAATAGTGCTGCACCAAAATTGGCTGCGCTTGTACGCTGCCTTGGAAAAGGAAGCGGAAAAGTTCCCTGTCCTTTCTGCAATCATGATCCTGACGATCAAGGAAAACGGCTTGGCCTCCGCAAGCGCGGAAACGACCATGCGCCATTTCATGAACGGGTATGCCATGGATGAAATCATTTCGATGCGGGGATTAAAACAGAGCACGATCCAAGATCACTTTGCCGAAATCGCACTGATTTATCCAGCATTCCCGACTGAAAAATTTTTGGATAAGGGGAAAATGCAGTATCTGCAACAACTCGTGGGACTGCAGGAACGCGTCGATTACCGGGAAATCCAAAAAGTATTTCCCGAAATCAACTTTTTCGAGTCCCGCCTGATACAGATAAGGAGCGAGGTGGCTGCCAAATATGGATGAAGCACAATTGAAAGCAGAACTTCAGAAATACTTCGGCTATCCGGATTTCAAGGACGGCCAATTGGCGCCCATCCAATCCGTTTTGGCGGGCAAACACACGCTGGCCACGTTGCCGACCGGGACCGGGAAATCGTTGATCTACCAGTTGAGCGGCTATCTTTTGGATGGTCTCGTCATCATCGTTTCGCCGCTATTGTCCTTGATGGAGGACCAAGTGGCCCAGCTGAAATTCATGGGCGAAAAAAGGACGGCTTCATTGAACAGCATGCTGCAGTTCGAAGAAAGGCAAAGATTATTACACAATTTGGCTCAAATCAAGTTTTTGTTCCTTTCGCCAGAAATGCTGCAGAATCAAGCCGTACTGAACAAACTCAAGCAGATTCCGCTCGCTATGTTTGTGGTCGATGAAGCGCACTGCATTTCCCAATGGGGCTTGGATTTCCGTTCCGACTATCTCTTTTTGGGGGCTGCAAGGCAAGCGTTGGGCAACCCTTTGACGTTGGCCCTCACCGCAACCGCGACGCCGGCCGTGATGGAAGACATCATCGCTTCCCTGCATATCGAAGGGAAGGACTTGAACAGATTCGAGGGCGCGGTCGACCGAGCCAATATTTATTATCAGGTCACAGCAGTGCCTCCGGAAGACAAAAATGAGTGCCTCTTGGAGCTTCTGGGGAAATTTCCATCCCCGGGCATCATTTACTTTTCCAGCAAGGCACAAGCAGATGCGGTTGCTTTCATGATCCGGAAGAAAACAGAGCTGCGCGCGGAAGCTTATCATGCCGACCGGACTAATGAAGACAGGATCACGATCCAGCATCAATTCCTTCGGGATGAGCTGGATGTCATTTGCGCCACGAGCGCATTCGGAATGGGAATCAATAAGCCGAATATCCGCTATGTGATCCACTACCACATGCCGAATTCGCTTGAGGAATATGTACAGGAGATCGGTCGAGCGGGACGCGACGGGCAACAGAGTACTGCTGTCCTGTTTTATTCAGAAACAGACTTCAACTTCAAACTGAAGATGCTGCAGAGCGATTTACCGAACGATTATGCGATCGAAAGCACAATCAAGAACAAGGCGATCGATCCCGATTACGGGAGTCCGACCGAGCAAACGCTACTGGTGCATATCCTGCGGCAGCAACTGACGAAAGAAGAAGCGAAGCATTTCATCGCGGGCCGCCGCGATCTGAAAGTGAATTTGCTGAAGAGCATGAAGGGATTCGCCGAAACCGACACATGCAGACGTGAATACATCTCCGCCTATTTTGGGAAAAGCAGTCTCGTCAAACCTGACTACTGCTGCGATCGCTGCGGGAGCGGGGACCCGCTTTCAGCGGGGGGGGCCAGGGCAAGGAATGCGTTTCCAACGACAGGGGTGCCGCGTTGGGAAAAAATCCTGTCCGACCTTTTTCTTTTATAAAATTTAACCCAAAATATGCGGAAATGTGCTACAATTAGCATGAATCACTTATAGGAGGAACCCGAATGGATAAAAAGAATCGCAATCGCAATAATGGAGAGCCTTGGTCACGTAAATTCGGCGAAGATGAAAATCTGAAGA
>Ga0194136_1001088_pt1 | contig 13627 bp, 8 predicted proteins | sample TARM_MetaG_T3A_1_FD_134023 | JGI IMG/M metagenome (GOLD analysis project Ga0194136, IMG submission 134023) | Freshwater microbial communities from Pennsylvania, USA, analyzing microbe dynamics in response to fracking - TARM_MetaG_T3A_14 (version 2) | ecosystem: Environmental > Aquatic >...
AATGTGCTGATGTCTCAGGATATGATTGTTACCTGTGAGGCGATGGAAGCATTAGGGACAAGCATTTCTTATCATGAAGAACAAAACGGGCGGTTTACACTAACAATTAAGGGCTGCGATCCGCTGGTACTTGGGAAGGAGACCATCGAGTGCAATGAGTCAGGATCAACGCTGCGATTTATTATCCCGATTTTGCTGCTCCAGCCTAAACGGGTGGTGATTACCGGAAAGGGTCGTCTGGTTACCCGGCCGATGAAGCCCTATTATGATCTATTTGAAGAAAAATCAATTCATTATGAGCATTTAAATAAACAACAGGATCTACCTCTGGCAGTAGAAGGAACTCTGACTCCCGGCAGCTATCAAATTGATGGCGGGGTAAGTTCACAGTTTATTACCGGCTTACTTTTTGCCCTGCCCTTGCTTTCTGGCGATTCGGTTATTGAAGTTACATCAAAACTGGAGTCAAAACCCTATCTTGATATTACCCTGGACATGCTGAAGCACTTTGGGATTGAGATTGTCAATGACAATGACCGGCGGTTTTTGATTAAGGGAAATCAGGCCTATCGACCTTGTCATTACCGGGTCGAAGGTGATTTTTCTCAGGGCGCGTTCTGGCTGGCAGCGGGTGCCATTGGTGAAAAGATGGACTGCAAGGATCTTGATCTTTCTTCTTTTCAGGGGGACAAGGTAATGGTTGATCTGATAAAACAAATGGGTGGTGAAATCAGTGCTAAAGCTGATGGCCTGGTGGTAAAAAAATCAACCACTCATGGAATTGTTATCGATGTCTCTCAGTGTCCGGATCTGGTTCCGATTCTGGCGGTGTTAGGCAGCTTGAGTGTGGGCACCACCACCATAATAAATGGTGAGCGACTGCGCTTTAAGGAGTCGGATCGGTTGATGGCGATTGCTTTAGAGCTTAATAACCTGGGCGGAAATATTGAAGAAACCGCCGATGGACTGATAATTCACGGGGTCGAAGGCTTCACTGGGGGCCAGGTTAAGAGTCATAATGACCATCGAATTGCGATGGCTTTAGCGATCGCTAGCATTCGGGCCTCAGGAAAGATCGTTCTGGACGGTGCCGAAGCAGTCAATAAATCCTACCCGCATTTCTGGGAAGACTTTAAAGCGGTAGGAGGTGAGTGGATTGGGCTCGACGTGGGGAAATAAATTCAAGCTTTCGATTTTTGGCGAATCCCATGGTAATGGGATTGGTGCGGTCATTGATGGACTCCCCGCCGGAATTAAAATTGATCTGGAGCGGGTTCAGAGTGAGCTGAACCGCCGGGCCGCCCGGGGAAACCCGCTGGCGACACCCCGAAAAGAGGGGGATCAAATTGAAGTGCTGAGTGGCATTTTTAATGGCAAAACGACCGGCGCACCATTAGCAGGATTGATCCGCAACGAAAATACCCGTTCCGGAGATTATGCAAAAACCAAAGATCTGATGCGCCCAGGTCATGCCGACTATGCCGCCAACGCCCGTTATGGTGGCTTCCAGGATTATCGCGGCGGCGGTCACTTTTCCGGCCGGCTGACGGCCCCTCTTGTTTTTGCCGGGGCCATTGCCAAAGAGATGTTAAGCGTAATTTGTCCAGAGCTGGGAATCGGAAGCCGGATTGTATCAATTGGTGAGGTAAAAGATACCCCGATTGAGGATTGGAAGGTCTATCAAACCCTAATCAGGGGTTTTAAAAATCCCGCTTTCCCCCTTTATCATGCCAATCTGGAAGAAGCGATGAAACAGGCAATCATTGCAGCAATGGAAGATGAGGATTCGGTGGGTGGTTTGGTGGAAGGCTTTATCACTGGCCTGGAGCCGGGGATTGGCAATCCTTTTTTTGAATCCATTGAAAGTCGTCTATCGGCCTTACTCTTTTCTATTCCCGCCGTAAAAGGCGTAACCTTTGGGGCTGGTTTTGAAATGGTCAGCCTGCGAGGTTCCCAAACTAATGATGGCCTGCGCATCAATAACGGACAAATTGAGACCTTAACCAATCACAACGGGGGCATCAACGGTGGTATTTCCAATGGAATGCCAATTGTTTTTCAGGTCGCCTTTAAACCGACGCCTTCAATTGGCAAAGAACAGCAGACCATTAATCTGGGCAATCGAAACAACGCGACCTTAAAAATTCAGGGGCGTCACGATCCCTGCATTGTGATCAGGGCTTTTCCCGTGGTAGAAGCCGCCACCGCCATCTGTTTGGCAGATTTTTTACTTTAGGAGATAAGATTGAAAACATTAGATGAAATTAGAAATAAAATCGATCAGATCGATGCGCAGATGCGGGTCCTTTTTGAGCAGAGAATGGATTGCATCCAGGCTGTGGCTGAATATAAATACAATAATAATGGTAATATATTCGACCAGAGTCGGGAAGAAAAAATGCTGCAAAAAAATCTGGAGCAGCTAAAAAATAAGAACTACGATAAAGAATATGAACGTTTTTTAGAGGAAATTCTGATCTCCAGTAAGGATTATCAGAAGGATTATATACAAAAAAAAGAAACGCTGAAAAGAGGCGAGTAATCATGGATACCGGAATGCTTATTATTGTTCTGGTTATTGTCATTCCCGGATATGTTATCGTTAAACGTCTGGCTAACACCTTCTATTCAGATAATCCCAAACTGGAAGAAGAAACAGAAAGGCGCTATGGATTTCAACGTCTGGAAAATGAAATAATCGAAAAGGCGAAAGAAAAAGAAATAAGTGAAACTCAGGTTAAACATAGCGACCATCAGCGAAAAAAAAGAAAACGTGTCCAAATCCCGAAAAAAGTGGATGCGGCAGTCGTAATAAAATATCGCCAAAGGGTTAAGAATGAAAAGTTAACTAAAGAAAACATTAAGCAGAAGTGAGTAAAACGCTTATTTTTAGCCCTATTTGAGTGTGATTGGGTGGTCGCTAAAAATAATTTGATAATCCTCAAAAAATAGCTTTAATAATGGCATACAATTTTATATAATAGTTACAATTATTTTTTTGGAGATGAGAATTGTTGATGCATAAAAATGCGTTCAGAAAGTAGAAGGAAAGATGAAAAAGTTTAATAAAGTATTAATCGCTAATCGAGGAGAAATTGCCATCCGGATCATTCGGGCCTGTCAGGAGCTTGGCATTCATACCGTGGCCATTTACGCACAGGAAGATAAACTGTCTCTTTTTAGAACCAAGGCCGACGAGGCTTATCTGATTACTGGCACGAATGGTCCGGTGGAAGCTTATCTGGATATGGATAAAATCATCACCCTGGCCAAGAAAAAAGAGGTTGATGCGATTCATCCTGGTTACGGTTTTCTGGCTGAAAACCCGCTTTTTGCTAAACGCTGTGAAGAGGAAGGGATCGTCTTTATCGGACCAACGCACGAAATGATGGAAAAAATGGGTGACAAGATTCAATCGAAAATCGTCGCCAAAAGTGTGAAGGTCCCCACGATTCCCGGTGTTGAAAAACCAATCACCTCCGATTCGGAAGCCCTGGAGTTCGCACAGAAAGCCGGCTATCCGATCATTTTAAAAGCAGCTGCAGGCGGCGGTGGTCGGGGGATGCGAATCGTCCGGGACGAAAAAGATCTCTTAAAAGAGTTTCATTCAGCAACCAGTGAAGCAACCAAAGCCTTTGGTGATGGGACTATTTTTGTCGAAAAATATTTAGAAGAACCGAAACATATTGAAGTACAGATTCTGGGTGACAACCATGGGAATGTGGTGCATCTTTTTGAACGGGATTGCTCGATTCAAAGACGGCACCAGAAAATCGTTGAATTTACCCCCTCCTTAAGTATCAATGAAGAACAACGTCAGGCGATCTGTAAGGACGCCATTAAACTGGCTAAAGAAGTAAACTACCGTAATGCCGGGACCATTGAGTTTCTGGTCGATAAAAAAGGCGACCATTATTTTATCGAAATGAATCCTCGGATTCAGGTCGAACATACCGTTACTGAATTGGTCACCGGAATTGATCTGGTGCAGTCTCAAATTTTAATTGCCCAGGGCTTACCGCTCGACTCCGAAGAAATTGGTATTTCCAGTCAGGCGTCAATAGAGACGAGGGGAACAGCCATCCAATGTCGGATCACGACTGAAGATCCGAACAATCATTTTATGCCGGATACGGGCCGATTGGATGTTTATCGAACCGGTAGTGGTTTTGGGATTCGCCTCGACGGTGGCAATGGCTTTACTGGCGCAGTAATCACGCCCTATTATGACAGTTTGCTGGTCAAGAGTACCTCTTTTTCCAGAAACTTTGAAGATGCCCGTCGTAAAGCGCTGCGCGCGCTGAAAGAAATGACAATTGAAGGGGTTCAAACCAATAAGGATTTTCTCATCAACGTGCTTCAGCACCCCACCTTTATTGAAGGAAACTGTGACACCAAGTTCATTGATGATCACCCGGAACTGTTTGAGATTGAAGATCAGAAAAGTGAAGCGTCCAGTTTGCTCAAATACTTCGGGAATATTATTGTCAATGAAACCTTTGGAAATAAACCGGATTATGATGAGCCCTATATCGCGGCTATTCCGGTCGATACCGAATTTCGGGGTAGTAAACAGATCCTTGATGAGCAGGGGCCAGATGGTCTGGTAAAGTGGATCAAAGACCAGGAGAAACTGCTGCTGGTTGATACCACCTTCCGGGATGCCCATCAGTCTATCGCTGCCACCCGAGTACGAAGCCGGGATATGATCAAAATCGCCCGGGAAACCGCAGCCCTGGCACCGGATCTCTTTGCCCTGGAAATGTGGGGCGGCGCAACCTTTGATGTGGCCTACCGTTTCTTAAAAGAATCGCCCTGGCGACGGCTTGATGAACTGCGCAAGCGAGTTCCCAATATTTTGTTTCAGATGCTTTTGCGGGGTGCCAATGCTGTCGGTTACAAAAATTACCCAGATAACGTGATCCGCGCCTTTGTTCAGGAAGCGGCCAAAAGTGGGATTGACATTTTCCGTATTTTTGATTCACTCAACTGGATGGATGGGATGAAGATTTCCATTGAGGAGGTTTTAAAAACGGATAAGATTGCTGAAGTCAGCATCTGCTACACAGGGGATATTTTAGACACTTCGAGAACCAAATATAATCTCGATTACTACCTGAGAATGGCCCGGGAGATCGAAAAAACCGGAGCCCATATTCTGGCGATTAAAGATATGTCCGGTTTACTAAAACCGGGAGCCGCCTATAAGCTGGTAGAAGCCCTGAAACAGGAGGTTAGCCTACCCATCCATCTTCACACCCATGATACAACGGGTAATGGGGTGGCCACAGTGCTCTTTGGACAGATGGCCGGGGTCGATATTGCCGATGCAGCGCTAAACGGGCTCAGTGGTTTAACTTCTCAGCCGGCCCTGAATTCGATTGTGGCAGCCCTAAAAAATACCCCAAGAGATACAGGACTAAATGAAGATGAGCTCCAGATTTTATCGGATTATTGGGGCAGCACCCGTCAGGTTTATAGTAAGTTTGAATCTGAAATGAAATCCGGCTCCACTGAAATTTATAAGTTGGAAATACCGGGAGGTCAATACTCAAACCTTCGGGCCCAGGTGGAAAGTTTTGGTTTGGGCCATAAATTTCGGGAGGTTAAAGAGAAATACATGGAAGCGAACCTGATGCTGGGTGATATTGTCAAGGTGACACCCTCATCAAAAACGGTTGGTGATTTAGCCATCTTTATGGTTCAGAACAACTTAACCGCTGATAATATTAAAACAAAGGGAAAAGAACTATCTTATCCCGATTCGGTCGTTGATTTTTACAAGGGCATGATCGGACAACCAGAAGGTGGATTTGATCCTGAGCTTCAAAAAATTGTCTTAAAGGGCATAGAACCGATCACAGTTCGTCCCGGGATTCTGCTTCCTGACGAAGATTTTGGTAAAATAAAAAAAGACTTCCATGAAGAATTTGGTGTTGAACTGGACGATCGGGAAGTGTTAAGTGTTGCTCTATATCCCAAGGTAATGAAAGAATATATGGAATTCATTCAGGAATACGGTGATTACATGCGGATGGAAAGCCATGCCTTCTTCTACGGTTTAAAGGTCGGAGAAATCGTCGATGTGGAGGTATCCAAAGGAAAACGCTTTGTCATCAAATTAGTCAACATCGGCGTACCTAATGATGAGGGCATGTGCCCAGTACGATTTGAAGTGGATGGGTTCCGTCGTGAAATCTATGTTGAAGATAAGCGCAGCCTCTCGGCCAAGCAAAAGGTCACCATGCTAAAGGCTGATCCTAAAAACACCAAACAGATCGGCTCAGGTATTCCTGGAACCGTTCTAAAAGTATTGGTTAACGAAGGGGAAGACGTCAAAAAGAATCAGGCCCTGGTTATTGTTGAAGCCATGAAAATGGAAACCGAAATGGTCGCCAGCGAAGACGGCAAGGTCAAACGGATCTATGTATCGGATGGACAAAGCGTCGAGTCCGGCGAACTGATCGTCGAAATGGAATAAGAGACTCTATTATAATAGGAAGTTAATTAAAAAAGAAGTGATCACCATTATTTGGATGATCACTTCTTTTTTTAAATTTGTTATATCACGGTGAGTGAAACCGGGAGACTGACGGCGGTGACCGGTAGACAACCGGCTTTGGTATTAGTGATTTCGACATAGTAGTAGGTGGTTCCGGCCGGACTGGCGGTATCGGCCGCAAAGGTCTTATCAGTAGCACCATCAACTGCTTTGCCATCGGCATTGACAGCCACGGAGCTTTCAAACCACTGGTAGGTGAGGACACCGCCATCATTGACAGTGGCAGCTACTCTAAAAGAAGCTGTTGCGACCTCAGACTTAGGTGCGCCGAGGGCAGCCTGAGCAGTGCGGGTAGCCTGAGCCAAACTGGTTGCCACTGCGATGTCACTCAGTTGTGAAATACTGGTTGGTTGTTCCGTGATCGTTGGTATTTCAGCTAATGTTGTTACGATAACCGGTTCCGTTTCACCGGTTTCAGGATCGGCGGGATCAGGTGTTACTGGTAGGACCGCGGGATCGATACTGGTCACGACAGTACCCGCTAAGACGGTGACCGGATCAGCATTTTCAGAAGAGATCACGCAGTTATAATAGACAGTACCCGGGGTTGCGGATGCCGGGGGATCATAAATTGGACCGGTTACCTCTGGTAGTGGGGTTTCGACATCACCGATGCGATAAGACCACTGGTAGGTTAAGGTCTTATCATCAGTAACATCAGCTTCCACAAAAACAGGAGCAGGATCTTCATTTAAATAAACACGCTGGGAGGATAGTTCCGAGCTGGCGGTAATTACCGGTTGGGCCAGGACCGTGAGGGTGATTAAGGCCTGGGTGTTATTCAGGTTGACATAGCCAGCAGGCATTACCAAGGTGCCGGTATAGATTGTTTCACCAATCTTTTTCGTGTCCACGGTATTGGGGGACCAGGTTACTGAACAGGGAAAAAGTTCACTGCCATAACCCTGGGCGATGACCACAACCGGCAGGGAGTAACTGCTGTCATAGGCAATGGTTTGTGCAATATTGTTATTGACGGTGTTGATGGTATTAATCATAGTCACAGCGGTGACATTGGTTTTGACTGTAATTTTACAGGTATCAGTTTTATTCCCATCCTGAGTTCGGGCAGTGATGGTGGTTTCGCCATTAGAAACTGGTGTGACCACCCCATTGGTGACGGTGGCAACCGCGTTATTAGACGTTTCCCAAATGATGGTTTGATTGGTCGCATTTTTGGGAAAAATAACGGTGTTCAGTTTTAAAGTATTACCCATAATCACATCTGCTTCAACCGGTGTTACCTGGATTGCTTCCACCGAAATATTTACAGGTGGGCTCGGTGGGGTTGGTGGGGTTGGGCTTGGCGGATTTGATGGGGTTGGAGGGATAAACGGGGTATCGTGAATCGTATCAATGACCGACCCGGAATCGCTTGAACCGGAATACCAGGTGCCGCTGGACCCGCCAGAGGAACTACTATCGGCGACTCGGTTGGTATTGGTTGATACAGCTAATGAACCATTGGTATCACTGACAACCGGCTTGGTGGTAATATAAACGACCTCCGGGGTAACGGTCCCGGTAATGTGCAGCACATCGTTGGTGGTGGCACTGGTAACACTGCCTTCACCGGTTATCTCAACCCGGGTTTCTGTGGCCAGAGAGGCGATTACGGCATTGTTGCCAAGTGTGATGCTGGTTCCTTCACCAGTAGTGGTTAACAACACGGTTCCCACATTGGCATTAAGGGTGAGAATAACCTTCGATTCAGCCACGATTTTATCAACTACCGCATTGGCTACAAGGGTTGAACCACCGGCATTGGTGCCGAATCCAATTAGTTTGGCTGGTGTGTTCAGAATAATGTCGCTGGCGCCCCGGGCCTGAATGTTTTCAATGGTGCCATTTTCCTGGGTGGTGATGGATGTCCGGGCAGCGGCTTTCTCAACGTTTAGGGTCTTTACCTTACTTTGATTGTCAACAACGATGTTGGCCGCTGCTCTGGCGGTCAGCGTTTCAACGGTTGCTTCGCCGAGTAAAACAATTTTTACCCCGGGTTTTTCAAGAATGATGTTCTGGTAGGCGCCACCATCCAGGTAAATGGTGTCACCTCCTTTTACCAGTAATTCGCCTTGTACGGCTGCGTTGGTCAGCCGAATTTCGCCATTGGCAACCGCATCAGTAACGGTTAGATTACCGGTAAAGGTGGCATTTTCGATGTTGACATCAGAAACCTTAATCTCTCCGTTTTGATAGGTTGCTGTTTCGTTGTAGGTACCCGCCACGGTATAGTTTTTCATTTCGCTTCCTTCTTGGTTGCAGCTGCGAACAAACAAAATGGCGGTCAGAAGAATTAGTAGGATGATAATAATGGAAATAATCGAGTTCTTTTTCATGACATTCCTTCCCTTTTCATTTATTTAATTTAAAATGTAATCATAAGTGCTCAGATTTGTTCTAAGTGTAATAATACTAGCACAAATTATGGTTGTTGTAAATAGCTTGTAACGAAGATGTAAAAGAAAATTGAATTTGTAAATAAAAACAGAACATCTTTCAACGATGCTTTGCAGATTCCCAAATACAGGGCTTTATTGGCTGAGATTATTTTTGAAAAGATCGCCTTTATAGATGCATTTTTTAAAGGATTAAACACGTGAATAGCGATAAAGTATGCAATTGATTTGGATATAAATACAACTTTCGTAATTCGCCTGGTTTTGTAATTGCGCATGGCAAATTATTGTGGTATGATCAACTAAAATTAAAAATTTGAAGGCATAAATGCCTTTAAAGCTAAACCGTCAAAGCGTTTTAACTGGGTTATGTCAAGGAAAGTCACCTTTTATCAACGGGGCGATAATTTGGAACAATTCAGAATTATCGTTACAGATCCAAACAACAGATTGTTATAATTTTTAAAGAAGAAAGGGTATACGAATGAAAATTGAAGTAAAGCAAGAAAGTGATATTTTTCTAGTTGAACTAGAAGGCCGAATGGATACCAATACCTCCCCTGAGTTTCAAAAAGAAATGGAGCCGTATTATACCAAACAAGGATTTAAGATGATTCTGAATTTTGATAAGCTGGATTTTGTCAGCAGTGCCGGATTAAGAGTGTTACTGCTGATTCAAAAAAAATCCAAGGCACTTGATGGTAGTCTGGTGATTAAAAACGTCAAGCCGGAAATCCAGGAAGTATTTGATATGACCGGGTTTTCAGATATTTTGACCATCGAATAAGGGTGTGAAAATGGCGGGAAATAGTATGGCGGAAGAGCAGTTTAGGGCCATTTTTGGCGGCAACGATGATAAGAGTATTCCAGAACGTTTAAAGGAAATGCCCAATGAAAAATTAATTAAAAGTTTTTATTTTATCCAAAGTATTCCTGAGGCCACACAAATACGTGTGCTTCAGGATATTTTAAAATCTGCTCAGAATAGTGAGTTTGGCAGAAAAATGGGTTTTTCAGACATTAAAACCGTCGACGACTTTAGAAACAAGGTGCCAATATCGGATTATTCTCAGATTGAAGAAGAGCTGACACCGTTAAAAGCAGGTCAGGGAGACATTTTTTTTGACGGTCCAACAGCCAGTTTTGTTGCTACTAGCGGCTCCACTGGTGTACCTAAACTGATTCCTGAAAGTAAAAATGGGGAATGTGTCAAGGGTTTGGTTTCTCAGATTCGGGCCATCCTTTTATTAATGATGGCCCCGGAAGTAATGGCGCCGGGAAGAAAGGTATTGGCTATTGTTAACCCCTCGGAGTATGGCAAAACCGACGGAGGAATTCCGATTGGCTCCGCTTCTGGCCAGGCGGCCAAGGATATGCCAGTCGAGATGTTAAAAAAAATGGTGCTGCCACCGGCAATGATGATCGCGAAGGGACTGAGTAATGAGACAACCGATTACTTAACGATTCGCTATGCGTTGGCAGAAAAAAATCTGGTTGGTGTTGTTTGTAGCAATATTGCCCACTTTAATATTTTACTAAAAAAAATGAATGCACAAGCCGACGATTTGCTAGAAGATATCAGAGAGGGTCAGATATCGTCAAAGATTTCCATTGATGCGGTACTGAGGGGAAAATTGGTTTCGGAATTATTGCCAAATCCGGAGCGGGCAGCAGAACTGGAAACAATTCTTAAAAACAAAAAGACCCTGGATGTGGCAATGATCTGGCCTGAGTTTGCGGTTGTGTCCTGCTGGATGTCAGCCAGTGCAGCAAAAATTGTGACCGATATCAAAAAGCACCTCCCTCAGTCGGTCAAATTCCTGGAATGGGGCTACGGCGCCAGTGAAGGAAAGTTTAATATACCAGATAAAGCCCAGGATCCAGCCGGATTACTTGCTCTTTTTGGTTATTTTTTTGAGTTTTTACCAGTCGGAGAAGTAACGAGTCAAACCCTTTTGGCCCACGAATTAAAAAAAGGTGGCTATTACGAACTGATCATTACCTCCTATTCGGGCTTGTACCGCTATAATATGAAAGATATCGTCCGAGTGACGGAGATGAATAATCAGATTCCCAGGCTTGTTTTTGTGTGCAAAGAATCGGAAAAGCTGGAGTTGGATCGCCTGAGTTTAAGGGTCTTTGAAATTGATGGGGCGATTGAGACAATTTCTAATTATTTAAATCAGGAGATCCGTTTTTATCAGATCTTATTGGATCGGGAGAATAAAAAGCTGATCTTTATTCTGGAACCCTATTCAGAGCGGTTTGATAGTGAGGTGTTTAGATTGAACTTGGAGAAACACCTGTTTAAGCTAAAGCCCAGCTATCAGCGATTAAGAGAATCATGCCACTTACGGGGAGTAGAAGTAATAATGGTGAGCGATGGTTACCGTGATTCGTTATTTTCCCGATCAATCATGCCCGGGAAGAATGTAAACCAAACAAAATTAAAAACCATTGTAACGGAATACCCTGATCGTAACAGCATTGCGGGTTGGGCAAAGGAAGGCGAAAAATGATAAAGATGATACCCAAACTGATTTATTCCCTTAATATTAAAAAAGGTTACAAAAAAATTGAGAATTTTGATCGTTTAACCGAAAATGCTCCGGAAATCAATAAACAATTGATGCTTGATATGATCGCTAAAAATGCCGACACCGAGTATGGAAGGCGCTATCACTTTGACCAGATTAAGACCATTGAAGACTATCAGAACACGGTGCCTTTTTCTATTTATGATGATTACGCCCCTTATATCGAACGAATGATAGCCGGAGAAAAGGATCTGTTGACTAAGGATAATATCATCCATTATGCCCTGACTTCCGGTAGTGTTGATAATCCCAAAAAGATCCCGGTTTCGGAACAAACGGTCGATCTTTACCGGGAATATGCCACCCAGTTCAGCTTTGCCATCATTGCCCGGGCATTGGGGAAAAAGTGGAAACGCGGTCGCGGACTAAACCTGATGGAAGTCAAATTTGAAACGCTGCCCAATGGTTTGTTTGCCGGGTCCATTTCAGGGCGGGGTGTTTACAGTATCAAAAACCTTTTGTTTTTGATGTTCACCTCACCTAAAGAAATTGTTTTTCCTACTGAAATAATGGACACCAAGTATGCGCACCTTCGTTTTGCACTGATGGAGCGAAATCTGTCCTATATTGTTTCTGCCTTTATGACTGGTATTTCTGACTTGATGAAATATATGGAAACAAATTGGGAAATGATCGTCGATGACATCGAAAAAGGCACCATCGATCCGGATATAAAAATTCCCGATGAGATCAAAGTTCAGTTATTGACCCAAATAAAGCCGAACCCCAAACGGGCGGCGGAACTGCGAGAAGAATTTAAAAAAGGTTTTGATACCCCCATTATTCCCAGAATCTGGCCCGAACTGGCTTTTGTCCATGCTATCGGAAGTGGAAGTTTTTCAGTCTATACTGATAAAATGCGCCACTATCTGGGGGATATTCCCATTTATTTCAGCGTTTATGCCGCATCAGAGTCAATTATGGCGATTTGTAACGAAATGGAAGCCCAGGAATTTGTCCTGATTCCCGACTCGGCCTTTTATGAATTTATCCCGGTGGATCAGGAAGAAGGGGAACAAACGCTGACCATGGAACAACTGGAAACCGGTAAGGATTATGAGATCGTGTTAACCAATACCTCTGGTTTTTACCGCTATCGGATCAAAGACGTGGTACGCGTGGTGGGCTGGTATAAAAAATGCCCCAAGATCAAATTTGTTTATCGACTCAATCAGATGGTCAGCATAGCTGGCGAAAAGACGACCGAAGAATGCGTTTCCTGGGCAGTTAAGGAATTTGCCAAGGCCACCGACTGCGAGCTGGTGGATTATTCGGTCTATGCCGATGTGGCGGTATCGCCGGGTCGCTATGTTATCTTTATTGAATTAGAAAAACCGCTGGCGAAGGGACAGTATGAACAATATCGTCAAATCATGGAAGCGAAATTGGGAACAGCCAATCCTTCAATTGGCTCCAAGGTCAAAAGTGGAATCTTGAGTCCTTCCGAAATTTCTTTTGTTCAGGAAGAAACCTATGCTCTTTATCGTGATCTGATGATTATGCGGGGGATTTCCGGGAATCAGTTAAAGCCGGTACGGGTGATTGACACGTTGGTCAAAGAGAACTTTTTCTTTGCCTTAGTGGATAAGGAGTAGCCGATGGTCAGTTTACTGTTACGGTATTTAAAAGATTACCGGCTCCAGATGATTCTGGTCTTTGTGTTTGTGCTCAGCCAGGCGGCGGCGCAACTTTATCTGCCTACAATGATGGGGGATATTATTGAAAATGGGGTGGCCCAGGGGGACACGCCTTATATTCTAAAAAGCGGCGCAATGATGCTGGCGGTTTCATTGGTGGCGGCGGTCTGTATGGTGGCATCGAGTTATTATTCAGCCTATGTCACCGCGTCTTTTACCAGTCGAATTCGGGCGGATGTGTTTGACAAGGTCAAGGATTTTTCCCAGACCGACTTCAATCAATTTGGCGCAGCTACTCTGCTGACCCGTTCCACCACCGATGCGACCCAGATGCAAATCGTTGTCATCAATGGGTTACGGTCATTACTACTGGTTCCAATTACCGGTGTTGGCGCTCTGGTGATGGCTTTTCGCGAAAATATTACTCTGACA
>Ga0194136_1001090_pt1 | contig 13609 bp, 10 predicted proteins | sample TARM_MetaG_T3A_1_FD_134023 | JGI IMG/M metagenome (GOLD analysis project Ga0194136, IMG submission 134023) | Freshwater microbial communities from Pennsylvania, USA, analyzing microbe dynamics in response to fracking - TARM_MetaG_T3A_14 (version 2) | ecosystem: Environmental > Aquatic >...
CTGCTGATCCGTTCCAACCACCAAGTAAAAACACTCTATTTCTTGTAACTATAGCTGAAGAATGAGTTAAAGCAGAAGGTAAATTTCCTGCAGTAGTCCAGGTACCAAGAGTACCATCGGCGTTAATAGGAGCTGTAAAGATATTTGCAGTGACGCCGGATGCTTGCATGTAACCGCTTGGGTTTGACCCTAATAAAAACACTCGATTTCGCGTGACAATAAAAGGCGATTCAAAGTTATTAGATGGCAAATTTCCTGCAGTAGTCCAAGTACCAAGAGTACCATCGGCATTTATAGGAGCTGTAAAGATAGTAGAGATAACTGATGGGTTCGCACCACCAAGTAAAAACACTCTATTTCTTGTAACTATAGCTGAAGAATGAACTAAAGCAGCCGGTAAATTTCCTGCAGTAGTCCAGGTACCAAGAGTACCATCGGCATTTATAGGAGCTGTATGTATAGTAGAGATAACCCCGTTATTACTACCACCAAGTAAAAATACTCTGTTTTTTGTAACAAGTGTATCTGTCCAGTCTAGATTAATTGGTATATTCCCCGCACTACTCCATGTCCCTAAAGTAGGGTTAGCATCTAAGTTGATATCGTACTGCTGTTCCCATGGTCTACCACTTCCAGGTACAGTGCCACCACTTATACTATATCTCTCACCTATGGCGCTAAACAACCCAGCAAAGGTTGTTCTATCCAACTCAGCTCCATTTACTCTTAAAAACCCACTAGGAGTAACGTCTGTGGACATCTTTACAATGTCTCCGCTATTTAGCATCTGGTCAGAAGGTACAAATAAACTATCTACGTAAGCTCTTGTACTTACATCTGTGTTACCAACAGGATCAGCGTGTAAGGTCAATTGACCAGTCATAGTACCGTTAGCTACATTTAAAGCATCAGTGATACCATATCCAGCTAGAGTAGTTGGTCTGTCTATACTTACTCTACTAAAATTCATATTCGGTAAATCACTGTCTAGCAAATTACCGCCAACAGTAACTATACCTTTTTCATTTACAGTAACAGCTGTATAAGTTCCAGGTACTACTCCACTATTCACTAAACCTGTAATAGTGCTACCTAAGCTTGTAGTAATATCTCCTGTGAAAGCAGGCAATCTACCAGTAGGTAAAGTACCGAATCTAATATTATCTGCTGGTATATTTACTACTGAAGTTTCTACATACTGCCTACTAACAGCTTCTAAAGGCGCAACAGGAGTAGTAGTCAAGTTTAATGGACCAGTTAACTGTCCACCCACCATAGTTCTACTTCCACCTGCAGCAATTTCAGCGTTTATTAACCTTACTTTCATGCTATAACTCCTTACAAAACAAAGAAAAAGACCTTTTCAAACAATACCCTTTCCTCTATAGACCCTGCATATTTCCACTATTTTTCAAGCAAAAAACCAATACCCTGATACACCTTTTTCACCTACAACCATGAAATATCTCGTCACCTCAGACATACACTTAGGTCACACTAAGACCCCTACAGAACATATCATAACTTCCTTTAAACAATCCATACTCACTAAAGAGAACCAAGATGCTTCTATACTCTTCATATCTGGAGACCTCTTTGATTCACTCCTTGACCTCAATAACAAAGACCTTCATCGCATAGTAGATTTCTTTAACTATCTACTCTCTTACTGTACAGAAAACAACATACTTCTTCGAGTTCTAGAAGGAACACCTTCTCACGATTGGAAGCAATCAGAACTACTTGTTAACCTTAACAACATAAGAACACACAAATGCTCTTTATCTTACTTTAAACAGCTAGATATAGAACACATTCCTTCTCTGAATAAATACATACTCTATATACCAGACGAATGGTGTCATGACCATACAGAACTACAGAAACAAATACAAACTAAACTACTTCAACATGGCATAGCTTCCGTAGATATAGCTATACTTCACGGTCAATTTCAGTATCAAACTCTAGGTAAGAAGTACTCTGGTTTTTACTTTCAGGAAGAGTACTTTCTATCTATAGTAACTGGTTACATACATATAGGTCATTATCACACTTACTCGAAGCTTAAACGCATCATAGCAAATGGATCACTAGAAAGACTTGCTCACGGTGAAGAGTCACCTAAAGGTTACGTAGTCGTCAATAACGATAAGTTTTCTTTCATAGAAAACAGAAATGCCTATACCTATAAAACCATTATAGTTACACAGGCTACTACTCTTCAAAAACTAGATTCCTTAGTCTACTCTCTGCCTAAGAACTCTCACATTCGTTTTGTCATAAGCAGTGATCATATTTACTCTATTAACTTTAGTGAACTGAAGCTTAGGTACTTAGACTATAACTGTAAGAAGCTTATTAAGAACGAAGAAGCTGAAGACAGTTCGATAACATATATACTTACTGAAGATGACATAGACACTAGTAAAGACTACGTCATAGACGGAAACATCTATGAAAAGCTTATAGAAACTGTGTTATCTAAGTATGAGTTAAATTCAAATGAGCTTAAGAAACTAAATGCGTTTATAGAGCCTTTGAAACTCTTTTCTAACCAACCTGAAGAAAGTGTTTAGTGTATGCAAAAAAGACTTTCGGAGAGATCTACTTCTGGGTTTCCTTTGTCCATAGGTACTTCTCTTGCACTTGAAACTATCTTTGATCCAGTAAGTCCTGTATACGATGAAAGCAGATCTGTAACTAAAGTAGAAGATTTAAGAACTTATACTTTACTAGCCTTTAACGTAAGTACTCTAGTGAGAAACTTATTGACTTCATTAAGTTACGCAGAGATACTTGCTATAGGTAAAAAGGAGATATATGAAACGCTACTAGAGGAAATAGAATTCCTTACTAATTTCTGCTCTACTAATGGAGTAGAGATGAAATGGTATCTTCATAAGTACAGCTACGTTAAGAACGTGTATGAGTCTCAAGGTAAACTCAGAAAGATAACTACAGATAGACAGCATTTCTTTAACGATATGACTAACTACTGTTTGAATCAATTAGCTAAGCAGGACGATGTTGTAGAGTTTAGTAAGAACATTTCGTTCGATAAATCTGATAAGTGCTTGATATTTACTCACATACCATTTGACTTATTGAGCTATACGAACTTCATTAGACTTGATCTACTAGAGTCTCATACAGGAGTAATTAAAACGAGAAAGGACTGGTGGACGAAGTACTATGAGTTACCAGGTGAAGATATGTCTTTCTTACCTTTAATGGAGTATTTTTTATCTGTCTTTGGTGATAACGTTATGTTTAAACCTGACACGATAGAGAACAGAAAGAAGCTTATTAACACCTTAAAGAGGACAGAGATACATCCTCTTTCTTCTGAGATGAGTTTAGGGTTCATGAAGCTTTTAGGATAGCATATCACTCTCTCGGCTTTAATAGCCGAGAGAGTGATTGACCTTTAAGTCATGAAGTTAGTTGAAGGAATTTCTATAGCGCGAAGTTGTTCTTCTGTTTGAGCAGCAATAATCTGTCTACGAATACCATCTGCAGTAAAGAAACGAGTAGCGAAAGCTACGTGAACTGCATCAACGATGCCGCTTAGATCAGCTATGGTAGTGATAGGAAACAAACTGTTATCTCTGGCTACCCAAGCTTGCGGTAAAGTACCAGTGGTTTGAAAAATCACTAGAGCTTGAGTAAGTCTATTTCTGGCTATTTCATCGCCGTCAAAGCTTCTACCAGCGTGTTCAACTGGCTGTTCAATTAGCCAGTCTCTATAGACTCTGAAACGTTCCATCATTTCAGCTCTGATGCTGTCTAAAGTCTGAAAAGGAACAGGTATAGGTATCTGAATCCACTCATTACCTACTACAGTAGTATAATGCCCAGGAAGAGCATCTGGACGAGGATCTGTGGTTGTTTCTGGTGGAAGAAGAGGGTTACCGTTTGGGTCTAAGTCAACGTTAACTTCGACAACAGCGCCGCCTACATTGCGAAAGGCTTTCATGAGACAAACTCCTTTAAAAAAACTGTCAAGTATTTTTTCAATCAAGCACGCATTCAATGGTTAAGCAAAAATACCCACCTTTAGTGCCTGAATAAAAACCAAAGAATATTCAATTTAAACCTCTATGTTACCCGATGTTTCTTTCTTTTTCACCAGGAGTCTAACATGACCACTCTTTTCGTAAATCGTTTCACTGACATTGACAAAATCGTTATTTGGGCTGAAGGCGACGAAAACGCTAAACGCCCTAGACTAACGTTCGGCTTTCGTGACGGTAACCCTAGGTTAGTGGCACATACCGGAGGCACTGGCGCAGAAGCTATATTTGCCTTTCCGTCAGATGCTCCTACTATGACATATATCTTCAACATGCTTAAAGAAATAGCTGTAGGAGAACCTGGTAAGAAAATAGCTATTGAGTCTTTAACTACTCTATACGAAAACAATCAGCCTACTAAAAACAAAAAACTAGTTGCTACTCTCTATATAGGCAAGACTAACGAAGGTATTGTCTATATGAGCGTTATTGCTGAGAATAAACCTAAGCTTGTTTTTACTATCAAACCTTCTCCTTATCATACCTTTAGGGACTCCGAGAAGAATGAAATACCAGTAAGCAAAATCAGCGAAAAATTGTCGGTAGGCATAGCGGATCTATGCTTAAACGTTCTATCTGATTCAGTATTTCAGTATTCTAAAGAACTATACGTAGAAGGTAAACGTAAACAAACAGTTATTAAAGGTTCTAGTTCAGTTTCAGCTGTCACTTTACCTAAACAAGAACACACTGAACTTAAAGCTGAATTTGAAGATATTCCTTATTAACGCCATACACTGCTGCAGGTTAATACCCTGCGGCAGTTAATTCTTTTTGCTTCTGAGTATATATGACTTGCATATATACTTATTGACACCTTCTGGTAGTCTTTCTTTCAGTTTCATTCAAAGAAAAGAGGTCAAATGCTTACTTACAAAATCGAGATATCAGAGTACGGTCTTCATGTACTTAACGTAGGATTTACTGACTGTGAAACCATAGAGATAGAGATCAACGACTTCTTCAAGGATAAAACCAACATAGAGACACTATACACTCACATAAACGAATACGTAGGAAGTTTACCTTTACATCATCAGAAAGAGATATATGACACTTTCTATAAAGTCTATAGCTCTGACTACAAAGATAACTATACTGATCCATCTGTAGTTGTTAAGCTTGAAAATAAGATAGCTAAAGTTTCTGAGTTATTGAACTATAATAACTTTAAGCTATGGATAGCTCAAAGAGAAAGCGGTATACCTATACCAGAAAACGTCTATAAGAACTATACGTTTGATCCAGATATGAACACTATGGCTGAAAAGACTTACGTGCATAGAGAGTACGTAGACTTAATCAGTCTTATTATTTTCATAAGAGCTTTAAGTCCTTTGTACGTAGAGTTCTATAGGTATATTAAACAGATAACTCCTCACTATCTGTATAAGCTATTTATGCTTTTCATTCGGTCTGATATCTATATGTCTCCGGAGATAGAGAAGCTAAAACAGTATATACAGTTTAACCAACAGACACTTGTTCCTAATAGCAAGAATGAACATTTAGTTCTTAGCGCTGGACTAAGCGATGACGATATATCTGATAGCTTAGTGAGCGAAGTTATCTTTAACAAGCTTATTACTATAGACTTCTTCAATAAGAAATGTAATATAGTTTCTTTTATCTTTCAGACCATCAAGTTTAAAGGTAGCTTCATCAACTCAAATAGCGTAATTATACGCAGTAAGTCTCCTGTAAACGAAACCACTAAAGAAGATATCTCCTACTTCGAGGACTATAGAAAGACTTCAGATATCTTTCTTGGAACTAAAGTAGAGATACAGCATGCATTATCAAATCTACCTAATCTTCTTCATGGGTTAGGTTATACGAGCTTCAATGTTGAAAGATTTAATGAAGACATGAAAGACGCTCATGTTATAGCAGAAAGAGGTATAGACAAAGTACAGCTTTATTTGCTCGGGTGGTTTCTTGGTAAGGTAATTAATCCTAGGTCTCTGTTCTATATAGAGAACATTAAAGTCATAGAGCTTTTGTTCTTTGCGAAGAATGTACTGTTAGAAGAAAAACAAACATTTATTGCTGCTTTACTAAGTAGCTATAAAGCAAAAGAAGCTAACTATGTTAATATAGTTTTCAAGAACGGACTCACTAAAGAAAGCATTAAAAAGCTATCTGAAAAGTATAAGTTTGTTACTGAAGAAGACAAACAATCACCTGTGGAAAAAACTATATCTGAACTAAGTCGTGAAATAGTTAATGCTCTTTGGGTTCCAGTAGGAACTACAGACTGCTATAAAAACATCATACACTCTAACGGCTATATTGACATACCTAACAACATTAACGAAGTAGTTGCTAAGTACGTAGAGTCTTTGCATACTTAAACATTCTTCTTTAAACTTTTTCTCATCAAGGAAAATCGCTGTGATTGCAACCGATCAGTTCATTCTTGAAGATCTCATTTATGTGCCTTTGGGTACACATCATCCCATGTATGCTCGTCCTTACATGGTTAACACAACTGAATCAGCTGTAAACACTATAGCTGATCGCATACAAGAACATAGAACAGCAAAGATAACGCCTACTCTTTTAGGTGATATTACTAATAACATCATACAGCACTCTTCTGTAGGTTATAATACTCATATCAACACTGACTGGGTAAGTACTAGACGCTTTATCTTTATGCTGAAAGTAAAGACATTTGATATGACAGGCAATGAGATTAACTCCTATATTCAGGGTTACACTGAATATGACGGCATAACTGCTAACGGGACTATAGACACTAACCTAATGCACTATATCAACAACGTAATAGAGACCACATCTATGACTTATAACACTCCTACTGGAGTGTATAGGACAGAGAAGTTATATAAGATCTATAACGTTTTCTCCACTCAGGGAAATGAGGATCTTTTTGTACAGCGTCCTACAGACATACTTGAACAGATAGAAGTTCAGAACGTTAAAAACTTACTTGAAACTGATTCTTCTGTTAACGTGTGGTCAGCAGCAAGCGTTATTAGTCCTTTTTCTGGAAAGATAGTAGGCTCAACCGCTGAGAACGGTATCAGTTCCGAATACCTCAGTAAAATACTCACCACAGGTGTGCTTGCTAATAAATCCAGAGATATACAAATTAACAGCTATGAGATGTCTGATCAGTCTTCTGTAGAGACTAAAGTTCCTGAACCAAGTGTAAACGATAACCGTTTCATTAAGTATCTGTCTAATCTAGCTGGTTCCAGAACAGTTCAAAGCAGATTTGCTTTTGGTAGTTTGATGTCTTTGGACAATACCATTTATAACAGGTTTAAGCTTATTAACATAACAAAAGACTTGGTTAGTGCTACTATAAACAATACTCCAGAAGTAGGGGACTATTGGAATGGTCAAGATCCTGTAACTGTTAAAGCCTACAGTCTCATTGAAGCATCTGTCTCATTAGCTCTGAAATATGGGTTTAGTAAGATACACTTTAGTGCTTCAAACATGACTAACCCTACTGGAGCTTTCGATGTATTTGTCTCTGACTTCAATAGCTTCATTAACCTTAGCGACCATGATTTTAACTATCTGATAGAGATATTTAAGAATAAGTTTATTACTGACATATTCGTACCTGAGACTATGTCTGGTACTGTACCTATGCATATGGAAGGTTATATCAATATACTTGGTACTAGCAAGATATTCTTGTCTTATGCCGGGTTTCCTTCTAATTGGTATACTATTCCGACAGTAGCCAATAGTTCTTTCTCTTCTGTCACTACGGTGAACAACAACGCTTTCAATGAAATGTCCTTTAACGTAAATAACATTATCGAAAGTCTTTCGTCAACTAACTCTGGCCAAAAAGTTTACTACTGAGGAGAACCGCATGCAGTTGAATTCAACCATTGAGAAATTCTATTTAGATATACTTAACTATGCAGGAGTAGAAATAGAAGACAATATATTCGTCAATAGCAATAAAAAGTTAGGAGAAATCAGTATAGAAGGTAAAGGTTTAGCTTTGCCTTATTTTGAGATACTGAAACACCCTGAAGGTAAGCTTGTATTTCACATACTGAATGAGAACTATACTAGTCCAGAGTCAGCTGCTTTTAACTTCTATAAGAAGAGACTAGTACTTGAACTAAACCTTAAGCTAAGTTCTCTGATAGTAAGTTTAATCACTATCTCTTCTGACCCTCAACTACAGCGTAAGATTAAATCGTCTAAGCTTCTTGACATTGTTACTAATATAGGTGAAACTGATCCTAGTCAAATTGAAGCTCTACTCAATCTTGTTAAAGCAAGTAAGAAAGTCAACGAAGAAGCCTTTCTATTCGATATTTTTCTGAAGAAGAACGGTGAAATCAATGATGTACCTTATTCAGCCATAGGTAAGATTAACTTTCTTGCATATAGCGAACTTCAAAAGTCTATAGAGAACAAAGACTCAGAGTTTAGGGTGTTTGGTCATAAACTGCGTAAGAAAGATCTGCTTACTTTATCGACCATCTTTCAAGTTATCTTTCCTGGAATAAATGACAAGATAGCTTACTCCGAAGGAACAGATAACAAGATCTTTCGCTACTTAAGTGCTCTACTGAAAACATCTTATCTAATCTCAAGCAGAATGAACGAAGTAGCGAACCTTCTGCTAGATTTGAATGAAACTAGTCTTAACATTACAGAAATTGTATCTAACTTAGACTGGACTAGTAACATGGAGAAACTCTGTGATATGGGTAATGAGATTCGTCTTATACCTAATCAAACTGACGTATCCATGAGTTCAAATAGACTTAAGGTAGACGAAAGCAAAAGCACTCAACAACAGCCACCTGTTTATCAAACACCTCAACAACCTGTGCAACAACAACCTATGCAGCAACAAATGCAACAACCTATGATGCAGCAACCTGTTCAGCCTCCTAGACAACTTACTCCTGAAGAAATAATTCGTAGTAATATGCACAATCCTGCTATGTCTCCTATGATGATGCAACCCATGATGATGCAGCCTATGATGATGCAAGCACCTCAGCCTATGTTACCAACGTGGGCTCAACAAGAGATTATGGCTAAAAATCAAGCACAAAATATGCAGCAACCTATGATGCAGCCTATGATGCAACCTATGATGCAACCTATGTTGCAGCAACCCATGCAACAAAACGTTTATATGGATCCAAATCTAATGGCTCAACAGCAAATGATGAATCAAATGCACATGAATAACCAAATGCATCCGCATAATCAACATCAGGCGATGCATAACCAATCTTCATTGCAAGTAAATCCAATGTTTGTAGGAAGAGCTACAGGTCCTTGGGGTTAAACTCAAGATTAGTTAAATCAGAGGAGTCTTTCAGTTAAGCTGAAGAAAAACAAATGGACATAGTAGATCGTGCAGATGAAGAGAGTCAAAGATACCTTCTTGAACGAATTCGAATGGTTAGAGAAACAAAACCAAATAGGCTTAAACCTATGGAGTGTTGCTACTTTTGCTATGAAGATCTTTCAGGAGACCAGTTGTTCTGCGGTCGAATATGTAGCGATAGTCACACACGAAGCTTAAATAGACATTAAACAAAGAAGACCAAGCACCAGGGCTATATGCTCCTGGTGCTTGGATCTTTCTTTTTTCAAGAACTTGGTATAGGTGGTCTTACTGGTAACTTAAGTACTAGATGATCTCTTTGATAGTCAGTAGGGTTAGTATAACCATTCGCGTAGAGAGTGAAGAAATATAAGTTTTTAGGAATGTTTAGTTCATGCAGTAGATTATACAGATTACCGCTATATTTGTTAGCTAAACTCGGATCTATGATTAAGTCTTCAAACCCATATTTTTTAAAATTATAATCGATATACAGTAAATTGTCATTCATTTCCTCAATAGACTGAAAGCTAAAATCATTCACCATAAGTGCTTTAAGCATGAGTTGTTCTCCTAAATAGATCAACAGATTTGGTCTGACGTAGCTTTTGAACTTAGATAACCTACATATATACATATAGAAACGTTCCTGAGGCTTTTTTTTCAACTGAAAGGTTAACATGAGTAAAAGAACTGAACTCAAACTTGAGTTTCTTGGTATATCAGGTGTAGATCCTTTTATAGGTAACGTAAGTTCTTCTAGAGCTGTTATGGACAGTAGTCACATATCTTCTCGCCCTAGTCTAGTAACACCAGACGAACCTCTCATCAAGACCGGCATAGAGTATGAACTAGGTAAATACATTAACGACGTAAGGGCTGAACACGACTACACAGTTAAAGCTATCATACCTAAGTATAGAGAATATGGAATAAACACTACTCCTGTTTATACCGTATTCGCTGAATACGAAGAAAACAATGTAGTGTATCTAGATGTTATAGAAGTAGATACATATAGATTTACTCACGGTTTCTTTGGTTATGAATTAAAGTTAACAGATACTTTTTTATCTTCATCGTTTAACTCCACTATACCAAAGGACTCTATACTTGCTTCTACAAATAGCTTAGGTGAAAATGGCGAATATAGGTTTGGTTTAAACGTTAATACTGCTTTTATGTCACATCCTTCTGTTTCTGAGGATGGATTTGTAGTGTCAGAAAGTTTCGTAGAAAGAGCTAAATTTACTTCTATCGTTAAAAGGGTTATCAATATCAACAGAGACAGCATACCTCTTAACCTATACGGTAACGATGACGTATATAAGTTCTTTCCTAATATAGGAGAAGACGTTAGACCAGATGGTTTGCTTTGTGCTATACGTCAGAAGAACGATTGGTTCTCTGTTACAGATTTAAACAACAGCACTCTGAGAGAAGTTGATTCCACATTTGACACATCTGTTTATGTAAATCCTAACTCTATAGTCATAGACGTTAACGTAGTGAAAGGTGAGTTTCATAAACCAGAATTCACGCCAACTATGACAAGTCAACTAGATCACTATTCAGAGATGTTGACTAATTACTACAGTAACATCGTTAGCAAATATGAACAACTTATGCAGGAGAAGAAAGTCAAATATGGTAACTCAGAAGTTATTAAACTCACTCCTAGAATGCATAGGTTTATAACTGATACAATGATTAAGCTAAACATAGCTACAAGTGGTAAAAATAGACTATGTTACAGAAAGCTTCCTATAGACCAGTATCGAGTAGAGATAACTACTATGTCTGTTATTAAACCTAGTATAGGGTTTAAGCTATGTGGTATATTTGGCGACAAAGGAGTTATATGTTCTATACTTCCAGATGAAAAAATGCCAGTAGATAAACTCGGTAACAGAGCTGACGTTATAGCAGATAGTAACGCGAGTATCTCTCGTATGATCATAGGTAGAGACTATCAGATGTATCTAGCTTCTGCTTCTAGGGATAACAAACACAGGTTACAAAAACACTACCTTTCTGTTTTCGGTAGCAACTATCTGAAAACCATAACAGACGAAGGTTTAGATCACTTTCGTACATACATGAGAGGTTTCTATGAACTCATTAATCCAGATATGGTCGAATTCATAGATAGTTTAAACTCAGATGAACTCTACAATCACTTTCTCGAATGCATGACAAAAGAGATATATATCTACTACCCTCCAGATAACGCTATCAATATAGTAGACGTAATTACTGGATTAGAGAACAGTATCTATAAGCCACACATAGGTACAGTGTCTTTTGTCAATGATCTTAATCAGAGAGTAGAAACAAGAGACAATATACGCATAGGTCAGTCTTACGTAATGGTGCTAGAAAAGATAGCCAACGATTACTCTGCAGTTAGTTCTGCTAGAATCAATAACTTCGGCTTTCCTGTGAAAGGTACTAATCTAGATAAGCACAAGTACCCACATAGTCTCACGCCTACTAAAACGTTAGGTGAAACAGAAGTGCGTATCTTTACTAGTTACGCTGATCCAAAGGCAGTAGCTGATCTATTTGACTATACTTTAAATCCAGTAACGCACAAAATGCTAGTTAAGAGTATACTTACAGGCACTAAAGCTTTCAATCCTGACTTTGATGTAGACAGAAGTGTTATTGAATACGGCAACACTAAATCCTTAGCTATACTACGCCATATCTTTAATTCCGCAGGCTTTAACTATAAGTTCACTCCTTGAAAGGTTTTGAAGCATGATAAACGCAAGAGAGTTATTTCTTACGGACAGACAGAGTATATGGAACTTTCCATATGAAACTGCTCTAGTCAAGTATGAAGACGGTGTAGAGATACAGACTCGGAAAAAAGAGATCATCTTTAACCGATACTGCTGGGAACTCTTTACACTGTTTCCTAACACTCCTATACCTTCTTACTGTACAGCTACACATATCATAGGTACTAAGTACTTCAATGCAGAAACTCACATTAAACTACTCGAGAAAATATTTAAACACATATGTGACTACAATAACCTTCAGCATTACTTTCAGAAAGATCAACTGCTTAAGAAAGTGTTTCAGATTGTCAATTTGATCTATAACGAGATACTATATCTGGCAAGTGAAAGTGTGACTGGTATCGATGCTACAGATTTCGTTAACCTTGTAAATTCTGAAGCTATCACCAAGATACACACAGATCTTAAACCTACTCCAGAAAGCGTTGAGAAGGCGTATAAGGCAATTAATTCATATATCAATGACTCAGGTACTAACAACAAATTCGTTAACTCCTATCGAGCAAAATCTATCAACGAAAACCAAGCTAATCAGTGCATAGGTCCAAGAGGTTTCGTAACTGATCTAGACAGAACAGTATTTCGGCAACCCATACAAAAAGGTTTCATACGAGGCATGGGTAATCTATACGAAGTAATAACGGAATCACGTACAGCGGCTAAATCGCTTAACGCTAACGACACTCATATTCAAATATCAGAATACGCTTCAAGACGTATACAACTTCTTACTATGTCGGTAACAGGTATAGAAGAAGAAGACTGTCATAGTCAAGAGTACTTCGATATGTTTGTTACTGAGAAGATGTTAGCAAACATGATAGGCAAGTATTATCTAGATACAGAGTCCAGTGTACTCAAGTGCATAACTGCATCTGATAAACACCTTATCAATACTTCAGTGAAACTAAGAACAGCTCTTGGTTGTAAGACAAAAGACCCTTATAAAATATGCAGTACTTGCTTAGGTAAGATATCAGAGAACTTCAAAAGTAACAGTAACTTAGGCTATACCATGACTTCCTTTCTTATGGAGAAATTGACACAGTCTATTCTCTCTACTAAACACTTGACACACTCTGTTAAGAAGTCTATGATGGTGTTAGAAGGTACTGCTCAAAAATACTTCTACAGCAATGAAGAGAACGAAATCTTCTTCAACAAAGATCTCAATCTTAAAGGTCTATACCTTATACTACCAAATAACAGAATGTCTAAACTAGTAGATGTTCTTACACTGCAACACACTAACATATCTCTTACTAAAATAGGAGAACTTGAGATAGTGGGTATCAAGAACGCAAACGCTAAAGGTGCACCTATAGAAACTGTCAGCATCAATTACAAAGACAGAGACTCTATCATAACAAAAG
>Ga0194136_1001091_pt1 | contig 13607 bp, 13 predicted proteins | sample TARM_MetaG_T3A_1_FD_134023 | JGI IMG/M metagenome (GOLD analysis project Ga0194136, IMG submission 134023) | Freshwater microbial communities from Pennsylvania, USA, analyzing microbe dynamics in response to fracking - TARM_MetaG_T3A_14 (version 2) | ecosystem: Environmental > Aquatic >...
GGTCTTTGGCCTGACTGGGCTTCTCGCAGATGTAAAGGTCCATTGGTTCCTCCTGTGGCGGTCGGCCACGTCATGATGATGACGGTCGGCCGAAGGTCAGCTGGAATCGCTGAAGCAGGCCGCGTGAGTGTTCCGAGACCTCCTGGATCTCAGTGAAGGGTTGTGCTCGCTCGACGGCACGACGTACCGAGGCGTCGAACTTCCGATTGCCCGATGAGGCGGTGATGTCGATACCGCGAACCTCGCCCCGGGCGTCCAGCTCGACGCGGACCTTGGCACCTCGCGACACCTGCACCGGTGAAGCCCACTGCCAGTGCTCTCCGGTTCTGGCGCCGATCCGGCGCATGGCGGACTGGAAATCGGCCCGGCTACGCACGTCTGCCTCGCTGACACAGCCAGACGTCGTGCAGATCGATGCCGTGACGTGACAAGAGGCATCGTCTTCGTCCTGTGCCGGGAGGCGCCCCAGCGGGTCAACGAGTCCGCCTTCGCACTCCTTGATGTCCTGGCGGTACACGGAACAGTCGTCCGACAGGCAGGTCTTGGGGCCCTCGCTGGCGCCCCGAGTCATCAGGCGCTGGGGCGGGGAGGGGGCTTCGCCATCCAGTGACTCGTCATCGCTAAGGCGCGTCCCCTGGAAGACGATGAACAACCCCACGAGGGTGCCAATGGCAATGAAGGTGGTAACCGGCACGTTGTTGCTTTGGTCGCTGGCCATCAGGGTTCTCCCTCTGTAGCCGAGGCGGCGGCGACGCCGCCGAACGACAGGTTGATGCGTGTCAGCAGTACCCGCATCTCTGGAGCCATCTGCCGAATCTCGTGATAGGGGACGCTCCGTTCAATGGCGGCTAGTGCCTGGTTGTCGAAGGTGCTGCTTCCCGACGAACGTAGGATTTCGGTCCCGCGTAGCTCGCCCTCTTCGCTGAGCGTGACGCGGACACGCGCCCCACGTTGGCTCGACATCCTGCCCTCCCAGTTCCGCCAGGTGCGATCGCCGATCTGGTCCACGGTGGCGGTGAACTCATCGGAATTGCGAATCTCGCGTTCCGTTGCACAGTCCTTCACGACGCAGATGTAAGCCTCCTGGCGACACCTCGCGTTCTCGAGGTCCCCCTGAGCATGGCGTCTCGCATCTGCGGCACTGGCACAGTGCAGCTGGTGGGTCCGGTAGACCCAGCAATCGTCGCTCAAGCACTCCTCGTCCTCCTGAGTAGGGAGGGGGGAGATCGATCGGGGCTGGGCCGGCTCGTCCCGATCCGCTTCCGCCGAGTTCAGGATGTAGTAGCCGGCGGCACCTAGGCCGCCGAGCACGATACAGGATGTGATGAAGGTCCGAATCAGTGACATCTGTCCCCCGTCTTCGTCCGGTGGACGTCATGCCACGCGGCATGTCCTGGTGGTCATCTGGGCCCACTGCGCAGCCAGCTGCTTCAGCTCCTCTCGCTGATCGGCGATATCTGCGAGTGTCCCGGCGATCACCACGGCAGCATCTTCCGGATTGCCACGTGAGGCGGCTTCCTCCAGCACGATCAGGAGGTCCTGGCCCAGCCGGTCCTTGCTTTGGGTGTCCGCCGCCATCATCGAATCCCCTCTGCTCGAAAATGCAGGTTGAACTGCTGCAGCTCCTGTTGCTCCTTCAGTGACAGCTGGCGAATCCCGTCGAACGGGGAGGCTGAGCGGATTGCATCGCTGATGCTGTCGTTGATCGCCTCATCGTCGCTGGGGCGCAGATAGTTGATAGCCAGCACGTTGCCGAAGGGAACTGCCAGGCGGACCTGCACGGAAACCTCGCTGTCGGCATCGAAAGAGTCAGGGCGGTCCCATTCGGCCTCGATCATTCGCCTCACCTGGGATACATAGCTAAGGTCCTGCCCTATTGCATTCTCAGCAGCTATCCGGGCCTGCTCGTGAACCGACCACTGGGCTTCCCATTTCTCGATGGCTTCTCGCGACCCGAAGGTTAGAGAGAACTCGGTCAACAACGTCTGGGCAGTCTTGTCGAGTCCAAGCACTTCCTTGAAGGGGGCAGATGCCTGTGCCGCGGCAAGCACCGATGCATCGTAGGCGTCGTTGCCGGAAGAGCGTGAGATGGTGATGTCAGCGGTTTCACCCGCGTTTTCGAGGTGCACTTTGACGATGGCACCATGCTCGGCGTAGTCATCCCCCTCATAGCGCCATGACTGGCCGACGCGACGTCCGATGGCCACGATGGTGTCGGTGAACTCGGGGGACTCGATGATCTGCTGGCGCTCTTCCGCGCTCAGCGTTTCAGCATCGCCTGAGGCTGCCGGAATGGAATCGCCAGCCTCACTGCCCTCGATGGCTGTCGGCGTGTCGCGTTCCGACATGATGCGGGCAAGCTCTTCCTCCATCTCCTCAGGCTCGGGGATCGATGCCGAGCCCTCATCGGATACTTGGGGCTCCGAGGGGGATGTCGCCACGGTTGTCGAAACCTCGGCGGAGTCACCACTTGCGGCAGAACTTGCCGTGCTACGGCCACCCCCGAAGTCAAGCTGGTAGTCGTCAGTGGCGCCGCCGGCATCTGCGGCCTCGTCACCGGTGTCCCCGTAGTAGGGCTCTTGGGAGGACCCGCGACTGAGATCGTCGAGGTAGCGGGAGTTACCCGAGACAGTACCCGGCGCTTCTTCATCGGCGTCGTCGGGCGCCTCGTTCAACGCCAGCGGGGATGCTGATGTGTCAGCGGGTTGATCTGGCGATGGCACGTCATACCCCGTTGCCTCGGTGTCGGGGTAAGTCGGTTCATAGTCATCGGGGAATAGGTTGGGCGTCCCTCCGTTGCGACGTTCCGTCGGCTCCAGCTCGCTCGAAGATGAAGCAAAGAGCTCGGTGGGATTGCCCACCTTGTCGATCCCCTGGCCCACCCAGTCGGTCACACTGCCGGTATAGATCCCATAGGCCCCCACGCCGGCCAGGCCGAGAATGAGGGCTGTGGGCACCAGGCTCTTTTTCTTGCTAGCCGTGGGCTCCTGGGGCGAGGGGGTGTTTTTTTCACTCATGAGTCGTTATTCCTGAGCTCGTGTCACTGGATGGCGCGGCAAGGGTTGACCACCGACCGAGGGCGGACGGAGTCACTCACGATGTCCCGATCTGCCCGAGAGGGATTGTCGGACTCGCAGAAACGGGTCCAGGCACGCAGGTAGTCCTGATAGTCGTAGCTGGGAGGACGGCAGTGGCTGACAAGCGCGTCAGGAATGTTGCGGCGGCCACCGGCCCGGGTCACGAAAGTCCAGTCGGGCTCGTCCATTCCCTTGCCGGCAGCGCAGAAGCGCTCCCAGCGCTCCATTTCGTAGAGGGAGTAGCCCTGGCTCCAGGGGGAGTCATCCTTGCGCAGCTCGCCGAGCCGGGCCAGCGCTTCGCGGACGGTGTCCTCGTCGGTGCCGGTCTGGTCGGCGATGTCTGCCGTGCTGGCATAGCGGTCGTTGAACGCTTCGCCCAACACGTGGATGTAGGCCGGCTGTCGAATCGCCGCCCCGCCGCGCCCCATGTTGTCCCATGCGACGGTGAGCTGACGGTCAACCTGGAGCATCTTGGCCTGGGCCCGGCCCTGGTGGTCAGCCCAGGCCTCGAGGCGCTCCACGGCTTCCCGGTTTTCCTTCGAGGGATGACGCTCTGCCTCGGCCCGAAACTCGGGCAAGTGCTCGTTGACCCACTCCGCGGTGGGGTACTCAGGGATTTCTGGCAGTGTGCTCCCCACTGCGCACCCGGCCAGCGCGATGGCGGCAGCCAGAGGTAGAAGTTGTTTCATCATTGCGCCTTCTCCGTTTCCGAGAGGGGAGTGCTGTCGACCAGGGCGATGTGCGGTCGTGGGTCACTGACGCGGCCTGGCATGGGTTCAAAGTGGATGGCACCGCTGACGTGCTGCTGATGGTGCAGGAGCAGCTCGGTGGTCTCCCTGGGCACGTTCATCTCGCCGTTCTCCAGGGCTTTGACGAAGACCGGAGAAACATGGGGTGCGAGCAGCTCGTAGAGCCCCTCACGCTCATCAGCCGGGCAGGAGAAGATGTTGCGCATGGTGGCGGGGCCACCGCTGACATGCCCGGCTAGCACCCAGAGGCCATCGATCTCGCGCTGCGTCTCGAGCTCGATGCTGACGTGGCCGTTGCTCGTGAGATGAACCTTCATGCCTTGTTCTCTTCTGGTGATGGATGAATTGCGAGCGAGTGTATCGGGTCACGCGCATGTCACTGGGGTGCCAAAGTGACCATGAAGGGCGCGACGAGAGGGGAGTGCTCGGCTGAATCTCTGTCACCATGACGGCAAATCGAAGAACCAGGACATGACCCGAGATGCTGAGTGCACTGACGCGATGGCTGCCCTTTGCTGGGGGGAAAGTACCGGAGGGGAAGCTACGCCTGACGCCGGCGGGTGACCTGGAGGATGACGAGATTCCGCGCTATCCCCCCTTCGCCAAGGGCCTACCTGCGGCCCCTATTGAGAAGGTGCTGCTGACGCAGCGCGAACTGATCGCTCGTATTCAGCAGACCCTCGGGCTGTCGAATGAAGAGTTCGAGCGGCTGATGCGCCCGGTGCTGCATAACTACGCCGAATTCGTCCACCTCCTCCCTGCCTCTGAAGCTCACCACCATCGTGGTGCAGGAGGATTGTTCCGCCATGGCCTGGAGGTCGCCTTCTGGGCGACCCAGGCCTCGGAGGCGGTGATCTTTGTTCGTGATGGCACCCCGCGAGAACGCCGCAACCTGGAGCCGTGCTGGCGCTTGGCCGTGTGCCTGGCCGCCTTGCTCCATGACCTGGGCAAGCCGTTGTCCGATGTCACCGTGACGGACAAGCTCGGCAAGACCGAGTGGAACCCCTACGCCGAATCGCTGATGGATTGGGCTCGTGAGAACGGTATCGAGCGGTATTTCCTGCGCTGGAACAAGGGGCGGCATGAGCGACATGAACGCTTGGCCACGCTGGCGCTGAACATGGTGCTGACCCCGGACGTGCGTCGTTACCTGCGTGCACCGGGACCCGATCTCATGAAGGCGGTGGTAGAGGCGATCTCTGGGACGAGCGCCCTCCATCCGGTGACGCAGCTTGTGCTGAAAGCCGATCAGGAGAGCGTCAAGCGTGACCTGAAGGAGAGCCGGCTCAACATCGATGAGCACTCGATTGGCTTGTCTATCGAGCCTTACATCATCGATGCCATTCGCTCGCTGGTCGTCTCCAAGCGCTGGAAGGTCAATGTGGCTGGCGCACAGGTCTGGCACCTGACCCAGGGCGCCTTCATTGCCTGGAAGGCAGCAGCACCCAGTCTGGTCAAGCACCTGCAGGACAACAATGTACCGGCCGTGCCGCATGATCCGGACACCCTGGCGGACTACCTGATTGACCGGGGCTTCGCGGTTCCCCGCCCTGTGCCAAATAGCGATGCTGACAGCGATGCCTACTATCGCTACTGGGAAGTGGCACCCTCCGCGCTGGCGGAAGGTGAGATTGCCATGAACGCCAAGATCCTCATGCTCCGCATGGAGGACATCTCGCTGGTGTTTGGAAACAGCGAGAATCCGCCTCAACCCATCGAGGCGACGATCACGGGCGAGGATGGGAAAGAGGGTCAGGCCAGCACGAGGGTCGGGGTTTCTCCGCAAGAGTCGGTCGCTGAGGCGGGTAACGGCGCGGCGAGTGTTCCGCATGCGGAACACTCGGCAGAAGAGTTCAACGGCGACGATGCCGCCGAGGAGCCCCTGGCCAATGCCCTAGCAACACTTGGTGGCACGGTGGTGCCAGAGCCAACGGATCAGACTGATGATGCTGACGTTGACGATCCGACTGCCAACGACCCGGGTTCTGAAGCCGAGGTCCCGAGCAGCGTGCCAACCGTGGCCCCGGTGAAGCAGAGCCCCTCGCCAGGTCTGCTCGATCGTAAGGGCCCGCAGAGTGGCGGAGCATCGGCGCCTGTCATCGATCTGGGGCCCTCAAGGTCACCCTCTGCACGGCGTGATGCTGCTGCCGTTTCCACCTCAGAATCCCGTCCCAAGGCCGAAACCACCGCGCCGGAAGTGCAGGCACCTGCAAAGCCCTCCCCTGATGCATCTGCTACCGGGGACTCTACTGCGAATGTGACAGCGCCAGCCGCTGAGCCGGTTGGTGCCGTCGAGGATTTTGCCGCCAAACTGAGCCAGGGCCTCGGCATGGATCTGCCTTTTGATATGCCGGAGCCGCAAGCTGAGACGCCACAGGACCACGGCGCTGCACAGGAGGGGAGGGAGCAGGACGAGACCCAGCACGTCGAGGAGCAACCTCTCTCATCGCCGGCTGACGCTGAGAGCGATGTGCCACGGCAGACATCGACATCAACGCCGCCGTCGCCACCCCTCGGCTTCCTGGATATGCCGTTCCCTGGAATGAGTGCTGGCGCAATCGATGATGCGGTGCCGGAGCCAGCACCGGATGTGCAACCTACTGTGTCACCTGCACCTAAGGCGAAGGTCGAAGAGATCCAGCTGTCGCCTGAGGTCCGTCCCTCTGCCTCCCAGCCTACGAAGCCCGCCCCCGTCACGGCAGACATCGACCTGACGCCGGGTGGAAGTCGGCACCAGAGCGACACCTCAAAGAAAAAGCGTAAGCCGAAGACGAAGCGCACATCCCGACCGGAAGCCCAGCATGAGCGGGTAGCGCCGGTGCCGACATCCGAGGTGGAGACGGTGTCGGAGCCTGCCATCATCAACGAGCCCCTGGCGATGCCTGTGAATCCTGAGTCAGGGACAGCCCCCCCTGAACCATCGCCGGCCGACTCAAGCTACGTGAAGGATATTCCGTGGCGTCTCTATGGGGAGGCTGGTGCTGCCCTTCGCCGTTTGGTGAAGCCGGTACTGAAAGGGACGGCCACCCTGGGGGAGGCCGTTATCCGGAGCGGGGACGACCTGTGCCTGCTCTGGCCGGCGGCGGCAGAGTCGGCAGGGGTAGGGGCCGAAGCGCTGAAGGATCTCTTGGGTGATCAGCGCATGCTGGCAGTCGCCGAGGGGGGATCGATCGTACATGAACGTGATGGGCTCGATGTACTGGTGTTGCAAGGCGACCTGGTCGACGTGATCTGTCAGCGTTTCACCGCTCGCGAGGCGGATCTCGAGGCGGCGCTTGTTGAGGCAGCGCCCGACGCATCTCCTGCTGCTGAGGAAGAAAAAACCGCGGTGCCGGGGGTAGCAGAACCGGAGGCCAGCAATCCGGAAAACATCGAGGCTACTCCCCCGTCAGTGCCCGCTCGGACAGCTGAGAAGCCGTCCACGCCTATCGTGAGGCGGCGTAGCGCTACGGAAAAGACCTCTGGCGCGGACTATGACGAGCCCGCGGCGCCCTCTCACGGGTTCGCCGGCGCTATCCCGGACTTCGATGTCATGTCCCCGATCGAGGTGGATGACGAACACGACGCCATGGATGCCTTCTCCGTGGACGACTCGGCAATAGACATCGGCCTCACCCCCGACACGATGACCGCCAAGGAGGCCCTCTTGCGGCTCAAGGCCATGATTGTCCAGGGAGAGGGGGAGTGGCTGGTGGGCAGCGTTCGTCGGGATGGCGACATGCTGGTGGTCAATGACCACGCCTTGGACAGGATCGGTGTCGACTACCCCGACCTGACCCGCAACCGGTTGAGAACCGTTGTGAAAACCCATGCGCTGGGCATTTCGCTCGTGGGCAAAGAGAACAAGCTGCTGGTGAGGAAGCCAACATGAGTGGTGATCTTGAATATGAAATGCCGTGGCGCCCCAACTATGAGGCCATGGCGATCGGCGGCTGGGCTGGCGCCTCTGTGCTGGCGCTGGGTATCAACCAGCTCAGCCAGATGCCGCCGGAGCCCTTCTACTGGATGACGGGTGTGTGCGGGGTCATGGCCATGGCGCGAATCCCTAAGGCCATCAAGCTGCACACCTTGAAGAAGCACCTGGGCGGGCGAGAGCTGGAGTTCCTGAAGATCGACAAGCTCCAGAAGGTCATCGCCAAACATCCCGATGAGATGTGGCTGGGATACGGCTTCCACTGGGAGGCCAGACATGCGCAGCGTGCCTTCGAGATTCTCAAGCGGGACTGGTCCTCCATCGTGGGGCCACACGGTGGGCGTCATAACGGTAAGGAGATGCCCATCGGTCAGTCCTGGATTCATGGCCTGGAGCCCAAGGAACAGAAGATCTACCAGCCCCTCAAGCACAGCGAGGGTCATACGCTGATCGTCGGCACCACGGGCTCGGGCAAGACCCGAATGTTCGACATCCTGATCTCCCAGGCGATCATGCGCGGCGAGGCGGTGATCATCATTGATCCCAAGGGCGACCAGGAGATGCGGGATAACGCACGGCGAGCCTGCGAGGCGCTAGGCACCCCCGAGAGGTTCGTGGCGTTTCACCCCGCGTTCCCCGAGGAGTCGGCGAGGATCAACCCTCTGCGCAACTATTCGCGGGTGACCGAGATCGCCTCTCGGATCGCGGCGCTGATCCCCTCGGAGGCTGGCGCGGACCCCTTCAAGAGCTTCGGTTGGCAGGCGCTGAACAACATTGCCCAAGGCCTGGAGCTCGTCTACGAACGACCCAGCCTGGTGAATCTGAGGCGCTTCCTCGAAGGCGGGGCGGATGGTTTGGTGATCCAGGCCATCAGTTCCTACGCCGCCCGTCACGTCGATGGCTGGGAGGCAGACGCCAAGCCGTACCTCGAGAAGGCCAGCGGCGGCCCTCGCGAGAAGCGGGCCAGGATGCTCAGCCGCTACTACTTCGAGCGTATTCAGCCGACCAAGCCCTCGACCGAGCTGGAGGGCCTGCTGTCGATGTTCCTCCATGACAACACCCACTTCGGCAAGATGGTCGCCTCGCTGCTGCCGATCATGAACATGCTGACTTCCGGATCGCTGGGGGAGCTGCTTTCACCGGACCCCTCTGATACCAGCGATTCGCGCCCGATCACGGACTCTGCCAAAATCATCAACAACGCCATGGTGGCCTACATCGGTCTGGACTCACTCACCGACAACATGGTGGCGAGTGCGATCGGCTCGATCTTCCTCAGCGACCTCACAGCGGTGGCGGGGGACCGGTACAACTTTGGCGAGAACAACCAGCAGGTCAACATCTTCGTCGATGAAGCGGCGGAGGTGATCAACGACCCCTTCATCCAGCTCCTGAACAAGGGCCGCGGTGCCAAGCTGCGACTCTTTGTGGCGACGCAGACGTTCGCGGACTTCGCCGCCCGCATGGGGAGCCAGGAGAAAGCGCTGCAGGTGCTGGGCAACATCAATAATACGGTGGCGCTCCGTGTCAAAGATGCGGACACGCAAGAGTATGTCACCAAAGGCGTGCCACCCACACGCGTCAAATATGTGATGCGCACGCAGGGCCAAAATACGGATGGGGAACAACCGATCATGCATGGGGGTAACCAGGGCGAGCGCCTCATGGAAGAGGAGAGCGAGCTGTTTCCCTCACAGCTGCTCGGCATGCTGCCGAACCTCGAATACATCGCCAACATCTCTGGCGGGCAACTTATCAAGGGGCGGCTTCCCATCCTCACCGGGTGACGGAATGCCATGAACGAAGATGGTTATACGAAAAGAAGCCAGGGCAGTGACCTGGAGGTCGTCAGAGTGATCACAGAAGAACGCCGTATTGGCATGACCGAAGCCATCAGGCAGCGAGGCCGGCGCTACGCCGACATCGTGGACCTGCTCTTTTTTGATTGGCCCAAGGCCAAGGACGTCATCGAGAACCTGCGAGCCTACGTCTCAGAGCATATCCAGCGTCACGATGATCCAGTGATCTACACCATCATTACCGAGGCACTGGATGAGTACCATGACGCGGTCTACAACCCCGGTGGCCGGAAGCTAGAGGACCCGTTGCGCCTCGCGGTCTTCATCAATGCGCTTGTAACGGCCACGTGCCGGGAGCTCCAGATTGTCATCACGAATGATGCCGGCAACTCCTGGTCTCTGGCCAGTGGCACCCCTTTCGCGTCCTGGCTGATGGCCAACGATGGAGAGCTGACGATCTACAGCCAGGCGCCGTCTGACGAGAGTTCTCTGCGCGAGGTGATCTATTCGCTGCTGACCAGTGAGTCGGTGAAACGGATTTTGAAGAGGGCTGGCCATGAAGACGCCGTTCTGGCTAATCGCGTGGTTACTGATCGCTGAGATGTTCGTGATCCTCGTGTTTGTGCCCGGCCACTGGACGGAGCGTGTCATCGAGAAGGAGTCTGCCATGGTGCAGAGCCAGCTTGGGCGCAACACGGTCGAGTGGATCGATCAGAAGGCGCTCAACTGGTACAACATCTCCATGTGGGAAAGTGGCGTCTACAAGACCCTGCACACATTGCTGATCCCCACCCCCGAGGAACGGGCCTCAAGTCGCGGCATGCAGAACATGGGAAGCCAGATTTTCCCCTGGGTCGAGGACCGCCTAGCGTCTCTGATGCATGTCGTCTACCAGGTCTGCGCTCGTATTGCGCTGCTGGCAGTCTGGGCACCCTACATGCTGATCCTGCTGATCCCCGCCGTCTGGGACGGCTACATGGGCTGGAAGATCAAGCGGACCAACTTCGACTACGCCAGTCCGGTTCTGCATCGCTATGGGATACGGGGGGTGTTGCTGGTAGCACAGTGCCTGCTCATCGCCTTCTTCGCCCCCATCGCCCTCAACCCCATCATTATCCCACTGACCATGATGGTGGCGTGCGTCATGTTCGGCTTGGCGCTAGCGAACCTCCAGAAGCGGGTGTAAGCCTCCATCGAAACTCCTGCCTGACCTCAGCGCCCCCTCCCAGGGGCGCTCGTCGTTGCCGATGTGTTCCGCATGCGGAACACCTGCTCCGCTAAAAATCTTGCGAATCCCTGTCGACGTACCCCTCAAGGGCGTTTCTGCGCAGGGGTAATGCTGCCGCGATCAGTGATGATGGCGCCAACTCAGGCATTACCTCCGGAGACGCTTGTATGGAGCCAGTCAAAATCCCCAGCCGTATCGACGACCCGATCCACGTCCTGATGTGGAGCCTCGATGAGATGGCCCCGATCTTTGCCGGCCTGATCCTCGGCATCGCGGTGGGTCAGGCGATGATCGGATTCGGTATCGGCCTGGTCGTGACCAACCAGTATCGCAAGTACCGGGACAACCATCCTGATGGCTACCTCATCCACATTGCCTACTGGGCTGGGCTCATGTTCACCAAGGCTCGCTCCATGGTGAATCCGTACATCCGGAGGTTCCTGCCGTGAAGCTCGATAACTTCCTCAAGACCTGGAACGGCGCACTCGCTGAAAACCGCTTCTCACGCATCGTGATGCTGGTGATGGCCGTGGCCCTGGTGCTGGCGCTGATCAAGGCCTTCACCCGCGAGACGGTGGTGACGATCCAGCCCTACACCCTCAAGAGCGAGGCATGGGTCACCCAGAACAAGGCGTCCCAGTCCTACAAGGAGTCGTGGGCCATGCTCCTCGCCTCCCTGACGGGGAACGTGACGCCGGGCAGTGTCGGCTTCGTCAAGGAGCGTATCGAGCCACTGCTTTCACCGGAGATCTATCGACCGGTCATGGAGGCCATCGAGATCCAGTCTCAGCGAATTCAGAACGATCGAGTCACCATGCGCTTCGAGCCACGCTCCGTCGAGTACGAGCCGAGTAGCGACATCGTCTACGTCTATGGGCACTCCTACGTAACGGGTGCCGCCGGTGAGACCTCGCGTGACGAGCGAACCTACGAATACATCATCGACATCAAGGATTACGCCCCCGTGGTAACCCATATCGATACCTATGCTGGCCGCCCCCGGACAGAGCGGATTCGTGAGCAGATGGAGCGTCAGGAGCAGCGTCGTCAGGAGCGAGCAAATGGTTAAGAAAGTACTTGCAGTCGCCTTGGCCGCCGCCCTTGGTGGATTCGGTAGCGCTGGCGCATCCGAAGTCGAAATCCCTGTCGAGCCTGTCAACTTCAGCGTGCCGGCGAACGTGATGAGCAACAACGTGCCACGTCCGACTGGCGCTTCAGGTGGCAGTTCAAGTCAGCGCAACGCAGTGAACGAGAGCCCCCAGTTGAGTATGGCGCCAGGTGTCAACGAAATCGTGCCGGTGGCAATCGGCCACCTGAACCGGATCGTGACGCCGTTCGGTGAGCCACAGGTCACCACTACCTCGGATGCTACGACTGAGATTCGAGACAACGTTGTGTACGTGGCAACGGATCAGCAAGCCCCCGTCACGATGTTCATTACGCAGAAGGGGAGTGAGGCCAAAGCCCTCTCGCTGACGCTGGTGCCACGACGCATTCCGCCGCGTGAGCTGTTCATCGAGCTGGAAGGGGCAGCCTTTACTCCGGGCCTGGTCAGTAGCCCGAAGGCGGAGCGCTGGGAAACCTCCCAACCCTATATCGACACCCTGCGGTCGCTCATGCGTAGCATCGCGCTCGGCGAGATCCCACAGGGCTACACGCTGCATGAGACGGACCCCCGGACGACGCTGCCGTCCTGCTCACAGCCCGGTGTCACCTATGACTTCGTCAACGGGCAGACCATGACCGGCCACAAGCTCTCCGTCTCGATCGGTGTGGCCAGCAACGTTTCAGGCCAGCCCCTCGAGATCAAGGAGCAGGCCTGTGGTGACTGGAATGTTGCCGCTGTCGCGGCATGGCCTCGAAACGTCCTGGGGCCAAACCAGAGAACCGAGCTCTATGTAGTAACCAAAATCGGTGAGCGGCCTGAACCCACCAGTCAGCGTCCGTCTCTCCTCGGAGGTGCTCAATGATCGGACAGCACTGGGAACGGTTGTCACCGAGGAACAAGCGCATTGTCGCAGTTGGCGGCGGTCTGGCGCTGTTGCTAGGCGTTATTGCCATCTTCTCGGGCGGAGGAGAGGAGCGTGAGCGCAGAGGGCCAGACCGTGACGTTGTGCAGCACGTGTTGACCGATCGAGACACACGCGATGTGTCAATCGATGGTCTCGCGGCTCAGATCCAGATCGCCAAGACGCAAAATGACGACCTGCGTCAGGAACTGGACTCGATGCGCCGCGTGCTTGAGCGCACCGAGCGCAGCACCGAAGGCTCACAGGAGATGCGCCAAGAGATCGAGTCTCTCCAAGAGCAGATCGAGATGCTCATCGACCAGAACATGGACCTCATGAGCATGGCAGACGCGCCGCGTCAGTCTGGCAGCCAGGGCGGATACGCTGACGATGGTTTCAACGACGGTGCAACTCCGCCCCCAGACTTTACCGAGGCCTCGGAAGAAACGGAGCAGAACGCCTACGAAGTTGATCCGGAAGCAGTATTCAAGAACGCGCCCTTGCCCCGGCGGAACACAGCAGCAGAAGCAGAGGCTGTCGACCCACGCCGGCGTTCCGCAGACGGGGCAGAGGAGGGAGAAGGTGTCGAGGAACCCAACAACGGCGTGCAGATCATCAGCTCCTATCAAGGTGAGACCGAAGAGGAGCGAGAGGCGAGGGAGGCCGCCGAAAGCGAGGATGAGGGTGCGTACTTGCCCGCCGGCTCCATCCTGACGGGGGTGATGCTCAACGGTATGGACGCTCCTACCTCGCAAGGCGCCCGTCGTGATCCTTTCCCGTCGACCCTGCGTATCCAGCACGAGGCGATCCTGCCCAACCGCTTCCGGGCTGA
>Ga0194136_1001094_pt1 | contig 13588 bp, 8 predicted proteins | sample TARM_MetaG_T3A_1_FD_134023 | JGI IMG/M metagenome (GOLD analysis project Ga0194136, IMG submission 134023) | Freshwater microbial communities from Pennsylvania, USA, analyzing microbe dynamics in response to fracking - TARM_MetaG_T3A_14 (version 2) | ecosystem: Environmental > Aquatic >...
GATGGAAGGTAAAGGCGTGCTGTTCAAGTGCTTTGCGGGCATTAACTCCGTTGATATCGAAGTAGACGCTGAAAGCCCGCAGGCGTTTATCGACACCGTTGCCCGCATTGCCGACACCTGGGGTGGTATTAACCTGGAAGATATCAAAGCGCCTGAGTGCTTTGAGATCGAAAAGGCGTTAGTTGAACGCTGCAACATCCCAGTATTCCACGATGACCAGCACGGCACGGCAATTGTGACCGCTGCGGGCATGCTCAACGCGCTGGATATCGCGGGCAAGCGGATTGAAGACGTGAAAATCGTCTGCATGGGCGCAGGGGCGGCTGCTATTGCTTGTATGCGCCTGCTGATCTCCTGCGGTGCTAAGAAAGAGAACTTGGTGATGCTGGATCGTCGTGGCGTCATTCACACTGACCGTGACGGCATCAACGAGTACAAAGCGGAGTTCGCCCGTGATACCGACATGCGCACGCTGGATGATGCCATCGACGGCGCGGGTGTGTTTATCGGCCTTTCTGGTCCGGGCCTGCTCTCTGCGGATCAGGTGAAGAAAATGGCCGCTGACCCAGTGATTTTCGCCTGCACCAATCCCGACCCGGAAATTCACCCGGACGTAGCCCGCGAAGCGCGCCCAGATGTGATCATGGCCACTGGCCGTTCGGACTTCCCGAACCAGGTGAACAACGTGCTGGGCTTCCCGTTCATCTTCCGCGGCGCGCTGGATGTACGCGCCACGCGCATTAACGAAGCCATGAAGCTGGCGGCGGTGCATGCACTGAAAGACCTGGCCCGCGAGCCGGTGCCGCAGGAAGTGCTGAACGCCTACGAGCGTACCGAGATGAGCTTCGGGCGTGATTACATCATCCCCACGCCGGTGGATATCCGCCTGCTGGAGCGCGTCTCCTCAGCAGTGGCCCAAGCAGCGGTCGACTCCGGTGTGGCCCGCAAGCCGTACCCGGCTCACTACCCGCTGAAAACTATTAATGACGTGTATGGTGGGTAAGTTCTGACCACTGTATACGCTTGTTTACAACGCCCGCACACTGCGGGCGTTGCTGTTTTTAGAGGTGTTTAGAGCAGAGGTTCAAGACTGCGGATAGCGCACCAACCCCTCCTGCGCCGTCGAGGCGACTAAACGCCCATCGCGGCGATAAATATGGCCCCTCGCCAAGCCCCGTGCGCCACCACTCCAGGGGGAGTCGATGGCGTAGAGCAGCCACTCATCTAGCCGCGTATCTTCGTGCAACCAAATCGCATGGTCGAGACTGGCGATGCGCAGTTTCGGGTCGGTGTACTTGATGCCATGAGGAATCAGTCCGGTGGTCAGTAGGTTGAAATCTGACGCATAAGAGAGCAGATGACGATGCAGCGCCGGGTCATCCGGTAGCGGCCCGCCGGCAAAGCGGAACCACAGGCACTGGCCGGCCGGTGATGCGCTGTCCGGGTTATCCTTCAAGTGTAAAAACTCGATAGGGTGGCCGGGGAAGCGCGCGTGTTTGGCATCGCCGCTCTCGATGAGTGCTTCCGGTGTGGGCACTTGTGGCATGGCTCGCTGATGATTGATGCTCTCTTCAGCGCTCTGAAAAGAGGCGCTGCAGAAAAAGATCGGTCGCCCTTTTTGAATAGCCGTCACCCGCCGGGTGGTAAAGCTGCCGCCGTCGCGAATGGTATCGACCTGATACACCACCGGGCGGTGCGGGTCGCCTGGGCGCAAAAAATAGCCGTGCTGTGAGTGCGGGCGGCGCTCATCCGGCACCGTGCGCGCCGCGGCGGCCAGTGCCTGGCCCAACACTTGGCCGCCATACAGTTGGGGAAAGCCTAAATCTTGGCTTTGGCCGCGAAATAGCGTCTCTTCAAGGGTTTCAAGCTCTAACAAGCTAACCAGTGACTTCAGCGCATCGTTCATTCTCTGTATCCTTGGTGCTGTCTGTTTTCCCGCCGATGATTGCAAGTATACCCAGTGCGGCCATCACGCTATTAAAACGATCGTTTTGCTACCTTAGCGGAGTTTGCCTTGATACGCAGCGATGAATTTTACATGCACCGCGCCATGGACCAAGCGCACTTGGCGTTTGCCGCCGGAGAAGTGCCGGTGGGCGCGGTGGTAGTGGATACCCAGGGGGAGATTATTGGTGCTGGCCACAATGCACCGCTGGTAAGCTGCGACCCCAGCGGCCACGCCGAGGTGCGTGCGCTACGCGAGGCGGGGCAGCGGCTGGGCAACTACCGTTTAGAGGGCTGTACGCTGTTCGTTACGCTAGAGCCCTGCATGATGTGCGCAGGCACCATGGTGCATGCGCGCATTGCCCGTTTGGTATACGGCGCGCCCGAGCCACGCACGGGCATGGTGGAGTCAAAGGCCAACCTGCTTGCCCAGCCCTGGTTTAATCATCAGATAGAGATTACGGGCGGCGTGCTAGCAGTACCGGCCAAAAGGCTGCTCAAGCAGTTTTTCGCTGAAAAACGTTAGCGCGCGATTACTGCTCAACCGGCGGAATAATATCGAACAGCAATAATGGTTCTTCACTGGCTGGCGTTTGCTCTAGCTGGAAAAACTGCTGTCGGCTGCGTTCCACATACTTAATCATCTCGTAGTAGCGGCGGATGTTGCGCACATAGATGACCGGCTCGCCGCCACGGGCATAGCCGTGGCGGGTTTGGCTATGCCACTCTCGCTCCTGTAAGAGCGGGAGCGCCGCACGAACGTCCTGCCAGCGATCCGGGTCGCCGCCGCGCAGCTCGGCAATTTTACGCGCATCGTAAAGGTGGCCAAGGCCTACGTTGTAGGCTGCCATGGCCATATAGAGCCGGTCATCCCCGGTAATGCTGTCTGGAAGCCGGTCTTTAATACTGCGCAGGTAGCGCGCGCCGCCATCAATACTCTGTGCGGCATCGGTGCGGTCGGCTACGCCCATTTCGCTGGCGGTGGGGTTGGTCAGCATCATCAGGCCGCGAACCCCGGTGGGGGATACTGCGTTGGGGTCCCAGTGCGACTCCTGGTACCCAACGGCAGCCAACAGCTTCCAGTCAAAGTTGGTGTCGCGGGCGGCCTGTTTAAATAGCTCAGTGTAGTTGGGCAGACGTTCGTCAAGGTGGGCGAGAAACGTTCGAGTGCCCACGTACTCAAGATAGTCATCGTGGCCAAAATAGCGACTTACCAACTGCTCCAGGGTGCCGTTCTCTTGCAGCTCTTGAAGAAACTGATTGGCGGCCTCTAATAACCCAAGCCCGCGGCCGCTGGGAACCGCCCAGGCCAGAGAGAGCGGCTCGCCTAAAAAGAAGCCGCGCTCGACGTTAGGGAAAAACAGCCGGTTCAAACGAAACTGATGATCAAAAATAATCGCCGCATCCAGGGTGCCGCTCTCTACCCGCGCCATCAGTTCAGCCACTTCAAGCTCGTGAGACTCTTTCCAAGTAAGGCTGGGGTAGTCACGTTGTAGAGCAAGCAGTGCTTGGCTGGTGCCCGCTTCGCTTAGCGTGCCCAGCTCCAGGCCCACGAGATCTGCCGGTTCATCGATGCCGTTGAGCCCTCGGCGATACACCACCAGCGGCTGCATCTGAATGATGGAGCGGGTGTAGTGAATGCCCGGAGAATCCGCCAGCAGGGGGAGGGCGGCGGCGCCTAGGTCGCCCTGTTCGCGCACGGCGGGTAGTACGCTCTCCGGGTGGTGGCTCGCGTTCAGGTTGAGGCTAACTCCCAGGTAATCCGCAAAGCGGCGCATCAGCTCATACTCAAAGCCGGTCGGCCCCTGGCGGCCTTCGTAATAGGTAGTGGGTGTGTTGCGAGTATGAATAGTGATGAACTCTTTTGCGTTAATTTGCGCTAAATGTTCACCGCTTGGTACCAACGAGCTGCGCGGCACCAAAATAAGCAAAAGTGTCGCGATCATCGCGAAATACGCCCGGTAATAGGCGATAAAATGTTGGTAAATCAATGTCGGCATAATGTCTTGTCAACATGGAACAGTCTGCCACGATACCCAGCCTGATAGACGCTGTCACCTTGTTGATTTCGTGTGGCCGTCGCTTTCCAGTATCATAGTGGGATTGCCGCTTTGCGGCCCGGTGATTTCCTGCTCGAACTCTCCCTGCTTTAGAGGCTCCCAGATATGCTCGAACTGCGAGGCGCACCCGCCCTTTCTGCCTTCCGCCATGAACGGCTGTTAACGGTGTTGCGTGACCGTGTTCCGGAGGTGGAGGCGCTGTCTGCCCATTACGTCCACTTCATTGACCACCACGAAGAGCTCGATCATGCCGCCCAGGAGCGGTTGGCGAAACTGCTGGAGTACGGCAGCCGAGACAGCCAAGAGATTCCCGACAACGCCCAGCGCTTTTTGGTCGTCCCGCGTTTAGGCACCCAGTCACCGTGGTCCTCTAAAGCAACCGACATTGCCCACAACTGCGGGCTTAGCCAGATCAGCCGCATTGAACGCGGCATTGATTACCGAGTAGAGCTGCGCGGCGCCCCCAGCACTGAGCAGTTGGAAGCGATTAGCGCGCTGCTGCATGACCGCATGACCGAAAACGTACTGGCCGACGTAGCCGAGGCGGGCAAACTGTTCGCCCACCACTCGCCTGCGCCCCTTGGCAGCGTGGATATTTTGGAAGGCGGTCGCGACGCTCTTGCCACGGCTAACCGCGAACTTGGCCTTGCGCTGGCAGACGATGAGATCGACTACCTTGTAGCGGCTTTTATCGAGCTAGGCCGCAACCCCAGCGATGTGGAGCTGATGATGTTCGCCCAGGCGAACTCTGAGCACTGTCGCCACAAAATCTTCAATGCAGATTGGGTCATCGACGGCGAAGCCCAGAGCCACTCGCTGTTTAAGATGATCAAGAACACCTTCGCCACGTCACCGGATAACGTGCTCTCTGCGTACAGCGATAACGCGGCGGTGATCAAAGGCAGCCACGGCGGACGCTTCTTCCCCACGCCGCTCACCGGTGCCGAGGGTGAGCGTGCCAGCTACGATGCCCACCAAGAGCCGATCCACATTCTGATGAAGGTGGAGACACACAACCACCCCACGGCGATTGCACCGTTCCCCGGTGCGGCCACCGGCTCTGGCGGTGAGATTCGGGACGAAGGCGCTACCGGCATCGGCGGCAAGCCAAAAGCAGGTTTGTCCGGCTTTACCGTCTCTAACCTGCGCATTCCTGAATTTGTTCAGCCCTGGGAAGCCTTCGACTACGGCAAGCCCGAGCGCATGCAGTCCGCGCTCAATATCATGCTGGACGGCCCGATTGGCGGTGCCGCGTTCAATAACGAGTTTGGCCGCCCCAACCTGACCGGCTACTTCCGCACCTACGAGCAGGATGCGCTCAGCGAAGGCGGCATTGCGCGTCGCGGCTACCACAAGCCGATCATGATTGCCGGCGGTTACGGCAACATTCGCGCTCAGCACGTGCAAAAAGGCGAGATCCCCGTTGGCGGTAAGCTGATCGTGATGGGCGGCCCGGCGATGCTGATCGGCCTGGGCGGCGGTGCGGCGTCCAGTATGGCGTCCGGTGAGTCCAGTGAGGATTTGGATTTCGCCTCCGTTCAGCGGGAAAACCCGGAAATCGAGCGTCGTGCCCAAGAAGTCATCGACCGCTGCTGGGCGTTGGGCGACAACAACCCGATTCGCTTTATCCACGATGTCGGTGCGGGCGGGCTGTCTAACGCCTTGCCGGAGCTGGTTAAAGACGGCAACCGTGGCGGTCTGTTTGACCTGCGCGCGGTGCCCAACGCCGAGCCGGGCATGAGCCCGCTGGAAATCTGGTGTAACGAAGCCCAGGAGCGCTACGTACTGGCAGTGGCACCTGAAGACTTGGATACCTTCGACGCGCTGTGTAAGCGCGAGCGCTGCCCCTACGCGGTAGTGGGCGAAGCCCAGGCGGAGCACCACCTGGAAGTGCGCGACGGCCACTTCGAGACCAAGCCGGTCGATCTGCCCATGAGCGTGCTGTTTGGCAAGCCGCCGAAGATGACCCGTTCGTTTGAGCGCCAAACCCCTGAACTCTCTGGCGTCATGCTGGATAACCTGGACCTGCGCGAAGCAATGGACCGGGTGCTGCGCCTGCCCACGGTGGCCTCGAAAAGCTTCCTGATCACCATCGGCGACCGTTCCATCACCGGGCAAGTTGCCCGTGATCAGATGGTAGGCCCCTGGCAGGTGCCGGTGGCCGACGTCGCGGTCACCACCGCAAGCTTCGACACCCACGCCGGTGAAGCCATGGCCATGGGTGAGCGCCCGCCGGTGGCGCTGATTAATCCTGCCGCCAGTGCACGCTTAGCGGTGGCAGAAGCCATTACCAACCTCGCGGCTGCGCCAATTGCCAAGCTGTCGGATATCAAACTCTCCGCCAACTGGATGAGCGCTGCTGATCACCCCGGTGAAAACCAGGCGCTGTATGACGCCGTTCATGCCGTGGGCATGGAGCTGTGCCCGGCGCTGGGTATTGCCGTGCCGGTGGGCAAGGACTCGATGTCCATGCGCACCGCGTGGCAAGAGGGCGATGACGCTGAAGAGAAGAGCATTACCTCGCCGCTGTCGCTGGTGGTGACCGGCTTTGCACCGGTGACCGACGCGCTGGCGACGCTGACGCCGCAGATCAACCTGGAGCAGGATGAGTCTGACCTGATTTTGATCGACCTAGGTAATGGCCAGAATCGCCTTGGCGGCTCGGCGCTGGCGCAGGTCTATGGCCAAGTGGGCGATGAGTGCCCCGATGTGGACGACCCGGAAGATCTGAAAGCGTTTTTCGAAGTGATCCAAGGTCTGAACCGCGACGGTAAGCTGCTGGCCTACCACGACCGCAGCGATGGCGGCCTGCTGGTCACCCTGCTGGAAATGGCGTTTGCCGCGCACGCCGGTCTCGAAATCAAGCTCGACTGGCTGATCGATGAGCCGGTAGAAGCCTTCAACGCGCTGTTCTCTGAAGAGCTGGGGGCGGTGATCCAGGTAAGCCGTGAGCACACAGAAGAGGTGCTGACCCAGTTCGCCATGGCCGGTATCGAAACCTGCGGCGTGATTGCTCGCCCGCGTTACGACGACCAAGTGCGTGTAACGCTGTTCGAAGAGCCGCTGCTGGAAACCACTCGTCAGCTAACCCAGCGTACCTGGTCCGAGACCAGCTACCGCATGCAGGCGCTACGGGATAACCCGGAATGTGCGAAGAACGAGTTTGACAACCTGCTCGACGTGCGTGACCCGGGCCTCAGCGCCGCGCCGACTTTCGATATCAACGACGATATCAGCGCGCCCTTTATCAACACCACCAAGCCAGCGGTGGCCGTGCTGCGTGAACAGGGCGTTAACGGCCAGGTAGAGATGGCCTGGGCCTTCCACAAAGCGGGCTTTGACGCGGTGGATGTGCACATGAGCGACATCCTCGAAGGCCGTGTCTCCCTGGAGGAGTTCAAAGGCTTAGTGGCCTGTGGCGGTTTCTCCTACGGCGACGTGCTGGGCGCAGGCGGCGGCTGGGCCAAGTCAGTGCTATTCAACGAGCGCGCCCGCGAGCAGTTTGAAGCCTTCTTCACCCGCGATGACAGCTTCTCGCTGGGCGTGTGTAACGGCTGTCAGATGCTCTCGCAGCTCAAAACGCTGATCCCCGGTGCGGAAAACTGGCCGGCTTTCGTGCGCAATGAGTCCGAGCAGTTCGAAGCCCGGGTGGCCATGGTGCGGGTAGAGAAGAGCCCCTCGATTCTGCTGGCGGGCATGGAAGGCTCCAAGCTGCCTATCGCCGTTGCTCACGGGGAGGGCCGCGCCGAGTTCCGCGACACGGCGCACCTGCGTAGCATGCAGTCGAGCAGCCAAATTGCCCTGCGCTACATCGACAACTACGGTCAGGTCACTACGCGCTACCCGGCCAACCCCAATGGCTCGCCGTCGGGCATTACCGGCCTGACCACGCCGGATGGCCGCGTGACGATCATGATGCCGCACCCCGAGCGGGTGACCCGCGCGGTCACTAACTCCTGGCGTCCGGCGGAGTGGACCCAAGATGGTGCGTGGCTGCGCCTGTTCCGCAATGCGCGGGTATGGCTGGGCTAACATCATGTGACCAACCCGAAAGGTGATGGATGACACATCCTGAAAAGGCGGCCTCCGGGCCGCCTTTCTTGGCTAACGCGGCAGCGCCTTCGCTGCGCCCCTACCAAACCGAGGCGGTAAAGCGGGTAGTCAGCCACTTTCGCGCCACCAGCGCCCCCGCCGTGGTGGTGCTGCCGACGGGCAGCGGCAAGTCGCTGGTGATCGCTGAACTGGCGAGACTCGCCCGTGGGCGGGTGCTGGTGTTGGCCCACGTGCGCGAGCTGGTGGAGCAGAACCACGCCAAGTACCAAGCGTACGGCTTGGAGGCGGATATCTTCAGCGCCGGGTTAAAGCGCAAAGAGGCCAGTCGCCAAGTGGTGTTTGGCTCGGTGCAGTCGGTGGTGCGTAACCTGGAGCAGTTCAACGACGCCAGCTTTACTCTGCTGGTAATCGACGAGTGCCATCGGGTATCGCTGGAGGAGGACTCCAGCTATCGGCAGGTGATTGAGCACCTGCGGAGCCAGAACCCGCAGCTAAAAATCCTCGGCCTAACCGCTACGCCGTTTCGTTTGGGGCAGGGCTTTATCTACCACCGCCACCACCACGGTATGGTGCGCGGTTCAGAAGAGAGCTTTTTTGCCGACTGCGTGTTTGAGCAGCCGCTGCGCCTGATGGTCAAGCAGGGTTTTTTGGCCGCACCCAAGCGGCTGGATATGGCCATTGAAGGGTACGACTTCTCGGCGCTTGCGCCCTCGTCCAGCGGTCTGTTTCGGGAGGAGGAACTCAACCGCGTGGTGGCGGGCAGCCGAGCGACACCGGGCATCATTGCCCAGGTAGTGGAGTACGCTGCCGACCGCCAGGGGGTGATGATTTTCGCCGCGACGGTGGCCCACGCCGAAGAGATCATGGGCTATCTGCCCGCCGAGCAGTCCGCGCTGATTACCGGTGCGACGGCCTCGGCCGAGCGCACCGCGCTGATCGATGCGTTTAAAGCGCGTCAACTGAAGTATTTGGTCAACGTGGCGGTGCTGACCACCGGCTTCGATGCCCCCCACGTCGATCTGATTGCGATTTTGCGGCCCACCGAGTCGGTCAGCCTGTATCAGCAGATCGTGGGTCGCGGGCTGCGCCTCTCGCCGGGTAAAGAGGAGTGCTTGATTCTCGACTATGCGGGCAACCCGTGGGATCTCTACGCCCCGGAAGTAGGCGAGCCCAAGCCAGATAGCGATAGCGAACCGGTGCAGGTAGCCTGCCCGGACTGCGGTCACGCGAACCTGTTCTGGGGCAAGCGCGACGGCGAGCTGGTGATTGAACACTTTGGCCGCCGCTGCCAGGGGCTGATTGAGGATGACGCAGGGCGCCGCCACCAGTGCGAGTTTCGCTTTCGCTTCAAAGTATGCGACGAGTGCGGCGCTGAGAACGATATTGCCGCCCGCCGCTGTCATGGCTGCGAGAAGCTGCTGGTGGACGCCGACGACAAGCTTAAGGATGCGCTGAAGCTAAAAGATGCCAAAGTGCTGCGCGTCAGCGGCATGCAGTTAGAGGCGACCACCAATGGTCGTGGCCTGCCGCGCCTAAAAGCCACCTACCACGATGAAGATGGCGAAAGCCTGAGCGAATGGTTTGCCTTAGAAACCCCGGCCCAGCGCCGCGCGTTTTATGCCGTATTTTTGCGTGCCCACCTACGCGCGCCAGGTGGTAAATGGCAACCGACGACGCCTGATGAGATCGTCAACGAGCAGCGCCGATTGCGCCACCCGGATTTTGTGGTGGGGCGAAAGGTAGGCCGACACTTTCAAATCCGCGATAAGCTGTTTGATTATCAAGGGCGCTATCGTAAAGCCGCCGATGCTGGCTAGATGCCGCGCTGAAAGCACGCTGTTACACTGCTGTTTTCCCACTCATCAACGAAGGATTCGACCCGCGTGAGCGAGACGCCAAGCGCAGCGCCAGACCAAGACGTGGCGGAATCTACTGCCGAGCCGGTGGTGGAGGCGCTTGGGCGTCTGTTTGATGAGCCCATCATGCAACTGCCGGAAGACCTCTATATTCCCCCCGAAGCGCTGCGGGTCTTTCTGGAAGCCTTCGAAGGGCCGCTGGATCTGCTGCTGTATTTAATTCGTCGCCAGAATCTGGATATTCTGACCATCAACGTGGCCACCATCACCCACCAGTACATTGAGTACGTGGAACTGATGAAAGCCATGGAGATTGAGCTGGCGGGTGAGTACCTGCTAATGGCTGCCATGCTGGCGGAGATTAAATCCCGGACGCTGCTGCCGCGCCCGCCGAAAGCGGAGGGCGAGGAGGAGGAGGACCCCCGTGCCGAGCTGATTCGCCGCCTGCAGGAGTACGAGCGCCTAAAAGAGGCCGCCGAGGCGCTGGATACGCTGCCCCGCGTCGGCCGGGACTGGTTCAGCGTACAGGCGGGCTTACCGCCGTTGGAAACGCGGGTGATCCATCCCGATGTAGAGCTTAATGAGCTGCTGGGAGCGCTGTCCGATATTCTCAAGCGCGCCGAGCTGGCCCAGGCCCACCAGATCAGCCGGGAAGTGCTTTCCACCCGCGAGCGGATGCTGAAAATCATGGAGCAGCTCAGCCATGATAGCGCGAGCGGTCGCTACACCCCTTTTGAAGCGCTGTTTACCCTGGAAGAGGGGCGTGCCGGTGTGGTCGTGACCTTTATGGCTATTTTAGAACTGGCCAAAGAAGCCATGATTGAGATTGTCCAAAACGCACCGCTGTCGCCCATACACGTGCGTGCCCGCCAAGCGGCGCTGGCCGATGAGGAAGAGGGCGCTTTCGAGCGTTTGGAAGAGGAGCAAGGCGATGCCGCCTCGGCATTTGAAGAGTCTGCGTTTGAACCTGACGAGGAGTCGCGGTGAGAGACACCACGTTAGACGATATTATTGAAGCGGCGCTGCTAGCGGCGGGTGAACCGTTGCCGGTTGAGCGCCTGGAAACGCTATTTTTGGCCGATGAGTGCCCTTCCCGCAAAGCGCTGAGGGAGGCGCTGTCACGGCTGGCGCTGCGCCACGAACATGGCGCGCTCGAGCTGGTCGAGACCGCCTCTGGCTTTCAGCTACGCATTCGCCCACGCTTGGCCCACTGGGTCTCGCGGCTGTGGGACGAACGGCCTCAGCGCTACTCTCGAGCACTCTTGGAAACGCTGGCGCTAATTGCCTACCGTCAACCGGTGACTCGGGGTGATATTGAAGATGTGCGCGGTGTGGGCGTCAGCAGTTCGATCATTCGTACGCTGATGGAGCGCGGCTGGATACGCGTGGTGGGCCACCGGGACGTGCCGGGCCGCCCGGCGGTGTATGCCACCACGCGCAGCTTTCTCGATGACTTCGGGCTGAAAACCCTGGATGCGCTGCCGCCCATGCATACCCTGGTCAACGGTGACGATCGCGAAGAGCTTTCTCTGGAGGAGGCATCATCCGAACAAAACCCGCCGCCAGCACTGGACGAAACGGTGCAAAGCGTGCAGGATGCGCCACCCCAGAAAGATGAGAATACGTCGGCAGAGAGTGCCGACCACCACGCCGAGACGGCGTTAACCCAGCCGCTCAGCTTTGCCGATTTAGAGGCACGGCTGGCGGCACGTGCGCAGCGTCAACATGAGGACGCTGGCACGCAGACCAACGATGTGAGGTCAGACGACCATGAGTGAAAGTAACAACACCACGCCCCCCTCCAGCGAAAAGCTGCAGAAAGTCCTCGCCCGTGCGGCCCTTGGCTCCCGTCGTGAAATGGAAACCGCCATTTCCGACGGTCGGGTGAAGGTGAATAGCCAAGTGGCCAAGCTGGGCGACCGAGTGGAAGCGCGGGATAAGGTCAGCTTTGATGACCGCCCTGTGACGCTGCGCCCAGAAGAAGAAGTGCCGCGTCGGGTCATTATGTACAACAAGCCGGAAGGCGAGCTGTGCACCCGCAAAGACCCGGAAGGCCGTCGCACGGTCTTCGAGCGCCTACCGCGCCTGAAAGGCGAGCGCTGGATTGCGATTGGCCGCTTGGACATCAACACCAGCGGTTTGCTGCTGTTCACCACCGACGGTGAACTGGCCAACCGCTTGATGCACCCCTCTACCCAGGTAGAGCGTGAGTACGCGGTGCGGGTCATGGGCGACGTCAAGCGTGAGCATATCGTCGCTATGGTCGACGGCGTCATGCTGGAAGATGGCCCGGCGCGTTTCACCGACGTGCAGGAGTTTGGTGGCGAAGGCATCAACACCTGGTTCCACGTGGTGATTCTGGAAGGCCGCAACCGTGAAGTGCGCCGCCTGTGGGAATCCCAGGGGCTTACCGTTAGCCGCCTGAAACGTGTTCGCTACGGCAACATCTTTCTCGACAAGCGGGCGAAAGCCGGTGAGTGGGTCGAACTCTCTCAGGATGAGGTGGATGACTTAGCGACGCTGGCCAACCTGGAGACCCGCAAAGTGCCTGAGCTGACGCCAGACGAGAAGAACCGCTGGAGCCGCGACAAGCATAAGCGTCGTCCGGTGCAGGCGATGCGCAAGCCGAAACCGAAGCGCAGTTAAGCTAGGCGCGGTTCAAGCAGTGCGCTCTGCACGGGGTAAGGCTTTTTTGGCACCGTGCAGAGCAGTAGATGTAGACGAAAGATAAAAAAGGGCTTGCTATTCACAAGCCGTATCCGTACTATATGCATCCGTTCGGACGGGTCGTTAGCTCAGTTGGTAGAGCAGTTGACTTTTAATCAATTGGTCGTAGGTTCGAATCCTACACGACCCACCATCCGGAATAAGCAAACGCATCAGGTAGTAGTTTCACCAATGTTTTGTTTTCAATATGTATTTTGATGTGAGTTAGTGTAGTATTTGCTAGTCGTTTTTGATTAGCGCAGCAAAATTTGGGTCGTTAGCTCAGTTGGTAGAGCAGTTGACTTTTAATCAATTGGTCGTAGGTTCGAATCCTACACGACCCACCAAATTTAACGCCCTTGGTAGCTTGCTGCCAGGGGCGTTTTGCTATGTGCATCGTGGTGCATGGCGAAGTGACGTTGTGCTTGCAGCAACGAAGGGTTGTCCACCACAATGTCATAACAACGAATGTCATAACAACGACGTTATTGTCCTGACTCTCAGCAGTCAGGTTGGCAGCGTGCCACCGCGAGAGACGCAGCGGTCGTTGCCCCGAGTGCGGCGCATGCGGAGCGCATACGCCGTGACTGGTGTTTAACAGGGGGATTCCCTGTTCGTCACAGTGGTAGACACAATGACTATGATGACCTCTCAAGCTGAGCTAGACGCTCCGCTACCAAGCCCATACTGTCCTACCCGTATCCCTGCGGAAGACGAAGCGCGAGTGGCTGAGATCAAGCAGTTACTCAAGGCGAACAACGCCGTTTTGGTAGCGCATTACTATACCGACGATGCCATTCAGCAGCTTGCTGAAGAGACTGGCGGCTGTGTGGCGGACTCCCTGGAAATGGCCCGCTTCGGTGCCCGTCACGATGCCACCACGCTGGTGGTTGCAGGCGTGCGCTTTATGGGCGAAACGGCCAAGATCCTTTCCCCAGAAAAGCGTGTGTTGATGCCTACGCTCGAAGC
>Ga0194136_1001095_pt1 | contig 13578 bp, 13 predicted proteins | sample TARM_MetaG_T3A_1_FD_134023 | JGI IMG/M metagenome (GOLD analysis project Ga0194136, IMG submission 134023) | Freshwater microbial communities from Pennsylvania, USA, analyzing microbe dynamics in response to fracking - TARM_MetaG_T3A_14 (version 2) | ecosystem: Environmental > Aquatic >...
ACACTCTGCAGTCGTTTTCTACCAATCGTAGCTCCGCTTCTCTTGGGAAAACTTTGCATAAGACGTACATCTACTTACTTCGTAAGCAGTGTTACGGTTTCCACATGGCTCGAGAGGACAGAATGAATGTCATTTGAATGTGTCCGTTCTCGGAAACACATCCACTGCTTTTTTGTCACTATCAGTAGACGGGAACATATCCATTCCACTCGTAAAATATAAAGGATGTTCTCTACTGCTCTGTCGATTTAAATGGCTCACTCCAAACATTATAGGCAAGTATTTTCCCAGTATCTGAATATTGCTATCAACCTTTTTCTGAACGATACTTATGCTTAAGAGCATCAGTTACTGTTTCAATAATTGAAAATTCAAAATCCCTCTTTGACATTTCTATCGAAGACAAGAACTTCTTGTTTCCTTTGAAAGACTTCCATAATAGTGTCTTATCTTTTTCATTAAGATCTATCTTAAACAAGAGATTGGAGAGAGAAACAATCAAACTTTTCTGCTTATCATCAAACTTCTTTTTACTGAAAGCTATGTATTCCTTCAAATCACCTATGCCGTATTTTGGTTGCAATCCAGTTATCGGATTAACCAACAATTGAGTAGAGGAATTCATCAGATTTACATAAGAACCCAATTCATATTGCTGTGTCTCTGTCATTAGGTTGTAGTCCAGACCAAATGTTCTTGTTCTTTCGCTTGCACAATTGAGTTTTTGGCTTTCATCTTTTATGCGGCTTATACGCTCATTTATTTCTACAATAGCAAGGTCGTATGATTTAACATCACGCTTGCTGATGAGAGTGAAAATCTCCTCAAGACGGTTCTGATCACTTTTCCCTTTCCATAGCAGAAACCCGCTACCCACAAGTGCAACCCCGGCAATCGCCCAACCAACAGGTCCAGTAAGAGCCAGAAATGCATTTCCGGCAGCCATTCCTCCACCACCAGCCGCAAGCGCACCTCCGCCCAACCAAGCTAATGCTGCGTTGGTAGCTGCCGCACCACTTAAAGCAGATATAGCTGTTCCTGTTGAAGCAACACCGAATGTCGTCGCAATTCCCATTGCGGCAGTAGGGCCAAGAGCCGCAACTGCGATTCCGGCACCTAGACCAGCAGCACCTTTTCCAGCATTTTTTGCGACGGCATTTTTGTAATCTGATTCAATCTTTTCTGCTTGCTGTTTCCAGTTCAGGCGGATTTCTTTCAGCTTTTCATACTCTAAACGCTTCTCATTCGGCACATTCCTAATTTCATCAAAGAGTTTTTGTATGGTGTTCATTTCATCATAAAGCTGGCTTGTGAGTGTGCCCAACTCGTATATTTTTTCATTTGTTTTCTTAATAGCAGATTCTGCCTGCTCTTGTGCAAGTTTTAACCTCGATTTTTTCTTGTTCATTGTCTGTTACCCCCAAAATATAAATCTATATCGGATTTTGTTCTGAGTATATTATTATCAGGGACCTTTCTGAGTTCTGCCAATCGGACAGATTTTTGGAAAGCCTGAACATACATATCGCTATTCTTAAAGTCATCAATAAAATCTACAAGATCCTTATCATCGTATAACTCCGATAATAATGAGAGTCCGTTCAGATAGTTTTCTACGATGGTTATTTCTCTTCTTACAAACTGAACTTCGGACTCAGCTTTTCGTATTACACCAAACTGCTTTGCTTCGCCATACAATGAAATCGTGAAACGGCCCACCCCCGCTATGTTAAGTCGAAGGAAAAATTCCTTCACATTGAAGGTACCAACTCCGGTTATGAAAGCCCGAATGGTTGCATCGCCGAGATCCATCATGCAGAAGGTGCCGTGCGCTATTGTAAGCATTCTTTTTACGGTAGGATTTGAGAATGGCTCACAAGCTATCCACATAGCGGATGCCGAACGTTCTTCTTTCCCTGTTGTTACTAAGTATTTTACCAATCGCCTTATCGCATATACCAACCTGACAATGATTTCATTGATAAAGACTGGAATGACTTGGGTGGCTTGAAAGCGGATATCGTAACCTTCTTTGTATATGCTCAGAGCCAACTCATTTATTGTGTTGTCAAACTGTGAAGCGGGAATGTTCAGTGTTCTCTTTATTGCAATAATATCATTCGTCCACGCCCAAAACGGAGAAGGTATTCCCATACCTCGACCTTTACTGCTGGATGATCCAGACATATCGGAAATCAAATGGCCAAACCAGTTGACGAACCCACAAAATAATTTTTCTGGAACATTACTGCCGCGAAGTTCAAATTTTCCATCAGCATTCTGTAAAGATATCAGTTCTCCACCGGAAACAAAGTGCGATTGATTTGTAAACTGATCTAATATCGAAAAAAACAAACCAAGCAAAGTCGGATTATGGCCAAGTGATTTGAAATGATGATTTGAAGGATTCAAGTCAAATACCATACTCCCAGCATCACCGGCCCCGCGCTGGTCATATGGAATTTTAAATTTCTTCTCAAGAAAGCTAATTGCTGATGACAGTGAATCATTTTCTTTGCCTTCCCATCCGCAAAGTTTAGCGAAATCAGTTGTCCGATTTACAAACCACTTATCAGTAACATCTCCAGCCGGTGAATCTCCAGGTTTTCCAACCAGGAAAATATCAATGATGCCACAGAGAACTCCTGAACTTGCAGCCAACGCATAATCCAACTTATCACAGTTCGGTCTGAGACTCTCAACTGACATGATTGTCTCTTTCAGACTCTGAATTTCAGTTTCCGCAGATATTAATGCTGTTTCGATGGATGATGAAAAGCTAAACCCATCGTCAGCAACACTCATTCTAAGAACGAATCGGTCTGTTCCTTCTGTTTGATTCATGCCTTTATACTCCCTCCCTTTTTTTAGTTTACGTTATATCCGAATATCTGGTTGTATCTTATTTTTAGGTTATCAATCTCCTAGAGGGTAAAGCCGAGAAAGTCAATAGACCCGACATTTTAAATCACTTTTCATTTTTCCAATTACGATTTCTGCTTCTTTATTCAATTGTCATCACATTGTAAATGTAAGAATATGTAGTTTGATTTTCATTTCAGCATAACAACACATCTACGTTTTTTGCCGAATTTTCCTTTTTCAAAGGAATAGTACATAATCAGTATTTCTTTTACCTCAAATATTGTATGGCAAGTGCAATTAGTGATAAACAACGATTGAAAAAATAGTCGTAATAACGGACATCAGTAATATCAATCCTATCAGTTTCATGATGCCGTATGCGATATTTATTTCCAATGTCCGTCAACACCTTAAACTCATTATTAAACAAATCGGCAAAATCATCACTTCCGTTTGCCATATCATTTACTATTTTTTTGAATGAATGTTTCTTATCTAATGTTGTATAGTAAGTTTTTAGACGTTCTAACGCATCCCATATCTTTTCCACTGAATCTTGTCGTGCTGTTGGATTTGGTGTCTTATATAATGCAACAGCATCTTTCAACAACTCTCTTGTGCCTACCTCATGTACCGCTGCAAAAGTATTTTCAATTTCCGTTGTAAGTGGACTGTTTTCAACAATTCTTTCTATAATTTTTTCATCTGTAAGTTCATAAAGTAGCCCCGACTCAGTAAATATTTCATTTATTGCCTCCTGGAAATTTTCAAATACATCTGAAGAGTTATGGCAATCTATCGTTTTATAGTTTCGGTATCTCTCATTATTCCATCGTTCTGAGATATCCTTAATATTTTGTGCAAAAAACTCAATAAGGTCTAAAAGTGCATACTGGTCATATTCATCGTCATATGCAGGGGCACAAATTCTATCGTACTCATCCCGAAATAGAGAAGGGATTCTTATTTTAATTCTAGTTATAAATCCTTTTTCATCAAATGCAACATAGTCACTATCTGTAAAGTCATTATGACAATTTAGAATGAAAATATGCGTTAAGTTTTTTTGATATCTTTTGCAGCAATCTAAAAGTAATGAATACATATCCGTGTTAATAGAATATGTCTTTTCCAGTGGTGCTCTTATACCATGTCTTTCAGTGTATAATTTCATAGTTCATCTCCTTAATTTCATTTATTTGATTAGCTACGAAAATACCAATGTTAACTTGAGATTAATCCAATACATCCCCAAAAAAGCAGTCAAGCTTCCCCATAATTTAGAATGTGAACATTGTTTTATTATTGTATTTTTGAAAACAACTGTCCTGGAGAAAGCTTCCATGACCCTTTGTGTTCTCTTAGGTAGTTTGGAATGCCTTTTTCATTTATATAATTAATAGCTTCATCTCTCGTATATCCTTCAGAGCGCACAAGATAAGTCTCTAATTCTTTACATGGTAAGTTTATGGTCTTTTCAATTGTCAACAATTCCTCAGCTTCCTCTTCACTTAAAAAATAATATTTCTTAACCAAACGAATAATTTCATCGTCTTTAATTTTGGATTCAAGTAATGCTTCGGTAAGAATCACGGCTCCATTAAATTTTTCATTTTTAACAGCCTCATCTTCATGCCTTAGTACGGCCTCTCTTATGGCATCAATGACAAAACTTTTCGCACTATACAAGTAGTTAATGAATTTTCCCCCCATGATCACTTTCCTCTCATATTTTCCATTAGCAATGTTATTTTTATTTATTGACTGTTTTATTCCATTATCATTTATTAAAATAAAAGCCTTCTCTATTTAACACTATCATGTCAGAAATGATGTTAAAATCACATAAAGTTACAGTTTTCAATTTCATTTATTCTAAAATTATCTGTTAATAATTCTATTAATTTCTTTTAAATCGATACTACGGCTTCCACATATCATGTTGCGCACATATTAATTGATAATCTTGTACTTTAAGTGCGGTTTTAATATTTGTTAATATAGACGATTGAATTTCCACTTCCAAATTTTAAATCATAAAGTGATTTTTGATATATATCTAGTTTTTTCATTACCTCTTTACGGCTTGAGTTTGAGAAAAAACAATACCGTTGTCGACCGTTCTCATCTAATCCTGATTCAAATCCTGATATTTCGTATGCAGAGACAACAGAATTATTGATTCCTGTATTAATCCCCAAAACATATCTAATTCTTTCAATATTTTCTTTACCTATTTTCCAATTTCCTAATGTTCTAGATTTAAGATTGAGTTCGTTCCTATTATAAAAAGGATAGTTATTTGATTCATCCAATTCTAAAGAAAGAGAGTCTTTAATCTTAACCGCAAGAATGAGTTCATCCGATTTTTCTTCGGTTACAGACATCGATATATTCCCAAACTGCCTTTCCAAGTCACCCACTTCAATTCCACGCACTCCATGCCCGTTCACTTTATTTGTTAAATTTTGATGTGAAAAAATGTTAAATAAATTAATCAAAGTGTTTTCGCTCGCTAAGGCTTCTCTTTCTGATAACCAGTAATTCAGAAGTACTTATTTAACTGAAACACCATCTTCCTTAATAGTTCTAATTCTATTAATTTTTAAATCTTCAACTATGTTTTCACTTTCTAACATCAATTCTATCTTTTTGTCAAAAGCTGCTTTCTCATGATCAAAAACTCGATTGCTCCTACCTTTACCTATATAGAGTATCTCTTCCTCATCGTTACTAATATCGACTATGCAATAAATACAGAGCTCTTTGCCTTTGTTTTCACTTAAATGCGATAGTACTCTATCCGAAAATTATTCATCTCATTTTCCTTTTTTTCACCTTTTATTTTGCTGATATAATTAAATAATTACTCTATAAATTTTTATAAAATCAAGTAATTCTAATTTATTACTTTCATAATGCTTTGATAAACCGTAACACATCATTACTATTGCATAACATTACATTTAATATTCCAAATTAATTATACTATAAATAGAGTGATAGAACTATGATTGAAATTTCATAGTTCTATCTCTCTATTTTTAATCTATTATTTCTTATGTTTAATCACATTTTATAACTAAGTCCTTTAAAATCGTAATCTAGAGCTATTTCACTCAATTGTTTTATCGTTCCACGCCCATCATTCATGGTATAAAATCGCAAACCTTTTATAGCCAATCCTTCAATTTGATCTTCAAACACTAGCTCTGCCTGATGTTCGCTAAGATAGACTAGTAAATCTTCTTTCCATTGTTCTTTTTCTAATAAATTGATACCCTTAGGCTCAATAAATATCTGAAGGTAATTCTCGGCATTTTCCAACAACAAAATAAAGTCAGGTTGAAATCCTTCAAAACGACGGTCTCGAGTTTTATCGTCAAATTGGTGTAGTTTGAGAGCCTCGCTCTTAACCGACTCTCTGTGCATATTTTCATCCATACGTATTAAATATACATGTTCATATCTTTCTTTAAGTTCATTTACTCTTTCAGAAATTCGATCAATCAGCTGCTTTTCAGTTAGATTCACAATAGTAGAATCATACACAAAAAAATCTTCTTTCACTACATGGCGGCTTACTTGTTGTGGATCAAGTTTTCCTGATAGCTGCATCGAACTAGTATCATAATTAGGTACGCGTTTCCGATAATTGGCCACAAAGTCTTTGATTGGATATGCGATAAATTTGTTGGTTCCAATAGCTTTTTGGTAACCGGATTGAATTTTCTTAGCGACCTCTGATAGATAACTTTCTAATATTTCAAGCTTTTCTTCTGCTTTAAAATCTTTTCTAGAAAACATTGACGGCACCACAGCATACAAAGTTCGATTAGCAATGTTCAACCACTTCTCACCTAGAAAATCTTCTCGTGATTCCAACTGAGGCAGATATTCTTTTAGATTGCTATAATGATAAAAAGTTAACCGATTCATCGCTTTCACAAAATATCTTCGGTCTAACTCAACAGCAATTGTGTGAGTATCTCGGAAATCTTCACAAACTTGAGTGGATTGATACATCACTTCTTTCGCAGTAAATTTCCAGTTGATGGTGATATCCGATTGATTGTCAATACCGTATTTGCCTAAGTTATCATAATAGGTATCATCCACATCAATCTTCTCATTATAGTAAATAGCCCCTTCTTTCCAGAGTTTAGTTCGTTTAAAAGAAGGTTTTATTTTGACATCTAATAATGGATTTTTCTTATCTTCACCTGTAGGTAAATTCATTTCATTAAGAGCAGCCACTAAGTTCTTCAAGTATTGCGGTTCATTCACCGTATGATAGTGAAGAGTCTCTAATAGCAAGCTGTCTCGACCATCATCTTCAAACCGTCGTTGATAACTAATTTCCCCATCCAATTCAAAAGGATTATAGCGAGCCCCTCGCCCTATCAACTGAGCTTCTGCCATAGTAGACGTTTTATTCCCTTTGGCATTTTCTGTATCAGAAATGCGGATAATATCATAGAGATTGAGAACATCCCAACCTTCTGTCAATTTCGCTACTGCGAAGACTACCCTATAGAGATTAGAAGGACTTTCCAAACTATTTAACGCTTCATATTGACCTTTCTCTAACATGCCCGATCCTCAATCGCTGTCATTGGCATTAATGATTCGACTTGGTGAAAACTGTCGCTTCATTTCGCGGACGATTTGAGGGAGTGCTTCCACATTAGACAAATAATATTGATAAGCTCGACTTAAGGTTTCACTTTGTTCGTCATCACTGATACGAGACCGGAATCGGGTAAACTCCTCTACCTTTTCCGCAGAAAGTTGATTAATTAAGTCCTTGAATTTCACTTCTGCTTCTTTAGAATCAACTATCTTAGGGGACTTAAATAAAATCACTGGTTTAATTTGACTGCCATAATATTCTAAAGCAAAGCGACGACGGAATTCACTTAAGAGGATGACATTCATCATGTTTTCTAAATCGGTATTACTCGACTGGATTCGTTTCACATTTTTTGAAAAGCGGTCACTAATATAACGGTCTAAGGTGTAACGATAAATAATTTTATCTTTATACTTGCTATAGACATTTTTATTATCCAAATCAATGGTCGCAGTAAATTCCAATAATCGATTATCAGGATGCACTGCTAAAATTAAATCAATAGCACGTTCCCATGATTTTTCTTCCTCTTCTTCTTTCTTGGTTGAGGCTGAATAATGATGAGCTTCATCTCCTAAGACAGCGACTTTATGACGGGAATAATCTGTTAGACCCATTGTATTTTCTCGTTGGGTAAATAAATCCTTAAACACCGATTGAATGGAGGCTAACTTCAAATAAATAACGTTTGCTTGAGGTTGTCGTGGAAATTGACTGACTCGCTCAATGCGAATTCGTTCACCTTCGATTTCAATCGATTGTTGAAAGAGATACTTATCAGACTGAGAATTCGTTAAGTTATCAATCGTTTTATTCAAAACCGAGTTAGTATTCACAACAAAAAGAAAATTTTGATAATGGTGTTCTTGATAGAGATAAAGCATCAAGCCTGCCATTAAATCGGTTTTCCCTGATCCCGTTGCCATATTGAATAAGACATGTTTGGGATGACGGTATTGAAATTGTGGTAAAGTCTGAGAATAATGGAAAAACCTTAAGGCAGCCTCTTGATAATAGCGAAAGGTATGTACCATATTTTCTGTCAAATAAGCAGGATGCTCATAGGCAGCGGAGCTGACAAAGAAATCATGGTCAAGTTTAGTTAATTCATCGTATAGAGGAAGTGACAAAGTCTTGTTACTGATCTTCTTGGCCATCGATTTCTTCCTCCTTGTAGAATGATTGATTAAAGGCATAATCGTTGTCGCTAATTAAACCGCACACGTTCGCATCATCAATCTCAGAATAATTATAATAGAGTTGATTTTTATCAATCAGATTCACTAATAAACGCTTCTTATCTTCCAATGAAATACAATCATTCAGCATTTCCTGAACTTGTTCTAAATCTGCCCGGAAATCCAAATCGACATTCTCTAGCATTAATTGATAAATTTGGTTTAAGCTCCTTGTATCCTCGGCTTCTAATACAGAATCTAAATAACCTTTGGACTTTTCCATGAGTTCAGCATAGACAAAAGAACCTCCGCCTTGCCAGTTAACGTCTTTGGAAATACCACCTTGTTCACCCTCCATCACTTTTTGTAGTCGTGGAACAGAAACGGTACTGATATAGTCCATTTGTTCAATTCCAATAAATTGGCGGTTCATTTTCATGGCAACAGCTTGGGTAGTGGCGGAACCCATGAAGAAGTCAAGAACGATGTCATTTTCTTTTGTAGTAACTTCAATAATTGCTTTTAATAATGATTCAGGTTTAGCGTAATCAAAATCGTCTCGACTAAACAATTTTTCTATCTCATCATTCCCAGCCTTATTTTTTGCCCCGGTTAATAAAGTATTTATAAATTCTTTTAACAAAAAGTCACTATAAACTGCTGTGGGTTTGTCTTTAGCTTCATCTTCATCTTTAAACACGCGCCTAAAAGGCCTATTCCCCCGCATGAAATCATAATCATCAGGAAAACCTATTCCACCGTTATCATACCACTCCTGAAAAGTATCCTTTGTAACTGCCCATGATCGTTTTGGATTAACTGGATATTCTTTTCCAGTTTTTGGATTTATCATTGTGAAATCAGAATTGGGGCGTTCTTTTGGTGTGGTCTGCTTTGTTAAGTCTGCTGTTCTCCAAGGTCTACCAGGAAAATCTTCCGATTCATAATATTTCCTTTCAACCTCTCGTCCAACTATAGCATCTGATTCATTTCCTAACGTATAAACTAATACCCAGTCAAAATCTTGAGAAAAATTAAACGGAACATCTGATTTTCCATCTCTTGTCTTTCTAGGTAAAGTACCTACAAATTGCTCAGTTCCAAATACTGAATCAGCAATAACTTTTAAATAATGCATACCATCTTCACTAATATTAATCCAAATTGAACCATTCGCTGTTAATAAATATTTGGCTATTTCAAGTCGATTTTTTAGAAAAGTTAGCCAAGTAGAAAAACTAAAATTCGAATTATATTTAAAGGAATCTTCTGCAATCCTTTTCTTAAAATAATATGGGACGTCAATATATATCATTTTAACCTTCTCCGCATACTTCGTTTTCAAACTATGCAAAGCTAGAAAGTTATTACCTTTCAAAATTAAGTTATCTTCTTCATTAAATTTAACAGCATCTTCTACACCATCTAAAGTATACTTTTTAGCATTTACAAGAACTTTTTTGTCTAGTAAAGTATCTATTTCTTCTGCTGCGATAATCTCGTTGTAGAATGGTTCATTTGGTAACAAGTCCTCTTTCTCAACATCTTCTTTAGACATCCCAGCTTTCAATACTGTATCTTTATATGGGAAATCCAAGACCACATCTGTGGATTCATCTAAAAATCGGCCATTTACGGTTAAACCAATTTTCTTAGAATATTTAGTATAGGAGTCCATCCAATAGTTATCCATTTCAAAGGTTTCGATAAGCTTATTTGTCTCTATAACCGTATACTTACCGATTTGTCTAGCATAATGTTTCTTCACTAATTCATTGCCTAATAATGCCACAATGAGTTCTTCATCATAGCTGTCAATATCTTGAATCACTTTTGCTTTATTTAATTCATCGCCAATAAAATATTTATCCCCGAAAGACGTTAATATATCATTTAATGCATTCATAATTTTCGTGTTCAACTTAGCAGCCCCTTACTCTCTTTGATCTGTTTCCACAGACGTACTCCTTTTAGCATAATAAAAAGGAGTCACTTAATCTAAAAATCAAGTTTACTCCTTTTAATATTAGCATACCAAGATGCTGTTTTCATTAACAATCTTATAGTATCAAGCTTTTAGTCAACCACCTTTTCCATCAATACTACGCACTCAACATGCAATTTTTAGGCTGAATTAAAAGACTAGCATTCCCCTTGGGAGAAAGAATTTCGGTTTTTAATCATTTTTATAATGATGATTAGGCTAATCTTTAATATCTGTAAGCTGTAATAAACTCTTTCTTAGTTCTTCCACATCTTTAAATCGTTGTGCACTGTGTGGATTCATACCTTTATCTACAAATTCATCCAAAGGATCATTCTTAGTTTTTCTAACAATTCGTCTTCCTGTAAGAATAAAGTAAACTAAATAAGTTAATGCGTATATTTCATGTTTCATTTCATAAAGGTCGAAACCAATTCGCTGTAGATCAGGGTCATTAAAACTGCCTTTAAAATCCGTATTCGGTGAAGTTAACTCACTATATTCTCGTTTAACTAATCCAAAATCTGATATTTTCACAATCAGCGTGCCGTCGTCATATTTCTTTAATAAGACATTATTAGGACTTATGTCTCGATGCAATAACCCTTTGGAATGGATGTATTCAATTGCTCTAAACACTTGAAGTGCTATTCTTTTTCTTTTTTCAAAGGATAACTCTTGATTATTTTTACTAAGATAATCATCTAGTGTAAAATCCATATATTCCATAATATATTGATTCAACTGTTCGTTGTAATTATACACTTCAATAATATAAGGCGAATCTAGGTCTTTTAGAGTCTTATACTCAATCTTAAATCGTTCGAGTTCCTTTTCATCAAGACTATCCTTCGCTCTTTTTACAATATACCAGGAATTATAGGTTTCGTCCTTATATCTAAAAATATGTGCATATGAGCCTTCTCCATGAAGTTTTAAAGTGAACCTAATATTAGATATAGGGGAGCTAATCTTTATTGTGTTGTCTAATATAAAAAATTTTTTACTTAAATACAACCGAATTTTATCCATATCTTTTGGTATTGCACTTCCCCCCGACGAGCTTAAAAAGGTATTACACTTCTCAAATACTTGAACATAATATTCATCAATTTTAATTGCATATTCAGTGTCTTTTAAATTGTAGTATAAATCCTCAGCTATTTCTAAACACTTGATCAAGGAACGACTAGGATCAGCCCAAAAATGAGCTTCCGAAAAATTGGTTGGTAATCTTCCATTCATTAGCTTGAAATTCTCTGTGATATTAGAATGAAGTTTAGTTAAAAGCTCTCTAAAAATATCATTCAAAACGTCTTCGTATATCATTTCATATTTTTTTAACGTATTCATGTAACTAATATCATCTAGATGTATGGCTAGCAAATTTTCTACTTCTAAATCCATATAAGTACCTACCTTTACTTTATTAATCCTTGAACTTTATTTTTCTCAGTTCTCTTAACCTCATCACCTTGCTGGAGGACATTGCTCCGTCTGGCTTTTTCATCTTGAACTGCATCAAACACTTCTCGACGGATAATTGGCTCGTGATTATTAAGGTAGTAAAAATCTTCTTCAGGACTAGCTCCTTTTAACCTTACATCAACTGTTCTTTTAGGCCATTTTGTTTTCCTAGATGGGGTGGAAACACCATTTTTCTCAAGAGCCTTTACAATACCTAACACACTCTTACCTTCCAAGTACCAGTCAAAGATTTGCTGGACCATTTTGGCTTCATCCACATTAGGTACTAAACGTCCTTCTCGATTCTTCTGGTAACCATAACACTTACGATGATAAAATCCAGATGTTCCGTCCTGAGCCTTTTGCTGCATTCCTATTTTAATGTTCTGACTGCGCGATTCATTTTCTGCTTGATATACTGCTTCAAACACTCTCAGAATGAATTCATTCGAATCCAGCTCTGTATCCAACCCATTCTCATCAAAAATAACACATACTCTAGAATTTCTAACGGCTCGATAGCTTTCTAAAGTCTCAACAGTATCTCTGCCTAATCGGCTGACATCTCTTAGAACAACAATATCCAACTTGTCATTTTTACAATCAACTATTAGACGATTGAGTTCGGAGCGATTTGTTTCGCCCTTGGCGGATCGAATCTCAACTTACATATCCATGATTTTCCAGGATGAAATATTAGCTACCTTGCGAGCGAGACCAGAGATTTGATTCGACAAACTCTTCCATTGTCTTTTTTTGGCTGGTGAGATGCGACAATAAATCCCTAATCGCTTAAAAGGTTTAGGACGATAGTCCATAATCTTTTCCTTCTTAGAAGGCTACTGATCTATTCATAATTTAACAGAGTAGGCTATCTAAAACTATCGTTTTTGATTCAGAGAAGGAATACTATTATACCAACATTTCAAGGCTCGACCCGTTCCCAGATACGTGACCATCCTTTATAGCTCCAAACGAAAAATCAGACACTAATTTATCACTAATTTCGTAAAAAGAGGTTTTTAGACGCTTTCATAGAGCCTACAACCCCCTCTGTAGAGCCATTCCAGATTATTTCTTTTCCATCAATACGACACACTCAACATGTGTTTTGATAGAGTGATGATACTAAAACGCGTTTATATTGTTTTGCGTAAAAATGTTCCCACTATTTTAAGGGGGAATGATTTATTAGAACGAACTGTTTCATGAATAATTACTCAGGTTCATTACCATTTTCGTGAATATCAAAAGGTGAGTAATAACCTTGATATTCCAATGTCGTCATCATACCACCAGCTGCATGGTTAAGGTCGTGACAATGAAATGCCCATAAGCCTGGATTATCTGCCTTAAACATGATTTCATAGGACTCACCCGGTTTGACATTGATTAAATCTTTAACCATTGGATTGTCTAACTTTTGTCCATCCTTTGCTATAATCTGAAAA
>Ga0194136_1001098_pt1 | contig 13555 bp, 14 predicted proteins | sample TARM_MetaG_T3A_1_FD_134023 | JGI IMG/M metagenome (GOLD analysis project Ga0194136, IMG submission 134023) | Freshwater microbial communities from Pennsylvania, USA, analyzing microbe dynamics in response to fracking - TARM_MetaG_T3A_14 (version 2) | ecosystem: Environmental > Aquatic >...
GTATTTTAATGACGAAAAAAACGCTAAAATCAGCGTTTTTTCTTATCTAATTTTAAAAAGGAAGACTGTAAAGTCGAAAATCTTCTAAGATTTCATTTCTTTACAGCCTCTTATTTTTTTTCTTCATCTTGACTTTGCTTAAAGCCTTCATAGCCTTTAAGCAGTCCAATACTAATCAACCCAATAAAAACACTTAAAAAGCCCACATTATACCGGTTGATTGTCGTCTCTTCTCCTACTTTTGTATAAAGTTCTAAGCTAAAAAAGGAAAGACTGACCGTATCGTTTATTAATGAGGTAATAATAATTGATAGTGAAATAATCACATAAGTTGTGATAAATCCGCCCAAAAAGGCGAACCCACTTTTATTCTTTTCATAAAATGCTTTATTCATGTGTATCACTCCTAAGCCTTTTAAATGTTCTTTACATTCTATAAAGCTATTATACCATAGCTTATTTGGTTCAAGATGCATGCATTACTTTACAATCACTGCTTTAGATTCAGGGTAATGCGCGGCTTCAATTTTTACATCGCAAATGGTATTTTCTAAATTTTTATCGGTTTCAACACTCACCATGATGTAATTACTTGTGTGCCCTTTACACACAGAACCATCACAGCGTTCAAATAAAACAGACTGGCTTTCATCTTTCACTGTATCTATATAGGCATTGGCTAAGCTTTCATTAAGCGTAATCAAAGCATTCACACGCATACTTTTAACAGCCCCATGAACTTGGTCTTTAACTTGAGCGGCTTTTGTTCCACTGCGTTTAGAATAAGGAAAAACATGCAATTCTGAAAATTGAATGCGTTTAATCGTTTCTTTAATGGTTTCAAAATCTTCATCTGTTTCCTCAGGATAACCCACGATGACATCGGTCGTGATTGAAACGTTTGGTAACGCTTTTTTAAACGCTGCGATTTTTTCTTCATAGTCTTTTAAGCTGTAACGACGTTTCATTTTTCTTAATATGCGATCAGACCCACTTTGAAGCGGGATGTGTAAATGCTTAACAAACACAGGGTTATCATGCATTAAGGTCAGTATTTCTTCAGTTAACTGATTGATCTCAATACTTGATATTCTTAAACGTTTTAAGCCTTTAATCTGGCTTAGGGCTTTTAATAGATCATAAAAAGAATAGTCCTTTAAATCAGTGCCATAACCCCCAGTATGAATCCCTGTTAAAACAATCTCTTTATACCCTTTTTCTACAAGTAATTGAGCTTCTTCAATAACACTTTCAGGGTCTCTTGAGCGGATTGGACCCCGTGCAAATGGAATAATACAATAACTACAGTATTGATTACACCCATCTTGAATTTTTAAGAATGCTCGTGTGTTTTCTGCGAAACTTGTCACATTGAGTTGATCAAATGTTTTATAGCGTGTAATGTCACTGACTTCTAAGATTTGTTTACGTTCACGCATAAAGCGTTTCACATACTGTAGCAGTTGTGCACGATGCGTCGTTCCAATCACAATATCAACCCCATCAATCGCCGCAACGGTTTCACTATCGACTTGTGAATAACAGCCCATAACTGCGACAATCGCATCAGGGTTACGTTTAACGGCTTGACGAATGGTTTTACGGCTTTTGGCATCGGATTGATTGGTCACTGTACAGGTATTGATTATATAGACATCCGCGAAATCATGAAAATCGACGATGTTAAATCCTTCTTCAACAAACATATTTTGTAAAGCTTCTGATTCATAGGTATTCACTTTACATCCTAAAGTATAGAGTGCAACATTCATTTAGTGTTCCTCCAGTTCATAACTAATTGTGCTGAGCAAATATAGACTCGCTGTTTCAGCTCTTAAAATCCTTGTCCCTAAAGAGACACTGTGTGCGCCATTTTTGGTTAAATGATTCACTTCTTCTTCAGCAAACCCACCCTCAGGGCCAACAATGACTAAAATATGGGCATCTTTTTTACAGTCTTTTAAGACTGTTTTTAGAGCCTTTTGGTTTTCTTGTTCATAGGCTAAAATGACAGTGTCATAGTGACGAAGGTCAATATCTAATAAATTGATAGGCGAAGTAACACTTACTAAATCACTACGGTGACTTTGTTCGGCGGCTTCTTTTGTAATGGTTTCCCAGCGTTTGATTTTTTTGGCTTCTGTTTTTTTATCAAACTGGATGATACTGCGTTTAGAAAAAACAGGCATAATCGTATGGACGCCTAATTCAGTGGCTTTTTGTAAAACGAGTTCATATTTTTCTTTGCGAATTAAACTTGCAGCAAGCGTGATGGTATGTTGTGAGTGAGTGGTTTTAACCGCGTGCACAAGTCTCACCATCACCTCAGTTTTATGACAGTTAGTAATCTCAACTAAAAAACAATGCTCTTGATCATCACATAAAATAAATTGGTCATCTTCTTTACTTCTTAAGACATGTAATAAGTGATGGACAATTGTCTCATCACGAATGGTATAGGGGTTCGTAATGGGTTCATTTATAAAATATCTTTGCATAATTATCACCGCATTCATTATAGCAAATTATTTAAAAATTGCTAGAAAAAAAGCCGTAAAAACGGCTTAGTTCATTTTGGGTTTAAAACGTCTCGTTCAATTTTTAAAAACATTTTTAAATTTGTCCCACATCGATTCATCATTTTTTTCAAGATTAGTATCCGCAAGCTTTTTAAATAGCTTTTCTTGTTCTTTTGAAAGTTTTGTTGGGGTAATGACACGTACAACAACGTGTAAATCACCTTTTCGTTTACTTCTTAAATTAGGCATCCCTTTACCACGGATTCTAAAGGTTTTTTGGGATTGGGTCCCTGCAGGGATTTTTAGTTTTACTTTGCCATAAGGGGTTGGAATGGTAATGTCATCCCCAAGGGTTGCTTGGGTTATTGTAATAGGCATATCCATCACTAAGTCATCACCATGACGCTCATATTTAGGATCATCTTCTACCTCAAAAACAATGTATAAATCACCGTTAGGTCCACCATTAACGCCTTTATGGCCAAATCCTGGCATTCTTAGTTGGTTATTGGTATCGATGCCTTCTGGAATATTGACACTTACCGTTTTTTCTTTGCCAACGACGCCCTCACCATGACAGGTTTCACATTTTTTCTTGATTTCTTTTCCTGACCCTGAACATTTTGGACAGGTTGTTTGTGTTCTTGTACGTCCAAACATGGTTTGTTGTTCCATGGTTACTGTACCACTTCCACCACATTGTGAACAGGTTTTAATATCGTCTTTTGAATGGGCGCCAGACCCATGACATGAAGTACATTCTTCATAAACGGTTGTACGAATGTTTTTCTTCCCGCCTTTTACCGCTTCATCAAATGACACTTTCATGCGTTTATGAATATCTTGTCCTTTTCGTGGTTGATTTGCACGACTTTGCGCACGTTGTCCGCCACCACCGAAAAATGATGAGAAGATATCGTTAAAATCAAAGCCTTCAAAGCCGCCACCTTCAAAGCCACCAAACCCACCTTGTTGGCCAGTTTGATGTCCAAAACGGTCATATTGCGCACGTTTTTGTGAATCACTTAAAACTTCATAAGCTTCTTGGACTTCTTTAAACTTCGTTTCAGCATCAGCTTCTTTATTCACATCAGGATGATATTTACGTGCTAAGCGACGGTATGCTTTTTTAATATCTGCATCGCCTGCACTCTTATCGACGCCTAAGACTTCATAGTAGTCTCTTTTATTACTCATGTTTTCACCTCAACTCTAAAGCGATGAAGCAGCAAACGCTGCTTCATGGCCTATTATATTAGTCGTTTACTTCTTCGTAATCTGCATCGATAACATCATCGTCATCTTCTTTTTTCTCTTCTTGTGGTTCTGCTTGTTCTTGTTGGTTTTGTTGGGCTGCTTGGGCTTTTTCATAAGCCTTAGATGCTAAGCCTTGTGCGACTTGTTCTAACGCTTCTTTTTTCGCTTTGATATCTTCAAGATCATCGCCTTCTAATGCTTTTTTAAGCGCTTCAATTTTTTCTTCTGCATCTGATTTTTCTTCATCAGTTACTTCTTCGCCTAAATCTTTAATCGCTTTGTTTGTTGCAAAAATCATTTGATCGGCTTCGTTTTTAAGTTCAGCTTCTTCTTTGATTTTTTTATCTTTTTCAGCATTTTCTTCAGCATCTTTTACCATGCGTTCAATATCTTCTTCAGTTAATCCTTCGTTATTTTTAATCGTAATTTTTTGTGATTTTCCAGTGCCTAAATCTTTTGCACTTACATTAACGATTCCGTTTGCATCAATATCAAATGATACTTCGATTTGAGGCACACCGCGTGGTGCTGGTGGAATATCAGTTAATTGGAACTTCCCAAGTGTTTTATTTTGGTTCGCCATTGGGCGTTCTCCTTGTAAAACATGGATATCTACAGCCGGTTGGTTATCTGCGGCGGTTGAGAATACTTGTGATTTACTTGTAGGGATTGTGGTATTACGTTCGATTAATTTAGTAAATACACCACCTAAAGTTTCAATTCCTAAACTTAATGGGGTAACATCTAAGAGTAATACATCTTTAACATCACCTTGTAAAACACCCGCTTGAATTGCCGCACCTAGTGAAACAACTTCATCAGGGTTTACCCCTTTATTAGGATCTTTTCCAAGTTCATCTTTAATGGCATCTTGAACGGCAGGAATACGTGTTGATCCACCAACTAAAATGACTTGATGTAAATCATTTTTAGTCATTTTAGCATCTTTTAATGCACGGCGAACAGGTCCCATTGTTTTTTCTACTAAATCAGATGTTAATTCATTAAATTTAGCGCGTGTTAAGCTTGAATCCATATGAACAGGCCCGTCACTGCCTACTGTGATATAAGGGAGTGAAATTGTTGTTTTTGTCACACCACTTAAATCTTTTTTAGCTTTTTCAGCAGCGTCTCTTACACGTTGCATTGCCATTTTATCTTTAGTTAGATCAACGCCTGTATCTTTTTTGAAATCTTTTACAAGATAATCAATAATACGGTCATCAAAGTCATCGCCACCTAAACGGTTATCCCCAGCTGTTGAAACAACTTCAAACGTTCCCTCAGATAACTCTAAGACAGAAACATCAAATGTTCCTCCTCCTAAGTCATACACTAAGATTGTTTGGTCTTTATCCGTTTTGTCAATACCATAAGCTAGCGCTGCAGCAGTTGGTTCGTTAATAATACGTTTAACTTCTAATCCTGCGATTTTTCCTGCATCTTTTGTTGCTTGACGTTCAGCATCGTTAAAATATGCTGGGACAGTAATAACAGCTTCTGTCACACTTTCACCTAAATAAGATTCTGCACTTGCTTTTAAGTTTTGTAAAACCATTGCACTAATTTCTTGTGGTGAATAGTCTTTATCATTCATTGATACTTTTTCATTGGTTCCCATTTTTCTTTTAATACTTGAGATTGTGTTTGGGTTTGTTACAACTTGTCGTTTTGCAACTTCACCTACTTGGATTTCTCCTTCTTTAAATGCAACAACTGAAGGGGTTGTACGTCCACCTTCTGGATTTGCAATAACTTTTGCTTCGCCACCTTCCATGACAGCGACGCATGAGTTTGTAGTTCCTAAATCAATTCCAATCATTTTTCCCATAATTTATAACACTCCTTCTAATTTATTCGCTTACTTTGACCATAGATGGTCTTAATAGTCTGTCTTTAAACATGTAGCCTTTTTGGAATTCTTCTACAACGATGTCACTTGCGACACCATCAACCGCTTCTTTCATGACCGCTTGATGACGGTTTGGATCAAAGAGTTGATCTTTTGCATCTATTTTTTCTAACCCTTCACTTTTTAAGGCTTCAAATAAATCACGATAAATCATTTCAAAGCCTTTCAGTAAAGGTTTTAGTTGTTTGTTTTCAACTTCTTTATTGAGTGCAAGTTCAAAGTTATCAAGGGCTGGTAATAAGTTTTTAGCAAGGTCTAAATTTGCGTATTTACGGTCTTTAATACGTTCTTCATTCATTCGACGTTTAAAGTTTTGTAATTCCGCAGAATTTCTTAAGAGTTGTTCTTTGAGTGATTCAACTTCTGCTTTCAATGCTTCTACCTCATTATCTTCTTGAATATTATCTTTCTTTAGTTCTTCATCTCTTGTTGTCTCATCGACAAGTTCTTCTTCTTGAATCGTTTCTTCTTTATTGTCTTTTGGTTTTGTCTCTTTCTTAGCCATAAGACACCTCCTTAATCATTATACAGTTTTGATAAGTGGGCCGCTAAATACTTCAGTAATGGAATAACTTTTTGATACTCCATTCTCGTTGGCCCAACCACCGCAATCGTTCCGCGTTCACCATCGTGAACCTCATAAGGAACCATTACAACAGAACAATCCTTCATGGCACTAATTTGGTTCTCTTCACCAATTCTAACTGTTAGACCATTATTATCTGTATGATCAACTAGTTTTAATATGTCGTTTTTCTCAAAGAAATTCATCAAATCCCTGACCCGTTCTAAATCGGTAAACTCAGGTTGATATAACATATTGGATTGGCCTGATAAATAATACTTACTTTGGGTAAATCGTGTAAATGCATCAAGAAACGCTTCAAGAATCTTCTTATTGTAATTAAGTAATTCTTTGATTCGATCATGATTGATTTCATAATGCAATTTCTCACTTACTTGAGCGATTGGGACATCAAATAAAATTTCATTTAAAATTTTAATGATTTGAGTGAGTTCTTCTAAATCAGTCCCTTTAGGCAAGGTAATATTTTTACTTTCAACATGGCCTAAATTGGTGATCACAAGTAACACACTAACATTTTCATAAAGTGGTACAAGTTCTAACCGTTTAACACGAGAATTTCTTGCGTTAGGTCCCAAAGCAATGGTTGTATAATTGGTCAATTGACTAAGCAAATTCATCGCTTGTTCAATTGCATCATCTCTAGCTAAAGCTTCATTGCTAAAAAGGTCATCAATCAATGTTAAATCAATCGCTGCATCATCTTCACGCATTAACGTATCGACATAATAGTGATACCCTTTTTCACTTGGCACACGGCCACTTGAAGAATGTGTTTTTTCTAAATAGCCCATTTCTTCAAGATCAGCCATTTCATTTCGAATGGTTGCTGGTGAAAAATCAAGCAGTTTAGAAAGCGTTCTAGAACCTACTGGTTCCGCTGTACGAACGAATTCTTCAACAATTAATTTTAAGACATTTCTTTGACGTTCTTTCAGCATATCTTCACCTCATTAGCACTCACAACTTTACATTGCTAAAAACATTATAACGAAGAAAAGTAGCACTGTCAAGAGATGAGTGCTAAAAAAGTAATTTCTTTAAAAAAGCATGGCTTTACTGTATAATAAAATCACTAAACAACGAGGTGAAAGCCATGATTTCTAATGCCCAAATTGTTTATTGTATAATCTACTAGGCCACTTTTTTACAATCATCAGTATTGCATTATTTTCCTTGATCTTTTTCTTTATTTTATTACTGGTTGCGCGTGCCGTTAGATATTTTACCGATTTTAAACGACGAATTGTGAAACCCATTGATAAAAGCGTGCATGCAATCAGCATCACACTAGCTCTTTTGGCACTGGTTTTAATCATTTTATTTGTTGCAATTACCACTTCAATCAATCCGTTAACTTTTATTTTATCTGTGTTATTCGGGCTGATTGTCCATTTCATATATCAAAAGCGTATCATTACGCCATAAAAAAAAGCGCATTGCGCTTTTTTTCTATTCATAACAAGTTGGTGCGTCGTAACTGATGCCTTTTGTATCAACACTCATGCTAGTAATCACAATATCTTCTACAGGTCTATCTTGTGCCCCGGTACTGGTTGTTGCGATTTGATCAAGGACATCAAACCCTGAAACCATTGCGCCAAACCCTGCATATTCTCCGTCTAAATGCGGACTATTTTGGTGCATGATGAAAAACTGGCTGGTTGCACTATTAGGATTCATTGTACGGGCCATACTAAATACCCCACGTGCATGTTTTAATGGATTGTTAAAGCCATTACTATTAAATTCACCAGCAATCGCACAGCCTGACTCTTCGCCCCATCCGCCTTGAATCATAAAGCCTTGAATCACGCGGTGAAAGATTAATCCTTCATAATAATTGTTTTCAATCAGGTTAATCATGTTTCTCACTGAATTGGGTGCCACTTCAGGGAATAATTGTAAGGTCATGGTTCCATAATCTTTCACTTTAATGGTGACCACCGGATTGGTATCTTTTAAATAACTTTCATAGGGTACTGTTTCTTCTTGATTAATCACTATGTCATCCTCCGTTTCACTACAACCTACTAAAGTAAGCGCAATAAGTAATATTAAACTCGTAAAAACTACTTTTTTCATTGTTGCCTCCTTGAATATCTATTGACTATTGTATCATACTCAAAAAAATAATTAAGCAATTTTTGCTTAATTATTTATTTTTATCTTCATGGAATTTAGAATCAATCATAATGACACACATTAAATAAAATTCGATATCTTTCTTGGTTTTCGCTTGAATTTCAACTTGGTAGGTATCACGGAGTTGAAAATATTTTTTTGACACCGTGGTAACTTCAACATCATCCTTAAAAATCCCGAAATTTAACGCCCAAAAATTTCCTTCAACATCTAAATGGCCAAAATCACTATCAATACTGACTTTTTTCTTCATCATGGAAAGCTTTTGACGCATGACCGCAACTTCTTTTCCGGATGCATCATAAAGATAATGCACTGGCATAAAGCTGAATATCTTTTTCTTTTTTGTATAAATCAGTTCTTGGGTCGTTGTGTCGTATAAACTCACCATATTTCTTAAAGAAAACATCTTTCCTTTGGCTTCATAAAGTAGTTGATCATGCTCATCATAAACATAGTACTTTCTAACAAACGCAAACAGTTTTTGTTTTAACACGAATTTTTTCATAGAGCACCCCTTTTCTTTTATTATAGCCGATAACCAAAGAAAAAAGAATAAAAGTCTTTATCCTTCTTCTATTTCTACTGGTGGTAATTTAAACCGGTCTTCTTTTACCATCGCATTAACCGCAAAACCTAGGCCTGCCATTACATAAAATAACGGCGCAACACTGACGATTTGATCGTTAAACATCCCTGCCGCTAAATAACTGATGACACTCACAAACATCCCTATGCCTAAAAAGTCACGGAATGTATAGATTTTTTTCATTAAAAATAATTTCAAGGTATCGACGGTATACATGATGAATAACCCGGTAAACGCCAGTAAACTTAAAAGCCCTGTTTCAATCCCGATTTGTAAATATAGATTATGCGGTTTATCCACAATAATGCTATAGGTACTTAACCCGTTAATTTTTCCAATATAATCGTGTTGCGGAAAACTAATCGCATACATCCCTGGTCCTTCACCAAGTAGTAATTGATCAAATAATAATGGAATGCTTCTTGACCAGATATACCCGCGACTTGAAGCAAAACGTTCATACCCGATCAGCGGACTAAAGACTTCAGGATATTCAATCTCACTCGCCCCGCCAGTCCCACTCATCATCAATCGTTCATCGCCTTGATAAAACGCAAAGTTTTGATGGTACATGGTAATAAGTAAAGCGGTTTGTGTGACTTGATCCTCATCATTAATCGTTTGATTAATAGTACCGCTAAACTCATACCCTTCAAGCGTAAACGTACCATCCTCATCAACGATCATAGGCACTGTATTGCCTTCTAAATCTTCAACATGATAGCCATCAGTCTCATTATAACTGACTGCGATACTTTGCGCTTCAGTAAGAATTAGAATACGGTCTTCTTCAAAAATAAGGTCGTTAAATTTCACACGACTTTCCCCGATTTCTTCAATACGCTCCCATTCATTGCTTAAACTAAGCTTAGAAAACTCTCCAAAAATACGTCCTTCAGATACAACATTCATCGCAACACTTTGAATGATAACGAGTAAAAAGATACTAAGGGTTCTTAGATACTTTTCTTTAAGTCGCGCTCTAAAAAGGATTACAAACAATACAAGTCCCGCGCTAACGCCTACAATCCCTGCACGTGAATTAGACCCAAGACCTGTAAAGACCATCATTAAGACAAATAGACCTGTTAAAACTAGATAAAGTCTCTTTTGGACAAATAAATAAAGGGTTAAAGCGAAGGGTACCATTAACGCCGCAAACGACCCCACAAAATTTGAATTATACATGGTGCCGTAAATCGTATATTTTCCAAAACGATAATCAATATTATCTGCATAAAAGGCTAAATTTTCTGGAAACATAAAATAATGCGCAAAACTCGTTCTTAATAGATCAAATCCAAAATACTGCGTAAATCCAACGATAAAGACCATAACCCCAACAAAAATAAACGCAAAGGTCAGCGCCAGTAAATGCCAATCTTTTTTAACCACATTTAAAGCATACACCATAATAAGCATATAACTAATCAGCACAACGACCCCTTGAAAGAGTTCGATAAAGCCTCTTGCACTAACGAGTGGGTCCTCACTAAACGCATAAGATAAGCCTGTAAGTATTATATATATACCAACCGGAATATAATATAGACTCTTCCGAATCTCTACTTGATTAAAAAGCTTTAATAGCATCATGAGAATAAATGCCCCATAACTTAAAATCATAACAGCCACAGATTTATAATAACTAAAGTAATCCAGTTGAATACTGTTTCCTGTCCAGTTTGCAAGTTCTAACCCTTCAAGTTCTAAAAGACGTGCCCTTACAATTAAAGGCACAATCATGATTAGCATCATTAAAGGCATCAGCAATATATATTCTAACACTCTTTGTTTATTCATTGTTTTAAGTTTATGCATTGTGCTCACCTCATGCTCTATTTTATCATAATACTCGTGTTTAAAGACAAAAAGAATGACAAAAGCCATTCTTTTTGAGGGGAGTAAAATATGGAGCTAAAAGCGTATGAATTTAGGTTAAAAAGATTTAGGGAAGTCTTAAATGATTAAGTTGTATAACCAAACACAAAGGGGGTTGCTTTTAGCTCATCTATAGATTACACCATTTTTAAGTGTTTCACATCCTTTTATCCTTCTCTTACAAATAAAGACAGGTTTGTTACAAAAAAATAACCCTTATTAATCAATATAAGGGTTATGCATTTTCTCATGCGCGATGGTTGTAAAATGTCCGTGTCCTGGATAACAAATTGTATTATCATCAAAGGTATTTAATAAAGTGTGGATACTTTTTAGTAGATCATTTTCACTAGCTGTTGGTAAGTCGGTACGGCCAATACTTTCTCTAAAAAGCGCATCACCGGTAAATAAATAATTTTGATAGTGAAACGTCACACCACCTCTTGTATGACCCGGTGTGAAGACCACCTTAATCATATCATTACCGAGTGAAAATGTTTTAGTTTCATCAATCGATTCAATACGGTGCTTATCTTTAACTCTAAAGATTTTATCCATTTGACCACTTAAATTTAAGTTATGATCAAACAAAAAATCACGTTCTTTTCGGTGAACATAAATTGTCGCATCAAAATGTTCAAGCAAATCATTAATCCCGCTGATATGATCATAATGCCCATGTGTCAGCAACACGCCTTTAAGGGTCAATTGTTCTTTTTCTATTAATTTTTTCATGGCTTGATAATTAGAGCCTGGGTCAATGACATAGGCTTCATTATTCGCCGCAATTATATAACAGTTTTCTGCAAAATCATTCACAATCGCTTTAACCATGATTTTTCACCGCCATAAACGCGCCATAAATCCCTGCATCATTGCCAAGTTCTGCGGGTTTAAATAACACATCTCTTACTGCTTTAAAGGCAAGCGTTTGATAATAAGCTTTCACTTTATCAAATAAGAAATCTCCTGCCGCACTAACACCGCCTCCGAATATAAAAGATTCAGGATCAACCGTGACCGCAATTTGAGCACACGCTTTGGCTAAGTAATACGCAACATCATCAACAACTTTTAAGCCGACTTCATCTCCGCGTTTAGCATTATCAAAGACATATTTTGCACTAAAATCTTCTTCTAGTGATAAACGGCTAGATAATCTCCCTTCTTCTAAATACATACGGGCTAAGTTTTTAACGCCTGTGGCACTGGTTAAGGTTTCTAAACATCCGTGTTTTCCGCATCCACATAAAAACCCGTCATCAACCATAGGCATATGACCAAGTTCTCCTGCTGATCCGTTAACACCTTTTAAAATCGCTCCATTTAAAATGATACCACCACCAACACCTGTCCCTAGGGTTAACATGACAGTATTTAAAGCGTGGTCGCCTGCGCCAAATGTTGCCTCACCAAGTGCTGCAACATTCGCATCATTATCAACGGTAATGATTTTTTCTTGACCGACTAACGCTTGAAACAACGCTTTAACATTGGTTTTACCCCAACCAAGATTCACGCATTCAAGCACAATATCATCCTTTACAGGACCTGGTACACCAAATCCAAAGCCTAAACAAACAGTCATATCAATCGTTTCTTTTAAAAAGGTATAGATCTCTTCTAAAATAAATTGTCCGTTGTTTTCTTTATTGGTATCAATGGCCCATTTATTTAAAAGCGTCCCGTCTATACCAAACAGTCCAATTTTAATCTGGGTCCCACCAATATCAATACCACAATATGTTTGCATTAAATCCTCTCCTACAAAAAAAACTTCTAACGAAAGAAGTTTTATTTTTTTTCTTTATGAAGCGTTTGTTTGTTACATTTTTTACAGAATTTTTTGACTTCCATACGCTCTGGATGCGTTTTTTTATTTTTAGTCAGAATATAATTTTCTTCACCACATTCTGTACATTTTAACGTAAATTGTACTCGCATAATCTTTCCTCCTTAAGAAAACTCTACATTATATTATCATTATTAATCTATAAAATCAAGTTATATTCGTGCATTTTAAAAGTTATACGCTATAATAAAATAAGGGTGATAAAAATGATGAAACGCACAGAAACAAAAAAAGTCTTTGTGAAGGATTTACAAATTGGTGGACAAAACAAAGTCGTCATCCAAACCATGACTACATCAAAGACTAAAGATATAGAAAATGTGATTAATGAAATCAATACTTATGCGACAAATGGGGCAGAACTTGTCCGTCTTGCCGTACTTGATGAAGAAGATGCTCATGCGATTAAAGAAATTAAAGAGCGTACCAATGTTTATTTAGTCGCAGACATTCATTTTAATTATAAACTCGCACTCATTGCAATAGAACATGGCATTGATAAAATTAGAATCAATCCTGGAAACATCGGGAAAGTTGGTTATGTTAAATTAGTGGTGAATGCTTGTAAAGAAAAAAATATTCCGATTAGAATCGGGGTTAATGCAGGGTCTTTAGAAAAGCCGTTCTTAGAAAAATATGGCCGTACCGCAGAAGCCATGGTAGAAAGCGCAAAACGACATGTAGAAATTTTAGAAGATCTTGATTTTGAAGACATTGTGATTTCCTTAAAAGCCTCTGATCTCACACTTGCAATCGATGCCTATATGCTAGCAGCTAAAACTTTTAAATATCCTCTTCATATCGGGATTACTGA
>Ga0194136_1001101_pt1 | contig 13514 bp, 23 predicted proteins | sample TARM_MetaG_T3A_1_FD_134023 | JGI IMG/M metagenome (GOLD analysis project Ga0194136, IMG submission 134023) | Freshwater microbial communities from Pennsylvania, USA, analyzing microbe dynamics in response to fracking - TARM_MetaG_T3A_14 (version 2) | ecosystem: Environmental > Aquatic >...
CTTTTTAGACAGATCAACACTCTTATAATTCTCATGTTTACAAGGATATTTAGCGATATTCTTAACTATATACGTATTATACACTATTGACTAAAGATAACATATTTTTTCCTTCTTTCTCCCCTTTTGGGGTCTTTATGTGTTTTTAACAGTCAAACTTAATGACGGCGTTGTCCGGAGTGATCGGCTCAACACCATTTCTCTGGTGGGCATTCAATACCTCAATGACATCCTCGATTGTTTCCGGATGAAACTGGGAATCATCGCACATACAGACATGGATTATTCTTTGATTATTATTGGTATTCATTTTCCCCTCCATAGTAAATTAAAATTTTAAACCCGAATGCCACCATCAACCAAACACCGATACGGATCAAAAGCATTATCAATCCGATGTAATTCAACTCGATCTTCTTCTAATTGTGTTTCCAGGTCTTCAATCACCGCAACACTGTCATTGATCCCTTCAAGAATCTTTTGCAGCTCATGTGACGGTGCGCTTTCGGATCGTCTTTGCCAAAACAATTCGTTCTGGTTAAAGCATTTCTTTTTTGCTTGGTCCAGCAATTCTTCTACTTTTTGAATATCCGATACCATCTGATAAAATTCTGTGTGTCTTCTCATCATTTTTTCCTCTTTCTCCCTGGTTAGGGTTTTAACTGATTGACTTAACCAGTTCTTTTAACAGCGCACCGCTGGTTAAATAGGTGGCTGGATCAGAACATGGCATTACCGCATCTTGACTGATCTCAACACTTATTCCATCAATCGATAAGAATAATCGCATGAGGTTCAAGCGTTCGTTGTGATAGACCAAGAATACCTTTTGACCATAATTGGAATGGATTTCCTCGACTTCGGTTCGGATGTTAAGGTCATTACCAAACCAACGCTTAAGACGTTCTTGGTATGCATCTAGTGGTTCGGTATCTCGTTCGATTTTTTCAAGCAGTTCTAATAGAATCGATCGTTTTGCTTCGATACGATCATGCTCCTCCCATAATGGGGAAGTATCACAGTCTGCTTGAATCAGCTCACTTTCAGTCATATTGTCAATGACTTCCTGAATTTCACCCATCTCGTTTGCCAGTTCTTCTGACTTCGTTTCTAACCACGCAATCATGTCTTCTTTTGTTTGTAATTTCATTTTTTATTCCTTCTTTCTCCCTTATGAGGGTTTTAATCTTTATCAGAAGTTTCAATAAATAAAAGCACGAAAGTATTCACCCAGGCGGGTTTTTCTCTCGTACTTTTCTTGTTTGAATAACAAAAGGACATGCCAAAAAAGGCACGTCCTATCTTACTCATTGTTCTGAAAACTTATAACATGGTTATTATACCGCGTTTGATAAGTTTTTGCAATGGCTATTCTACCTCTATCTTACCTCTATCTCACGGCCTTATCTTTTGGTACAATGGCCAAGGTATAACCCAAAGGGTCTAATAACTTAAACAAGGTATCTATTTTCGGTATTGCTTTTAAATTTTCTAAACGTGCAATTGCTGGTTGTTTCAACCCCGTCAGTTCTGCAAGCTTTTTTTGTGACATTCCACATTTTTCACGCGCTTCTATCAACTTACCGATTAAAGCGACCTCAAACTCAATTTCTTCTTTCTCTAGATCAGTTAAAATATCTTTTTCATTGTACCAATCATCAAACTCGGTATACTCAGTATTACCTATCTTTACACTCATCTCAAACATCCTCTCTTTCTAAAAAATCTTTTACTCTACTCTTTGCCCTTAATATTTCTTTCTTTGGTGTTTTTTGTGTCTTTTTGTGAAAATAGTGCAGCAATACAAAAGTATCATCCTTCCAGTAAAAAAATAATACACGATCTGATAACGGCCTTAATTCCCAGATGTCCTCATCGATGTGTTTAACAAAAGGTTGACCAGCTCTTGTCCCATACTCACGTAGCATTTTCAAATTCTGAACTATCTTTGAATATTTTATACGATCCTGTTTGCTTGTACATGCCTTATCCCTTACTTTATCCATATACTCTCTTACAGGCTCATTTCCTTTTGAGTCTTTATAGAAAATAACTTTGTACATAAACAATACCTACTTCTTTAGTAAATTTATTATAACATATTTGTTATATTATTACAAGTTAAACCGGATGTTTTTACAAAACTGGCGGCTATAACCGAAACTTTGAACTACCCTATTATCCTAGCTTGTCACGACGTCTTCTATCGATTGAGTATTACACAAATACCCAACGGCTTCATACACCCGCTCCCGACTTGTCCCGATCGGCATAAACAAGCTTAACTCATGCTTTGGTGCCGGATCATTCAAGAGTTTCAATCCCGTATGTTTCCCGGGATAAACTGTGGCGTGATCCAGTTCCTTGATCCGAGTTAATTCATCTGCTTTTTCAAGCAATTCTTCGTACTTGTCTGGTTCAAACTCAACCGTAGCAAGCACACCCAGCTGTCCTTTAATCTTGGCCATATACAAAAAGCATCCCGCATTTTCTTGCCAGATGGTATCCATATATTGCTTCAATTCGTTGGGTATTACCGGGTAACTGCTTACACTTTTGGTTTTCTCTGAACCATCATTGATCTCTCCGAATGACGTCGAATAAAATTCGGCCTCAACTGTGTTTAAATCCTGTAGTTCTAATTTTGCCATTTTGGTTCCTTCTTTCTCCCTGATGAGGGTTTTACTTTTAATTAGAATGGTCCAACCATATACGTTGGTTCAATCTGTTCAAATATGTAATCTGAATATTGTCCTGTTGTACATAATATCTCGCAATTAAGATTCTTATATATGTATCGTTCTAGAAACAAGTATTCTTTGTCGGTAAAACCTGCCGTACTTAAAATCTGGTCACTTCGATATTGACCATGTTCAAATTCAAGGACTGCTTTTTCTTTTTTTGAATCGATTATTAGACAAATGCTCTCATCACCTTTATGACCTTCAATCGCTTGCTGAACGGCTTTTAATACCACCGCCATAGCTGGATTGTTTGGAAGACATGTCTCTGATTCTGTAAAATAAACGGGAATACCAAACATGATTGCATCGTCAAGATAGGTTTCTAAGGATTGATCCATTGATCCGAAAACCAAAACTGCTTTACTGACATCGATCATACCCCCTGTTATCTTCTTGACGCATTCCTTTGAACCAATCGAGTAGAGATAAGGCATAAGCGGTGTGTTTCCGGCTACCATCGTTTCTTGGATTGCTGTTGCAACCACCTTCAGGTTCTCGTCTTCATTTGCTGTTTCCGCAAACAGGATTGTAACAGGCGATCCTTTGGATTGAACATGGTGATCGCACACATAACGGCCCGAGAACCCACAGTCTCCATTAGCTGATGATCAAATACAGTTAGCACAATTTTTTAACGTTGTCATTGTAATTCCTTCTTTCTCCCCTTTTGGGGTTAAACTATTTTTTAGCTTTTTCAAAACAAAGCATGAGAGGGCTTTTGCACCCTTCATGCTTTTAAGTTAATTGTTAGTTTAATCGTTATTTTGTGAATATGAGTCATCCACAATATCACAATCGAGGTTTTTGTAAATGTAGCTGCTCATGAATTGGTATTCTAATTCAGTGAGGCTACTCAAATCGATTTTCAGATTTTTGTATTGCGAGATTCCGTCACCATATTCTATGACTGCATTTCTTTCTTCGTTAATCACAAGAACAATTTCATCATTCTGCTTATTGTTGACCCAAGCATCCCAGATTGCTTTTAAAACATTTGTTAAAACGGGATTGTTTGGCAAACAGGTTTTTGTTTCAACCATATAAGCCGGTATCCCTTTGCAGATGGCTTGCTCAATGGGGGCTCGCAGGGTTTGATCTTTTGGACCATACACCCATAGTGCCTCACTTTGGGTAATCATCTGATTGATCATGTTCGGGTAATTACCTTCCGTGATCGGATAGAGATAGTGTGATAATGGTAACACATCTGATTCGACTGCATGATTAATTGCTTCCGATGCTAACTTTGCATTAACTTGTGAATCGGCGGATCTTGCCGTCAACAGTGTAATAATCGGTCGTTCTACTTTGAATTCGTGCTGATCACAATAATAATTTCCGTTGAAACCACACGTTCCGTATATTCTCGAACCAACACAGTTACTACAGTTTTTAATTACGTCTTTGATAGGCACATCTGTTGTGATTGCGGATTGGCAGTAATCCGGATAAACGATCTGACCGGGAACCAATTCTGCTTGCCCATCCTTGACATAATGCTTGCAATATTTATCATCACCACTTAGATCCTGACTTTCTGATGTGACACTGATTAACACACCTGGCAATTTTTGACTGATCTTGCAAAGATCAAGGGTTAAGGTTTCCCAATAGCCCCAATCTACAGATTCAAAGTTTTCTCCGAGAAGTTCACAACCGACTTCTTCTAATCCTTTAACCATGGCCATTTCAACTTCCTTTTCTGATAACTTACAGTTATCCTCACACTTCAACTCCAGTTTGTACCATTCTTGAATCATTTTTTTACCATTTCCTCTTCATTTGGAAGAGGCCTTTCTCCCTGTTAGGGGTTTTTATTATTGCTATAATTTTCAATAAAAAAAGCACGAAAGTATTCGCCCAGACGGGTTTTTCTTTCATGCTTTTCTTCTTTTAATAACAAAAGGACATACCAAAAAAGGCATATCCTGATCTTACTCATTCTTTGAAAACATATAACATGGTTATTGTACCATGTTATATGAGGGTATTCAATTGTTTTTCGGAAAATTCCACATTTATCTGCCACAGCAGAAATTATAAACATCATTGATCAAAAAACGCACGCAACGTGCATCTACGAAAGAAGAAATTAGCATATTCCTTTAGACCTAATCGCCCTTGCCCGATGATTAGTGTATCTACAATAGTGGAAATAGCATATTCCCTTAGTGCCATTTTAACATTATTCAATTTTGTTTGCAAGCCTCATCTTTTACTCGTACAAAACATTAGGACCGGGGTTTGCAATTCCCCGGCCCCTTATTAATTCCACAAATTTTCCATTTGTTTTTTTAAATCTTCTTTCCGCCTCGCTGTTTCTTCGCGATCAATGGTAATCGTATCTGTCTTTTCATCGATCCTCAAAACATCCCCTTCTTTTGCCTCTGCCGGGATATTGCTACGCTCGATGTCTTGCATCGCGCGATTCTCACGTTCACAGACAGCAAAATTTCCTTCAAAACGGTCGATTATAAGAGTTTTCATGGTTTACACACGCTGCACGGGGTTAAGCCCATATTAATGGCTTCTGACTTCAATAAGGCGGTTTTGCTGTCATTTAAATAGGTGCATCCTTCCTTATGATACTTGGCCCCTGATTTCGTTTTGTAGACCATATAGTCTTGCAGTTCAACCGGCTCAGGCTCAACGACTTTTCCCGTTTCAAAGGTAAGGGTCTTCCCATCACTTGTTGCAACGATCGTGCCGCTTTGATCTGTCCGATATACGGTGCTGCCCAGGTTTTTCAGTTTTAAAAGGGTGTTGTCCGTGGGGTGGCCGTAGCTGTTTCCCTCTCCAACGCTGATAACTGCGTACTCCGGATTGATGGCCTGGAGAAACGAAATACTACTGCTACTATTCGATCCATGATGCCCAACTTTCAGGACATCGGCCTTAAGATCCAGTCCGGCTCCGATCATAGCTGACTCATTAACTTCTTCTGCATCCCCGGTGAAAAGGAAACTCTTATCTCCATATTCAACCTTTATGACAATTGAAGAAGTATTCAAATTATCGGCTTCTTCCCCCAGCGGTCCCATAATCGTACAGGCGGCATCCCCTAATTTAAATGAAGAACCAACAACCGGTTTTGTGATCGATAAACCATTGCTTTGAATCGCTGTGATCACATCCCGATAGGTTTGCGTATTAGCGGTGGCTTCTGGCAGATACACCTTGCCCACCTTAAAACTGTTCAGGATATAGTCGAGTCCGCCGACGTGGTCTTCATGTCCATGGGTGCCAATAACATAATCCAGCACCGAAACATTCTGATTATCGATATACGTTTTAACCAGACTGGCATCATCATTGTTTCCCGCATCGATCAACATCGTATGATCGCCCTGGGTAATCAGTATTGCATCTGCTTGTCCCACATCAATAAAATGGACTTTCAGCTCGCCACTTACAGCGGGATCTTCTGGCTCAATTACTGCATTCTTGTCGTAAAAAGGTAAAGCGGTCGTTTGTGTTGGGGCACCGGCTCCAGCAGCTACAATTTCAATTCTGATTGCTTCCAGGCGATAGCCGTAGCCAGCCGTTCCGGCACTTTCACCATCCTTGGCCCAACCCAGCCAGCCAAAGTTTTCAGCGTGGACCTGGTAATAGACATCAAACTTTTCGGCATCCGCTCCGGTTAGTTTAATTTGGATGGCTTCCAGGCGATAAGACAGACCTTCAGTTCCGGACATTTGGCCATTGCTTTTCCATCCACGATCGGTATTGGCTTCCCAACCGATGTTTTGTATGTGTGTCTGGTAGGAAATGCCCAGATCATAGCCAGAGGTATTTTCGGTTTTTATTTTAATCCCTTCAAGCCGGTAACCTTTTCCGGAAGTTCCGCTAGTGTCTCCATCGTTCTTATAGCCTTGCCAGCCAATGTTTTGAACATGGGTCTGGTAGGACACCGAGGCTGTTGAATTGTTTGCTGTTGCTGTTATGCAACCTGGCAGTATTGCCAAAATCATGGCGATAATAATAAGGAATCCGATGCTTTTTCTAACTTGCTTCATTTTTTCCTCCTGTAGCTTTTCTTTAATTATATCTGCTAGTGTGGTATTTTTCTAGTTTTTATAGAAATAAAAAGGGATGAAGCTGATAGATTAATTATCAGCTTCATCCCTTTTGTTAAATATACTTCTTACTTAATTATCTGATCATGATAACGCATTTCCTCAAGCATCAGAAGAATTTGCATTTCCTCACACGTTTCTTCCGGTTCATCATCCGGATAATAATAGTCTAATATTGGTCGATAATCCTGATAAACCACCTTGTCCGATCGAACAATTTTTACCATGTCTTCGACCTGAAGCAATCCTTCTTTAAGATCTGCCTCAACTTCTTCAATCAATTCATCATATGCATAGGAATAATTCAATGATTTAACCCCTTTTCATTTATTATTATATCAATCACCGGTTCCTGTGCACCATATTCCGGAAATTCAGAAACCATTTCTTTAAATGAATCGAACTGCTTCATCCATTCAGTTTTGTTTGCTGCTACTTTGTAACGCCCGATTTTGGTCGGTGTTTGCCGATAATAAAACCAATCGCCTACAACAATACCTGGTTGTGTATCATATCCGGTTAGCTTTGGATAATTTCGACTGCCACCCCATACTTGTACGCTAATTATAGCATATTTATACTGGGGCGAGCTTTTTTTCTTACTTTCAATATAAGACTCTTCAAAATCATGCGGATCATCAAGAATTCGCTTTGCAATTTCAGACAAACAATAATGCTCCGTCTTATTAAAATAAGTGCTCGTGTGATGCCATGACGCGGCTCCAACTATCTTAGCCCCGTACTTCCATTGTGCAACTGTAAATTTATCTAGCGTTTTTTTCTCAAGCTCGGTAAAATCCTCTATTTCTTCAATATAATTTTGAATCAATGATTTTGTGATCAATGATATAGGAACTTCAAATTCGCGAATGGCCGCATCACTTCTTACACTCCGTTTATAGCCAACATACCCACTATTTAACATTACTGCCCCCTTCTTTCTTGTTCTTAATCGCATTCACAATTGCATCCGATCGCCAGCAATCTTCTTTCAGCCCAAAAACATCCGCAATCGCTTCACCCTCAAAACCATCCGCCAGAATACTGTCGATACTTGAAAAAGGTATCTGAATGTCTTGTTTCAGTCTGATGCCTAAATCATGTTCGGACCACAACCGGGACGAGCTTCCCCAGAAGGGATTATATAATCCGCAGCGGGTGTCCTTATTAATCACTACACACCCCTGGGGTCCATTAAGTTCTTTTGACCGTTCGATCAATTCACTCAACTCATCGGCTTGCCCTTGCGGCAAAGCGACTAAAAAGGTAATGTCAGCCTGGTCAGATTCGCAATTTTCAATCTCACGGATAAGACTCTGTAAAAACAGGTCGCCATCGGAAAGTTCTTTTAAAGCTTCTTTGATCTGTTCACGATGATATCCTTGCTGTTCTGCAAACCATATCGCATGATTAATGGTCGTATTTTCGTTATCTAATGCCGGATGTACCACCATATTTAAGCAGATATAGTTTGAATCATTATAACGCGAATTCGTATTTTCTGATAAATATTTTGTATTTTTCATTTTTTTCTCCTTTTGTCCCTTTGGGGATCTTTTAAAAAGAACACCCCAAAACGGGGTGTTCACTTATGCTATCTTGCAAACTGATACGACAATTTAGCGCCTTCTGGCAAGATAAACCATTGCTTATCTCGTTCAGCCTTACGGCACGTGTCACAACCTTTCCAGATCTCTGTACAGTTTAAACACGAATTTTCTTTCTGCTCAATCGCTGGGCGTCCATTCAGGCTTAACCCAGCAATTTCATAGCGGCCATCTTTTTCACTGGCAGCTGTTATTTCGCCATTAAAGATCAGCTCGTTGAGTGAATTGATCTTTGACCAAACAGTGTTTTTTTCTACCTTACCGGTTAATGCCAGGCATGACTTCTCATCTCGAAATGATAATGTTTTCATTTTGTTCTCCTTATACCTCTTTTGAGGACTTTAAATATTAATTGACTTTTTAAATTGGGGTACAATAGTCTATTTGAACGATTAAACACGAATCATTGACGCTCTCCAAGGATAATTCCTGGATTTTTATGGCGTCATTTGATAAATTGCTGGAATACCATCAATGACAGTATAACCGAAATTTTCTGTAAAACTAATTAACCACACTCGATCATTTTGAGGTAATGAATTTAAATTAAATACATGATTCTCAACAATTTCTCGATATCCCTCTGGTCCTGACTCTACAATTGCTATATTATCCTCTCCTATTACAAGACAAGGATCATCAGCACGATCGCAAGATCGGATCAGTTTTGTTATCTTCTCAAGTTCCGGATTGCATGGTAGAACTGCCTCATCATCAATGATGTAGACTGGTATCCCTCGAAGCAAGGCTAAATCGATCTCGCTCTGTACGCCTTCAGATATAAACCCAAATACCCACACAGCATCGCATTTAAGTAACAGTTCTGCTCCGACACTCATCCCCAACTTTCGTTGCTCAGGTATGGTGTCATCAAGAATAGTCGCCCAATTCAGATGCGGTGTTATGGGCAAGACGTTTGAGTCCATTGCCAACTTGGTATAAATTCCAGCTTTCTTCAAATTGCCTTCAATATCACCGCGCAAAGCTGAAGCGATATAGACCATTGGCTTATCTACGGTCAGTGAGTGTTGATCGCAATCATATCTCCCACCAACGCCACAATAGGTTGCCTCTTTTAAGCAACCGAATTCGCAATTACTGCAATTTCTAATAATATTCTGAGTATTCATTTTGTTCTCCTTCTACCTCTTTAGAGGGTTTTCAAATTAATTTCCGGACAACCTTCAAAGCAGCCCTTGCCAACAACCAGGTTCGGTTGCAGATTAATTTTCTTCAGATTTGTGCAGCTCCGCCGCATAAGGTTGGTAGCCATCTTTGAAGATTCCTTCAAAATTGTAATTGCCTTTTTGCACTTCTGCTAATTCGGCATCTTGGGCTTTTTTGTAGTCCGGATGATTCCGTTCTTCATCTTTGCAGTCGCTGCAAAGGATGTCTCTATTAAACATCGACATGATTGAACTCCCATTCAGATCTTTGCCACAGCGATCACATTTTTCTTTGATCATCATTTTCTACCTTCTTTCTGCCTTTTAAGGCTTTTTAGGGCTTTTGGGGAAGAGGCTATGCTTTGATAGCCTCTTCCTACTTAGTCCTCTATTTTAACTTCTCTGAGTCCCATATACTGCAAACCGGTATCCGCATCGGATACAACAGCGACAACAGCAATTAAGTCACCTGATTGGTGAATGAGATGTCGAATATCGTCCACCTCCGGGACTTCTTTCGGTCCTAGAACGTACATTTTCTGATAAGTATCATGAATTTTTAAAAACAGACTTACCAGACTGTTTGTTTGTACTGGTTTTTCCATATCCTGGTATTCAAAACAACACGCTTCATGCATGCCGGATGGTACGATAGCTACAGTTTCATAAATACTCATTTTCTTTCCTTTACCTTTCTTGCAACATACTGCTGCATCTCAGCCAATAGCTCTAATTGTTCCTCGATCGCTTCGATGCTTGCAAGAGTTTCAGCGATTTCTTCTTCATCATCTTCCAGGCCGTCTTCATAACGAACCATAATCTCCTCATATCCCTCTAATTGACGTCTCATACCGTATTCTTTTTCAAGAATAAACTGTTTGACGTCTTTTTCGGTTTGCGTTTCAATTTTTAATCGATCCGCTACTTCTTTAACAACAGCTTCCAACTCCATAACGAGGTCTAGTGCTTCGCCATTCAGCTCTGTGTTTTTTTTCTGATCCTCGGTCGGATTCATCATTTTTGTCAGGTAATCGAATCCGGCAACCTGTAAAAATTCACGGCAGGCTTCAATCAGTGCTGAAATCTCAGCATGCTCTTTGATTACAATAGAGTTCTCACCAAAATAATCATCGTATCCGAGAATTATTTCACCGTCTACATATTGGTCTGAAACCAGTTCAATGGCTGCTTCGGCACTTTCTGCCATAACCGGAACTGATTTTTTTAATACCTCTCTAACTTCAACAACATACTGTTTCATCTCTTTTTCTCCTTCTTGACAGCTTACTGCCAGGTTATTTTTTCGATGGCTTTTACTTCTCTTTCGATATCATCAATTCTGTTCAATTTTGAGTGCGTTACACAAACAAATTGTTCAGTCTTGTTAATGTCAGATATCGAAGTCCGTAAATGCATCAATTTTTGATAAATTTTCTCTTGTTTCTCAGGCTGTTTTTTCCATTGGATGAACCAATGTGACAGCATTACTTGTCCATGCACTTTCGCACATGCCGTAAATTTCTGATATGCTATAACCTCTTCCGCCATCCGGCAAGATTGAGTCTATGCATTTGAAAGGAAGTTTGACATCCTTTTCTAACTCTAATTCGAGCAGACTTCCAGCCCCCATCCATGGATCATACAGACCGCATTTCGTTGTTTTCTTTAGCGTCATATATCCCCGACCTTTTCGCTCAGAGAAAGTATATGAATCATTGAGTTCTGCTTCTGCGTTGAATTGTTCAACTAAATCAAAGGCTTCATCAAGTGATAAACTCACCATGAAAACGAAGGCATTCATATGTGACGTACAATTCGCCACCTCTTCATACATGCTTTCCAGGAATTTGCTTCCGCTATATTCCTGATGTCTCAGTGCTTTATTTAGCTGACTTTTTTTATAGCCCTGCTGTTTGGTAAGCCATAATATTGAGGCATCATTATCGATAATTTCTCCGAAGATTCCATTGTAATGAGGTGCGACACAATTCAACGTAAAATCAGAATTTCCGTCACCCGTATCAACAATGATATCCATCAGCACATCGGCAGTGAAGTCACTTTCATTGTAGTAAAAATGAAAGCTTTCTCTCATCCATTCTTCAATTTCGTCCCAATAAAGATCTTTAGTTTCTGCTTTTAGGTGTTGTTTGATGACACCTTCCGCATATTCAATCTCGTAAGGGTATTGGTTGATTTCCCACTCCCAGATCTTCTCGCTAAAGAACTCTCGCGGGTTCTCGGCTTCGAATATCTCCTTTACCGTTTCTTTTGACAAGTATTTGTCTCGGTAATCGACATAAATATCTTTAAAATATTCGTCGCCTTCTTTTTTCATATACAACTGCTTCTCGATAATCGTTTCTACTTCTTCTAACCATACCTGATTCATTTTCTTTCTCCTTTTTCTCCCTTGTAAGGGTTATTCTGAAACACAAAAAGGAAAGCGATGGCCATCGGCCACTACTTTCCTTTTTCTTTACCGTTTCGGTAATTTTACAAACAGCTCGTGAGAAGAGTAAATAGATTAACTCCTCCCATCATGAAACACAAACCTGAGCCGGATCCGAGGATCAACGCTGCTTCTGTGTAACCGTGCTTTCTTTGCTCTCTTGACCAAATAGCCAATCCATACATGAATCCCAATTGAACAGTAACTAGACTAATTCCGAGAAATATGTTCATTTTTGCTTTCTTTCTACCTCTTTTGAGGATTTATACAGTTTCTTGAGTACGAATTGGCAAAATAAAAGCCGCATCGTTTAGTCCTTCGGCACCAATCAGGATTGGGGCTACATTTGAACTCAGATTGATATTAACCGTTTCTGATGGATAATGTTTCAAGGCATCCAGGAAGAATTTTCCATTAATACCAAACTTCAATCCATTTTCTGGGTGTGAACTCTGAATTGGCATTTCTTCATGAGAAGTGCCGATTTCGTTTTTCACTTGGAGTGTCAAGGTATCACATGAAATGGTACATTCTAGCAAATTGTTTGATCCGTTCTTTAAAATGAGCGACCGTTCGACACATTGGATTAATGATTGTTTATCAATTCGCTGCAGAACAATTGCTGGTTTTTCTTTGGGCATAAACTTGGTCACTTCAACTGGCATTCCCTCGATAAGTCGACAGGAATGAACAGTGTTTTCTGTTTTTAAGTAAAACATATGCTCATCTGTGTTTGTCAATCAAAAAGTTTAGCGTTTGGTCTCGAAAAGTTGTGCACTTGCCAACACAATTTTATTAATTAGCAGATGGTCGTCCAATCTCTTTTTTAACAGAGTACCATCTGCGCAACTTTTGAATACTTTTTGCCAGGTGCATTTCATTATTTTTCTAACAGAAGGAAATAAAACCTATAAAAAGGGCTCGTTCGCTTCCATCAAATCGCTTTGAGACAATATATTTTTGAGGCGTCTTATTTCCTCATTGAGAGCAGTATTTTCACTCAAAAGAATAAGATGATATTTTTGCAGTGTTTCGTATCTTTCTTTGAGTCGCTTTATTGGCGATTTTAGTTGAATATTTAATGATCCTTGTCGGTATTGATCGACAAGCTTTCGTACTTGCTCATGCAGATCCTGCTCTGAGTATTCATTGGGAAACGGCTCAACCCCATATTCTGCCAAAAGATACCCAGCCAGAGGTGCATCGATTTCAAACTGATAGCGCTGCTGCAATTTTTTTAGGTAAGCTTTCGTTACGATCATTCTGTCACCTTTTTTCCGGCACGTTTCATGGATTGTGCCAGGCGATAGCTTTCACCACTGAAAATTAGAATATGGGAATGATGGACCAGTCGGTCAATAATCGCCGCGGTAACTTTCTTTCCTATAAACACGGTATTCCAATGGCTAAACTCCAGGTTTGTTGTTACAATGATGCTACGACGTTCGTAGCAATCGGCAATAACCTGA
>Ga0194136_1001103_pt1 | contig 13509 bp, 5 predicted proteins | sample TARM_MetaG_T3A_1_FD_134023 | JGI IMG/M metagenome (GOLD analysis project Ga0194136, IMG submission 134023) | Freshwater microbial communities from Pennsylvania, USA, analyzing microbe dynamics in response to fracking - TARM_MetaG_T3A_14 (version 2) | ecosystem: Environmental > Aquatic >...
GAAATTGCTCGGTCTGGTCAGCGGCCTGCCGTCGGGGGCAGTGATGAGAGAGGCCACGCCCGTGGCCAGGGCGAAACTGTCCTGGACCTTCTGAATCTCTTCGAGATCAAAAAAATCCTCGAAAGGCAGCAGGACGCATTTTTCCGGCAACGAAGACTCATTCATGGACGAATCCGTATGCAGATGGTTTCGTTTCCAGGCTGTTTCGAATCATGATTTCTCCGACAAGCGGTTGTCCGACCTGCGCAGCACGTCCAGCAATTCCCGCGCGTTGACGGGCTTTGCGATATAATCGTCCATTCCAGCGGCCAGAAATTTCTCCCGGTCACCGCTCATGGCGTAGGCCGTCATGGCTACGATAGGTATGCGGGATTTTTCCCCCAGGGAAGTTTCGGAGCGAACCCCGGCAGTGGCCTGCAGTCCGTCCATGACCGGCAATTGCACGTCCATGAGGATCAAATCGAAATCATGTTCGCGCAAGAGCGGCAGCACCTCGCTGCCGTCCGTGGCCTCAATGACTGTGTGTCCGGCCTTTTCCAGGACGCGGCGGGCCGCGAACATGCTTACTGCGTCGTCTTCTACGAGCAGAATGCGCAACGCAGCCAAATCGCTTTCGGCTCCGGCCTTGGGCGCCGGGGCATGGCTTGTGCCCTGCTCGGCGGCCGGGGCGGACATGGGCAGCGAGAAGCAGATCGTGGTTCCGTTTGTCGAGCTGTCCACGCACAGGCCTCCGCCCATCAGGCTCACGATGCGTTTGACGATGGCCAGTCCCAGTCCGGCACCCTGATGATTTCGGACATAGGAGTTCTCGCCCTGCACAAACGGGGTAAAAATGTCCTTCAGTTGATGATCGGAAATTCCGGATCCGGAATCGGTGACGCAAAAGAGCATCCTGGGCGGAGCTCCGTCCGGCAAAGGACTGATCTCAACCCTTACGAAACCGGCGGTGGTGAATTTGAGAGAGTTGCCCACCAGATTGAAGAGCACCTGGCGCAGCCGGGATTCATCTCCGACCAGCATGGGCGGCAGGTTGCCATCAAGGATGAATTCGAGGCTCAAATTTTTGCCCTGGGCGGCCAAGGCGAAAAGCCCCATGGTGGAGGACTGCAATTCGCGTGGATCAAAGGGCGAAGGCTGGATGACCAGTTTGCCGGATTCGATCCTGGCCAGATCGAGGATGTCCGAGAGCAGGTCGTTCAGCCGTCCGGCCGAGGTGTTGGCCAATTCGATGAGTTTTTTCTGTTCGCCTGGAAGCTCCTGGGAGTCGAATAAATGCAGGATGCCCATGATGCCGTTTAAAGGAGTACGGATTTCGTGACTCATGTTGGCCAGGAATTCCGACTTGGCTACATTAGCGGCCTCGGCGGCGTCCTTGGCCTGGCGGAGGTCCAGTTCGTGGCGCTTGCGGTGCGAGATGTCCGTGAAAATGCAGGCGAAGCGCATAGGTGCCGGGCGAAACGCGCTGACCTGGAAGAATTTGTCCTGGGCCGAGGAATATTCCTCGAAAAATACGGATTCTCCCGTCAGGGCCACCTTCCCGTATGTGTCGATCCAGACCTGTTCGACCATGGGCAGGACTTCACGCACCGTCCTGCCTTTGATGTCCCGTCCAAAAAGACCGGTGTGCCGCTCGAAGGCCGGATTGACTTCCAAAAACCGGTAATCAACGGGCCTGCCGGAGGCGTCGCAGATGATCTCGTGCAGGGCGAACCCGTCCAGCATGTGCTGGAACAGGTTCTCGTAGCGTTGTTCGAGAGCCCTTATTTCCGTGATGTCCTGAAAGGTGCCGAGTACCTTGGACACGCGTCCGTTCTCCCACATCGCCTCCGCGCTGGTGCGAATCCGCATCCGCTCTCCCCCGAGTGGGGTGAACGTCAACTCCAGGTCATAGGAAAGGCCGAGGGTTACGCAGTTCTCGAACGATTGGCGGAGGAGTTCCCTGTCCTCGGGCTCGTAACATGCCAGGCTGCTCCTGATATGTTCCGGCGATCCCGGCTCGAACTGATCGGGTGAAAAGCCATGCAGGCGGTAAAGTTCCTGGGTCCAGGTCATGGCACCCTGCACCACGTCCCACTGCCAGCCACCCATGCGGCTCAGGCGCTGGGTCATGCTGAGGAGGGCTTCGCTCTTGGCCAGTTCCTCCTGGGCGCGCTTGTGTTCCAGAATATCCCACAACAGGGTGCCAAGCTCGGTCAAGGCCTGCACGTCTTCGTCTGTATAGTCCGACGCCTTGTTGCCCATCGCCACAATGGCCACGATTTTTTCGGCGCGGAACACGGGCAACAACATCAGGCGGGCCAACGCCGGGTGCCCAGGGGGCATCCCCTTCTTGTGATTCAAGGCGGCGTAGTCGTTGTGGACCACGGCTCGGCGCTGGCGCACACAATCCGCCCACACTCCTGAATTCGTCAAATCATAGGACAGAAGTGTTTCCGGAGTCATGAACCCAGTGCGCAGGGTTCTGGAAGACCATGCGTTCATGGTCATGGTCTGCTGCTCCTCGTCGAGGAAATGCAGAAAGCTTAAGCCGCTCCCGGTCACGTTTTCGGCCTCGTCCAGGGCCATGCGCAAGAGTTCATTCAGGGAGTGGTTGATGGCGTATTCCCCGAGCCGCTGGCGGGCGAGCAGCAGGGTTTCACGCCGCTTGCGCTCGGTCAGGTCTATGGCGAAAATCGCCACCGCCGCCACCGAGCCGTCCTGGGCGAGCACCGGACTCAGGCTGTGGCGCATCCAGCGGCCCTCCCGTTCATCCTCAAAGGTCACGGGCCGGACATTGCGCACCAGGTCTTCGACGATGCGTTTACGGGTCCGCGCGGCTTCGGCGGGGATGAAATCATAGATGGAGCGCCCCAGGCATTCCACGACGGTCCTGCCTACCCGGGCGGCAAAGGTCTTGTTGACGGTGATGACCTTGCCGTCCGGTTCGAGCAGCGCTGCGGATTCGTCGATGGAATTGAGCAGTGAGGCCAGGTGGGCCTCGCTCTCATGCAGATCGCTGATGCTGCGAACATGCTCCGTGATGTCGATGTTTGTGCCGAGAATGCCCAGAATTTCGTCGCCCATGCGGATAGGGGCGACAATGTCGCGAAAAATGCGTTTCTCACCGCTTGACAGAACATATTCCTTTTCGCCCTCAAGAGTCTCCCCTGCGTAGACGCGTTCGTTGACCGACCGCCAGGTACTGCGGATCTCTTCTGGGACGTCGGCGTCGTCGACTCTGGTGGTGGACAGGTCGCCCCAAAGGCGCACCGAGGCATCGCTCTGCATGATGATGTTTTCGTTCAAGTCCCGCGCCCAGAAGTCAAAAGGCAGGTTGCGCAGCATGGCCTGCATGAGCGCGTCCTGCCTGGCCAAGGTTTCGTCCCTGCGCACTGACGCGGCCGCTGCGGCTTCCAGTTCGGCAACCCGCCGTCGGAGTCTGTCGATCTCACGCTGCAGCTCTGCCGCTTTCAGACCGGGATCGGGAGACTTCTCGTGATCATGTTCGTGCGTGGGCATCATGCAACCTCAAACAGCGCGTTTTTCAAGCATTTCTTCCGACAAAAATCCGTTATCCGCAAGCTTTCCTCCGCGATACGACATCGCTGATGACATCAAAAAGATCCTTGCTGTCCAGGGGCTTGGCGATATAGCCATCCATGCCGCCGGTCAGGAATTTCTCTGCATCCCCGCTCATGGCGTAGGCCGTCATAGCCACGATGGGGATGCGGGACTTGTCTCCCAGGGAAGCGTCTCTGCGAATCAGGGCTGTGGCCTGCAGGCCGTCCATGACCGGCATCTGAATGTCCATGAGAACAAGATCGAAGTCCGCCTGCCGCAGTAGCGTGAGCACCTGCTCGCCGTCCGTGGCCTGGGAGACGGAATGCCCCGCCTTTTCCAGGATGCGTGTGGCGGCGAACATGTTCACGGAGTCGTCTTCGGCCAGCAGGATGCGCAGCCTTGCAGGACCGGGCTGGTCGTCTGCTCGACAGGTCTTGACCTCCTGCGCGTCCATGGCCGCAATCCGGAGGGGCAGGGAAAAACAGATCGTTGTGCCCGTTTCCGACGTATCGATGGCCAGGGTTCCGCCCATCAGGCTCACAAGCCTGGCCACAATGGCCAAACCCAGGCCCGCGCCCTGATGACCGTGTACGTATGAACCCTCACCCTGCGAGAAGGGCTCGAAAACTTCGGCCAGAATGTCGTCGCCTATGCCTGCACCGCTGTCGCTGACGCAACAAAGAATCCTGCATTCGTCTCCCCCTGTTCCCGGCAGCATGGATATCTGCACCCGCGCGTAACCTTGGGCGGTGAACTTGATCGCATTGCCGACCAGATTAAACAGTATCTGACGCAGCCGCAACTCGTCCCCGACCAAAGCCCGGGGAAGATTTTCGGCAAGCTGCACATCAAGCTCGATGCCCTTTTCCCTGGCTGACATGGAGAACAGGGACTCGATAGATGCGCACATCTCTCCAAGGTCAAAGGGAAGTTCTGTGATCGTCAACTTGCCGGCTTCGATCCTAGAAATGTCCAGGATGTCGGATAAGAGGCCCGTGAGGCGCTTGCCCGAGACAATGGCCATGCCTATGAACTCATTTTGCTCGTCTGTCAGGGATGAGGTTTCGAGCAGCTGCAGCATCCCCATGATGCCATTTAGCGGCGTACGGATTTCATGGCTCATGTTGGCCAGAAATGCGCTTTTGACGACACTGGCCGCCAGGGCCGCGTCACGCACGCTGACGAGTTCGAGTTCCATGGCTTTGCGTTCGGTGATGTCAGTGATCATCCCGACGATGCCCGCCGGATGGCCGTACTCGTCTGAAAAGACGGCTTTGCAAATGATCGCATCCCTTGGGCCGCGATGCGTTTTTAGGCTGTGTTCATAGCACTGCACACCTTCGCTCAGCAGCAGTTCCCGGTCCTTCGCGTCGTAGAAAGCTCCCTGACTGCCCGGAAACACCTCGTGCACGGTTCTGCCTTTGACTTCGGTTTCGCTCAATCCGTAAAAATCGGTAAAGGCCTTGTTGCATCCAAGATAGCGTCCGGCGCTGTCCTTGTAGAAGATGGGTGTAGGCATGGCCCGCAAAAGGGTTTCGATGAAAAGCAGCTGCCGCTTGAGCGAGGCTTCGGCTTTTCTGCGCGCCACGACGTTCAAGGCCAGCAGGAGGCAAAGCGCTGTTCCCGCCAGGCTCATCAGGCCATAGGTCCAGACCAGGGAGTGGTGTTGCTCGTAAAAGGACGGCACGCGGTTCAAAATGATCGCTTCGCGTGGAACGCGGGCTGCCGGTACATTGAACCGGTCCAGCGTAATCTGGTCCAGGATGACCAGATTCGGGCTTTCCTCAAGCACGGGGATGGAGTCCGCAGGCTCGCCTTTAAGAATGCGCAGGGCTATGCGGGCTGCGGCCTCGCCCTGGGAAGCGGAGGAAACTTCCACACCACCCATGGGGCCGTGATTCATCCAGAAATCCCAGGCCGCAAACAGGGGGACCGGCGAGGCCCGGCTCAGCCTGGCCGAGGCCTCTGGCACGGACAACAGCCGGTCGCCTTCAAAGGGACGGCACATGGGCAGAACCGCCCATTCCGGGGTAAGCACGGCCAGGCGCTTTTCGAGGGCGGCAATGTCGGTTTCGTTTGAAAAATGCAGTTCCGGTTGAGAGGATGCGCTTTGCATCTGCATCTTCAAGATGGCCAGATTCTGCCGGCCCGTGACGGTGTCTTCTCCGAGCACGAGCACTTTTTTGAGCCCCGGCCAAAGGGTGCCTGCCAGTTCAAAGGTTTTGTCGAAGGAAGGGGTTTCGGCCACTCCCGTGATGCCGGGGTGGTCGCTGATCATGGACTCCGAGAAATTGTTCACCCCGCAGAAGACTACCGGCACTCCCGGCGCAATCGAATGGCGGTGGCGCAGGATTGTCGCCAGGGCGTCGTTGTCCGAAACCAGCACAAGGTCATAGCTGTGGGGGTGAAGATGGGTGATGTGCCACACGAACCCGTCCTCGATGCCTTCCTTGCCAAGGACAGGCCCCAGGCGGGCCATGTCAAGGTAATGGATATCGAGGTCCACGTGTTCATCTGCTTCGGCAAAGACGCGACTGATTTCCCGCTGCGCGCCGTCCGTCCACTCCAGACCCTGATGGTAGGAATGCAGGACGAGAATTCTGGAAGGATGGTCCTGTTCGGCCGCGACGGGCCAGGCCGCAAAAAAAGCGGCAAAGAGTGCCAGAAGCATGCATTGCATCTTCAAGGTTGCGCTTACAACGCAGGCGAACTTGGGTTTCATGCTCACATTTCACTCATGCTCGTCTCCAATCATTACCGTCAAGGAGGGTCACGTTCCACCGGCCACGGCCCTGTCCATGGCCGCAACCAGGGTTTTGACGCTCAAAGGTTTGGCTAAGTAGTCGTTCATGCCCGCTTGCAGAAATCTTTCCCGGTCCCCGCTCATGGCGAAGGCGGTCACGGCGATGATCGGCACCTGGGCCTTGTCGCCGAGGTTCGCGTCGGAGCGGATGCGCCTGGCGGCTTCGACTCCGTCCATCACGGGCATCTGGATGTCCATGAGCACAAGATCCACATCACTCTTTTCCATCAACTGCACCGCCTCCAGCCCATTACCGGCCTGGGTGACCTCACAGCCCAGCTTTTCCAGCAGGCGGGTCAGCATGGTCATGTTGGTGATGTCGTCCTCGGCCAGGAGGATATGCCAATTGCGCACGTTCTCGCCAAGCGCGTCACGCCCCGTTTTTTCCTTTCCGCTTCCTGCAATGCGCGCCTCGCCTTGCGGCAGCTTGACCCACACATGGAAGCGCACGGTGGTTCCGATTCCGGGCGTGCTTGTGATCTCAACCCCGCCGCCCATGAGTTCGACCAGGCGCTTGACAATGGACAAGCCCAGACCCGTCCCCTGACAGGTGCGCACCAGGCCGTCCTGCCCTTGAGTGAAGGGCTCAAAAAGCCTGGGGAGCTGGTCGGGGCTGATGCCGACGCCGGTGTCCGTGATTTCGAAATCAAGTCGGGCCGTCTTGGCATCAAGGTCCCGGGCGGGGGCCGATATCCTGATCGTGATCCCTCCATGCTGCGTGAACTTGACCGCGTTGCCCACGATGTTGAGCAGCACCTGGCGGATGCGGCTCGGATCGCCCACAACCTTTTCCGGGACATCCGAAGCCATCTCGATGGAGAGGGACAGCCCTCTCGTCATGGTCTGCCCCTTGAAAATGGCCGGAATGGAACGGCACAGCTCCTCCAGTTCGAAGGGAGTCTCCATGATTTCGAGTTTTTCGGCTTCGATCCTGGAATAATCGAGAATGTCGTTGACCAGGGTCAAAAGGCTTTGCAGCGCCGACGAGGCGATCTGCACATACTCCTGTTGCTCCTCGTCAAGATCCGTCTCCTGCAGAAGTTGCATCATGCCGTGCACCCCGTTCATGGGTGTGCGGATTTCATGGCTCATGGTGGCCAGATACCGGGATTTGGCCTTTGTCGCGGTCAAGGCGGCGTCCTTGGCTTCTAGCAGGTCCCGCTCGACCTGCTCGCGCCGGGCGATGTCATCGGCCAACTCGGTGTTGATGCGCTCAAGCTCTTCGGACTGGGCCAAAAACTTTTCTCGCCCGCGCAAGATGTGAAAACAGAGTCCGGCGATCACGAGGGCAATAACGGCGACCAGACTGTAACCGGCTTTGACCACATGTCCCAAAGGCGCTTCCCGTGGCGACAAGGTGAGCAGCCACTCCCCCCCGGGAATGGGCAGCGAGCGGGTCAGGGCCAGGCTTTCGATGATGTCCGAGGATGAGCGTGCCATGAGCGTGGTTTCGTTATCCGTACGCAGCCTTCTGCTCAGGACATAGGCGTATCCGTCGGCATCCAGGCTTTTGAAATCAAAGGTTTCGAGCACGTTTTCCCAGCGGATCAGGGCCGCGACAAGCCCCCAGAAACGATGCTCCCCGTTTTCCTCCCAGAATACCGGTTTGCGAGCGAAAAGCCCCATCCCGCCCTGGCGCATGTTCACGGGTCCGGCCAGCACGATCCGATTGGTGCTTATGGCTTCCAGCACTTCCGTCCGGCGCGCGGGGTCCTTGAGCAGGTCGTGCCCGATGGCCGCTTCATTGCCCTGGAGCGGATAGGCTGTGGAAACCACGCCTCCGGGAATCAGAAAGAGCCCGCTGACCAAAGGGTTGTCGTGCAGCAGATGCTTGGCGTGCTTTTCAAAATCGGGAAATTCGCCTCGCCCGACGGTCAGAATGTCGGCCAGGGTGAACAGCGGCGACTCGGCATCAAGGAGCGCCGCCTGGATGGAGTGCACCTGCTCCGAGATCCTGTGGGTCAGGGCCAGCCGCTGGTTCTGCCTGGTATTCTCGAAAAGCACGCCCAGGTAACTGTGTCCGAAAAAAAGGACCAGAATCAGGGCCATCGCAGCATAGAAAGTGGGGATATGCTGTCTCTTCATGCGGGCTGCTTCCTTTGCTCGGTTTTCAACGTCTGGATTCACGCCGATGCGCGGGCCACGTCCTCATCAAGCCCGTCGAGGAGGACAACACATACATTTACACCACATAATAAACGCCAAGCGCAAGAAAGATTTCACAAAATTCCGGATGCGCCTCCTTTTCAGGCTTTGGTCACGACCTGAAAAGGGCACGTCCACCGGCGGCACGGCCCTGGTCGCAAGCCCGGGGCGAAGAAAAAATTCCGCTGTCCCTATTGGCGAGTATGAAATAGCCAATGTTTTACGGTCAACATGTTTTTTGAAAAAATACCCGTCCGATGTCGCCAATGATTCCGGCACAGGCCTTGTGTTCCGCCTTCATCCCTCTTCCGAAAACATCTTTTTTATGAAAAATTTCCTCCTTGTCTGACAAATGTTTTTCCTGTGGCGTTCGAAACATGCTGTTCATGACCGCTACACGACGCAAACAAATAATTTTCGTGTCCGACAAATTAATGCTTGCACGGAAAAAAGCGGCTACTTTATGATAGACATATGAGCGCACTAGGCAGTTATCTCACCGAGCGCAGAAAAGCTCTCGCCGCCAAGCATTCGGGGTATTCAATCCGAAGCGTGGCCAAGCGCATCGGCATTCACCATTCCTACTTGAGCAAGCTCGAACGTGGCGAAAACGCCCCGCTGACCGAGGAGCGCATTCACGCCCTGGCCCGGCTACTGGGTGAAGACCCGGCCCTGCTCATGGCCCTGTCCGGGAAGTTGCCCGAAAACGTCACCGCCCTTATCCGCACTAATCCCGCCGGCTTTCTGGAAGGCCTGGCGGCCCTGGAAAAAGGGTCCGGCATCGTGGCTGTCAATCCGGTCCAAAGCCTTGATCAACGCAAACATGAGCTTGAAGAACTGACCCGCCTCCTGCGCGACGAAATCCGGGAGCGCCAGATTCTCGAATCCCAACTGCGCGAACAGCAACGGGTGCAGCGCACCATTCTGGAAAATCTGCAGGACGTGTCGGTGACCCTGCTGGACTCCCAGTTTCACATCCTGTGGTCGAACTCCCCGGTGACTGAAAGCCCTGCCAGCATCTTGAACCAGCACGCCGTCGACCACTGCACCCTGAACAATCGCGACAACAAGACCGAATCCGAGAGCGGCGCCTTCTGCACGGCCTGGCGGGCCATGAAGAGCAGGTCCGTGCAGAACGGGACCTACCGCTCCCCCGACGGCAAACACTGGCTCTTGCGCAGCGCGCCAGTGCTGGACGGCCAGGGCGCGGTGAACCAGATCGTGCACATGCAGTTCGAGGTTACGGGGCTCATGCGGGCCAAGCAGGCGCTGGAAGCCAGCGAGGAACGCTGGAAGTTCGCCCTGGAAGGAGCGCAGGAAGCTGTCTGGGATTACGACGTGCCTTCGGGCAGGCTGCAGTGCTCGCCCATGTGGTACACCATGCTCGGTTACCGGGACGGGGAACTCGAACCGGACATCTCCCAGTGGGAGGCCCTGCTGCACCCCGAAGACCGCGTCCCCGCCCTGAACATGCTTTCCTCCCATTTCAGGGGCGAGACCGAGCGCTATGACTTCGAGTACCGCCTGCGTTGCAGCGACGGCTCTTTTAAATGGATACACTCGCGCGGCAAACTGATGGAAAAAAGCGCCACGGGCGCGCCGGTGCGCATCATCGGGACGCATTACGACATGAGCCAGCGCAAGGCCGCCGAAGAGCAGATCCTGGCCAACGAAGCCTTTTTGGAAAACCTGCTCGGCAGCATCGATGAGGGTATAAGCGTCATCGCCCCTGACATGACGGTGCGCTACGCCAACCAGACCATGATCCGCTGGTACGCCGAGGAGACACCCGTAGTGGGGCGCAAATGCCACCAGGCCTTTCATCGCCTCGGACAGTGCTGCTCCCGCTGTCCGGCGGTGCGCTCCCTGCGCACGGGATGCAACGAATTCGAGGTGCTTGAAATCACCTCCTCCAGCGCGCTCAGGGCAATCGAGTTCAACTCCTATCCCATCAAGGACGCACAAAGCGGCGCGGTCACCGGAGTTATCGTCTTCGTGCGCGACATTTCCTCTAAAAAACAGATTCAGCAGGCCCTGGCCGACGTCGAGAACAAATATCACAGCATCTATGAAGGCGCGCCCATCGGCATGTGCACGGTGGATGCCAAGGGCCGTTTCGTGTCCATGAACTCAAGCTACGCTAGGCTCTACGGCTATGCTTCGCCCCGGGAAATGATGCACTCGGTGCGCTCCGTGGCGGAGCTTTTCGAATCTCCCCAGGACCTGGACCTGCTGGGCGAGATGATCAATGCACAGGATGAAATTTTCGGATTTGAATGCCGCGTCCGTCGGGCCGACGGCTCGGCGCGCTGGACTTCGCGCACCATTCGCGTGGTCCGCGACGCACGTGGGGAGCTGCAGCATTACGATGTGTTTGTGGAAGACATTGAAGCCAGAAAGGCTCTCGAACTGCTTACCGGTAGCCCCCAGTGAGCAGCGAGTTCATTGTTTCCGGTTTTTGATGAATAAATCCGTGTAGGAAGAACCTGGCCTTCTCGGCATCGAGACCGCTGAGGTCCGTCCAATCGGAGCGTGGTGTATCCTGACAGGCGAATTTTCGCTGCTTCACTCACAAGGAGGGGGGAATGAAAAACATCAAGTTGGGGATCAAGATTGGCGGTGGTTTCGGTATGTTGATTCTTATCGCGTGCGCCCTGGGCGGTCTGGCCGTGTTCAACATGAAAACGGTGGAAACGGACTCCATCCGTCTGGCCCAAGAGTATGTGCCTGAAGTGGGCATCGCCAACGAACTGGAACGCTCTTCCCTGCTGACCATGTACGCATGGCGCGGCTACGCTTTTACGGAACAGCAGTCTTTTCTGGATGAAGGGCGCAAACAGCTTACAGCTGTACAGCAGGCATTGGGCAGCGCCGAAAAGCACTCCCAGACCTATCCTTCCCTGGTCAAACTGAAAGAGCAGGTGGTGACGGCCAAGACAGTGGTCGGATCGTACGCCGCCATGGCCGATCAGACGGTGGAAGTCGTCGAAGCGATGCATGCGGACCGCAGGGCGCTGGACGAAGGCGCGGCCGCATACATGAAAAACAGCATGGATTTTCTTGATTCCCAAAACGCGGCCATGAAGAGGGAGATCGGCGAGGGCGCCTCCCCTGAAGCGCTGGCCGAGCGTCTCGAGAAAATCACATGGCTCAACGAAGTCATCGACCTTGGCAATGATACCCGCATCAAGGTCTGGCGCGCCCAGGCGGAGCGCAACCCGGCCATGATCGAGGACGCCATGGCAAACTTCCCGAAAATGGAAGAATTCTTCGACAAGATGAAGGCGGTCACGAGGCAGGAAGCGAACCTCAGGCAGCTCGCAGCCACGAGAGATGCCGCCATGCAGTACAAGGCGGCCATGACCAGCCTGAACGGGCACTGGAAAGAGCTTGATGACCTCAACGTCAGACGCACGAAGACCGGCGTTGACGTCCTCGCCGTCGCCCAGGATACTGCCATGGCGGGCATGGAAGGCACCCAGAAGATCGCAAACGAGGCCGTGCAGAACCTCTCGAAGGCCTCGACCGTCATGATCGGCGGCTTAAGCGTTGGCGTCCTCATCGGCATCGTCATCGCCATCTTCCTGACCAAGGGCATCACCGGCCCCGTGCAGCAGGGCGTGGAGTTCGCGCGCAAGCTGGCCCAGGGCGATCTGACCGCCAAGCTCGATGTGGACCAAAAAGACGAAGTGGGCATCCTGGCCCAGGCCCTGCGCGACATGGTCGCGAAATTGCGTGAAATCGTCGGAGAGGTGCAGTCGGCCTCGGATAACGTGGCCTCCGGTTCCGAGGAGCTGAGCGCATCCGCCGAGCAGCTCTCCCAGGGCGCCACCGAGCAGGCAGCCTCCGTGGAAGAAGTATCGTCGAGCATGGAAGAGATGGGCTCCAACATCCGCCAGAACGCCGACAACGCCACCCAGACCGAGAAGATCGCCCTCAAGGCTGCCCAGGACGCCGAAGCCGGCGGCAAGGCCGTGGTCCAGGCCGTGGGCGCGATGAAGAACATCGCCGAGAAGATCTCCATCGTCGAGGAAATCGCTCGCCAGACCAACCTGCTGGCGCTGAACGCCGCCATCGAGGCCGCGCGCGCCGGGGAACACGGCAAGGGTTTTGCCGTGGTCGCGGCTGAAGTGCGCAAGCTGGCAGAACGCAGTGGTACGGCCGCAGCCGAGATCAGCGAGCTGTCCTCCTCCACGGTGACCGTTGCCGACCAGGCCGGGCAGATGCTGGTCAAGCTGGTCCCGGACATCCAGCGCACGGCCGAACTGGTGCAGGAGATCTCCGCCGCCTCCAACGAACAGAACGCGGGCGCGGAGCAGATCAACAAGGCCCTGCAGCAGCTCGATCAGGTCATTCAGCAGAACGCTTCGGCCTCTGAAGAGATGGCCTCCACCTCCGAAGAGCTGTCCAGCCAGGCCGAACAGCTGCAGTCCTCCATCGCCTTCTTCCATCTGGGTGCAACCACGGCCCGCGTCACCCGCCAGGCCGCCCACCGCGGCAAGCCCCAGCCCGCTCGCAAGGCCCCCAAGTCCCTGCCTGCCAAGGGCGCGGGATCAGGACTGGCCCTTGACATGGGGCGCGACGACGAGGACGACGAATTCGAACGCTTCTAACCAATGGGCGAGGTGACTCATGAGTGACAACACTACCCTGCAGTACCTGACCTTCGGCCTTGGCGAGGAGGTATTCGCACTGGAGACGGGATCGGTGCGCGAGGTCATCGAACTCGTGTCCGTGACCCGCATTCCCAAGACGCCGCCGTTCATGCGCGGGGTCATCAACCTGCGCGGCCACGCAGTGCCCGTGGTCGACCTGCGCATCAAATTCGACATGCCCAAGGTTGCCGACACGGTAAACACTTGCATCATCATAGTTGATGTGGAAGTCGAAGGAGAAAACTGCTACATGGGCGCGATAGTTGATTCGGTCCGCGAAGTTTTCGAGATGACCAGCGACCAGATCAACCCGCCGCCGCGCATGGGCACGTCCATAAGGGCGGACTTCATCCGGGGCATGGGCAA
>Ga0194136_1001106_pt1 | contig 13481 bp, 11 predicted proteins | sample TARM_MetaG_T3A_1_FD_134023 | JGI IMG/M metagenome (GOLD analysis project Ga0194136, IMG submission 134023) | Freshwater microbial communities from Pennsylvania, USA, analyzing microbe dynamics in response to fracking - TARM_MetaG_T3A_14 (version 2) | ecosystem: Environmental > Aquatic >...
GCGGCCGCCTCGAGCGTCTCGCGGATCATGCCGAACGCCTCGTCCGGCGCGTGGAGATCGAACCCGCCCGTGAGGTCGCCGAACAGGGAGGTGGTCATCTGTCGCAGGGCGTGGGAGAAGGCGATCCCGGAGGGCACCCGGACGTTGTCCTCCAGCACGAACCACGTGCCGTCGTCCCCGCACACCAGGTCGATCCCGCAGATGTGCGCCCGCGTCCGACCCGGCCGCTGTACGCGTCCCGTGCTGCGGTGACCGGGGGCGCGGTCCAGGGACTCGGGCGTCATGTGCCCCGCGCGCACGAACTCGCGCTGGCCGTAGATGTCGTCGAGGAAGGCGTCCAGGGCGCGGGCGCGCTGCTCCGTGCCGGCGGCCAGCACCCGCCACACTTCGGGCGAGATGATGCGGGGTACGAAGTCCATGGGGAACGCCTGGGGCCGCTCCTGTCCGGTGACCCGGAACGTCACCCCGGCCACCGAGGCCTCCTTCTCCGCCGTCACCTGTCGCGACCGGAGCCGCACGGTGCCCGCCCGGTCCAGGGCCGACATCACGGGAGCGTAGGCCTCACGGGGGGCACCCCCCTCCTCGACCGCCTCGTCCCAGCTCGGGTCGGCGTCGAGGCCCTCGATCGGTTCGTAGACGCCGAACAGTCGTGAGTGGGCATCGGGGACCGCCGACCGGGGACCGCTGATCCCGGCGGTCTCCGCCGCGAGCAGGTCGACCACGTCGTGGGGGTGCCCCCGCCGGCGGAGGGCCTGGCGCTGCCGGAACGCACTGCTGCCGTTGTAGAGCGCGTTGTCGAGCAGGGTGCGCACGGTGTCGAGGTCACCCGACCGGTTCAACTCGCCGGTCAGGGACTCCACCAGATCCGAGACGACGTCGGTGGCGGGCCGGGCCCGGAAGGTGACGGGGTCCACGAGATCACCCTCGAGGCCCGACCGGGCCGCGCGCCACAGGGCCGCCCGCAGCCTCGTCTCGGCGGGGGCCGCCGACCCGGCGCCGTCGGCGACGGCGGTCGCCTCGCGTTCGACGAGGGCCCGGAACAGGGCGGCGGCCAGAACGGTGGCGTCGGCGGAGGGACAGGCGTCACCCACCTGCAGCTCCACGGACCGCCGGTCGGCCCCGGGCTGCACGCCGAAGCCGACCATCGACGCATCGACGACCACCCCGCTGGCCACGAGGTCGGCCACCAGCTCGTCGTACTCGGCGGCCGAGCACACGCCCGCCACGGGCGCCGCCGTGGGCCACTGCGAGGCCGCCACCGAGCGGCAACTCGCGTAGCCGGAGTCCGACCCGTCCCTCAGGAACGGCGAACTCGCCGTGAGCGCGAGGAACACCGGCAGGTACGGCGCGATCCGGCAGGACACCGCGACAGCCTCGTCTGCGCCATGGGCCTCGACCCGGATCCGGACGCCACAGTAGATCTGATCCCGGGCCAGGTACTCGTAGTCGGCCAGGAGTCGACGAGTCCTCGGCGTCTCGTCGACGAGGGCGGATCCGGGGGGCACGAGCGGGACGGCCCCGGCGGCGACCACCGCCAGCCCGAGCTCGGCCCCCGCCCCGTTGAGCCCCGCCCGCTCCGCGCGGAGGGCCGACCGCAGCTCCGTCGCGGACCCGGCAGGGGCGGTCGCGGCGCGGATGACGCAGTTGCGCAGTTCCTCTCCCGAGCCACCTCCACCCCGCAGGGCCAGCAACTCCGCCGCCCGGGGCGTCAACTCCCTGCTCGCGGTGTCGAGGACGTGCAGGTCCTCTTCGACGACCATCGACCTCAACACTGCTTCCATAACGGAAATGTAGGGCCGGGGGGCGGAGTTCACATCCGGTCGGATTGTGGGATGGGTCTCATCGGATCCGGGTTCAGCGCGCCTTCCACACCGGGGCACGCTTCTCCGCGAACGCCCTCGGGCCCTCGGCCGCGTCCTCGGAGGTCATGACGGTGATCATCTCCGTGTCATTGACCTTCCACTGGTCGACCTCCGCCGGACGCCCGCCGTCGGTGATCCCGAGCGCGACCCGCTTGGTCCCCTGGACCGCCAGCGGCGCGTTGGCGGCGATGGTCCCGGCGAGCTCGAGCGCGGTGTCGAGCAGCCGGTCGGCCGGGACGACGTGGTTGATCAGGTGCAGGTCGAGCGCCCGCCCGGCGGTGATCGGCTCGCCGGTGAGCATCATCTCCATGGCCACCCGGTGGGGCAGCTGGGCCGGCAGCCGGAACGCGCCACCGGCGGCGGCGATGAGCCCACGCCGCACCTCCGGCAGACCGAACACCGCGTGGTCGGCGGCCACCACGAGGTCGCAGGCCAGGGCGATCTCGCAGCCCCCACCCAGTGCGGTGCCGTTGACCGCGCCGATCACGGGGACCGAGACGTACTGCTGCATCATCCCCGCGAATCCCCACTGCCGGTTCTCGGCCGGGAAGATGTCCTCACCCCGGGAGATGGCCTTGAGGTCGGCGCCCGCACAGAACGACCGCTCTCCCGCGCCGGTGATCACCACGACCCGGATCTCGGGATCGGTGTCCGCCTCGTGCAGCGCGTTGCCCAGCAGCGTGCTGACCTCGCCGTTGACGGCGTTGCGGGCCTCCGGGCGGTCGAGGGTGACGAGTAGGACGTGGTCCCGGCGCTCGGTACGGACGGCGGGACGGTTCTCGGTTGACGTCATGGGCCCAGTCTCGCCCGGCTGTGGCCGCCCCGCAGCCCCTCCGCGCTATTCGGCCCTCTCCGCAGGAAAGTTCGTGCGGATGTCCGCGCATCGCACGCTCGAGTGGCACGGCCGACGTCGCTGCGCGTAAACGCATCCTTCCCCTCGGCCGGTCCCGGTGCGGGGCAGGTCCAGGCGCCCCGCCGGTCGGACACCGTGCCCCGCCGGTCGGGCTCCATGTCGCGGGTCGGGGGCGCCACTCGCGGGTCGCCGACGGTCGCCGCGGGGCCACCGCCGAACTGTCGCCGATTCCGACCCGCGCTGCAGCGCCCCGAGGAGACGGGCCGGTCGAGGGTTGTCATAACCGAAACGAAGGCGAGCGAGAGATGTTTCACGTGAACCCTTCTCGGCGGTGGGTGGATGCCCCGCCCCCGGCGAGGTAGTGTGAGCCACTACAGATATATTTTATTTAGATCATCGGTCTCGGCGCTCCGGGTGGGTGCCCTTCTCTCGTGGAATGAGGTGGCGGACGTGGCCCCCACACGACTCGGCCAGCGCCCGCAGCTCTCCGAGGAGGTCGCCGACCACGTGCGGACTCGGATCATGAGCGGCGATGTCCGCCCGGGGTCCTTCATCCGGCTCGACGAGACCGCCTCCGCACTCGGGGTGAGCGTGACCCCGGTCCGGGAGGCACTACTCACCCTGCGCGGCGAGGGCCTCGTCGATCTGGTGCCGCGGCGCGGCTACCTGGTCTCGCCGATGAGCCGCCAGGACATCGAGGACATCTTCTGGCTCCAAGCGGAACTTTCCAAGCGCATCGTCGACCGGGCCATCACCCGCTACGACGCGGAAACTCTCGAGTTCCACGGTCGTCTGATCGACGAATTCGAGAAGGCATCCGCGTCAGATGACGCCGACGGCGTGGTGCACGCCCAGTACGCGATCCACCGGTGCCTCAACCGGGCTTCCCGCTCGGACAAGCTGTCCCGGTTCCTGTCCAACGCCGCCCGCTACATGCCCTACCGGCTGTACGCGGACGACCCCGAGTGGCGTGCGGGCGCACTGACGGACAACCGCCGCATGCTCGAGGCGCTGCGTGACGGCGACGTCGAGACGGCCCACGAAGTGGTGGACGCCGAGTTCACCGGTGGCGCGAGTCTGCTCATCGCCCATCTCGAGCGAGCGGGCGTGTGGGACGACGAGCGCGCACCGGAACTCGACCCCGAGCACTGAGTCCCACTTCAGTGATCGGTCCGTCCGCACTCTCCACCTCAGATCGGTGAACAGGATGCGGTAGGTGGCCGTCCGAACCGTCCGGGGGAGTTCGTCGGGCCGCGTGCGAACTCCACGGGATTCCGAGTTCATCCCGGAACGGTCGCTGCAGGAAGCCGGTGGTCGCGCACCTGTGGATCCGGCCCGACGATAGAGCTGGTGAGCACTTCCCTGCTCTCCCGGAGTGGTCGGACGGGAGCCGGGACACCAGCTCAGACGCCCACGGTGCCGTGCTCGGAACGCAGTGTGCCCTTGACGACCTTGCCGCTGGCGTTGCGGGGGAGTTCGTCGACGTGGACCAGATGCTTGGGGAGCTTGAAGCCGGCGAGCTTGTCCCGCAGCCACTCGCTGATCTCCTCGAGGGTGAGATCGGCAACGCCGTCCTCCACGTTCTGGGCGACCACTGCGACGGGGACCTCGCCCCACCTGTCGTCCTTGCGGCCGATCACCGCGACCTCGCGGATCCTCGGGTGCCCGGCGATGATGTTCTCCACCTCGGCGCAGTAGATGTTCTCGCCGCCGGAGATGATCATGTCCTTCTTGCGGTCCACCACGTAGACGAAGCCCTCGTCGTCCATGCGGACCAGGTCGCCGGAATGGAACCACCCGCCCTCGAAGGCCTCCGCCGTCTCCTTGGGCTTGTTCCAGTAACCGGACATCGTGGTGGGACCACGGTAGACGATCTCGCCGACCTCACCCGGGCCGACGGGCTCGCCGAAGCCGTCGACGACGCGCGCCTGGAGGGTGGGGATGACCTTGCCGACGGAACCGATCTTGCGGATCGCGTCATCGCCGTCGAGGGCACAGGTGATGGGGCTCATCTCGGTCTGGCCGAACACCGCGCAGTTCAGGGCGTCCGGGAAGGTCTCGGCCATGGCGCGCAGGATCGTGTCGGTGGACGGGGCCGCGCCCCAGGAGATGTTGCGCAGCACCAGGCTGCGCGGGCGGGCCTGCTGCTCGGCACAGACGGCCTGCCACTGCACGGGGACGAGGAAGATGCTGGTGATGTGCTCGGCCTCGAGGGTGTCTAGGACCGCTGCGGGGTCGAAGGCCTGCAGCGGGTGGACCACCGTGACGCCGCCGAGTTGGAGGCTCGGCGCGATCGAGCCGAGCGCCGCGATGTGGAACATCGGGGCGGCGCACAGTGCGCGCCCGTCCTCGTCGAACAGTCGGAAGACCCGGATGCAGGTCAGGGACTGCGCAGTGAGGTTTTCGTAGGAGAGCATGGCGCCCTTGGGCCGCCCCGTGGTGCCCGAGGTATACGTAATGAGCGCGGTGGAGTCCTCGGGCACGTCGACGGGCTCATGCGGCTGGCCCTGCTCCGCTATCGCGTCCGCGTATGTGATCTGGTCGGGCGCCCCCGGTTCACCGCCGATGACGATGTGGTGGCCCGGCTCCTCGCCCTGGGCGCGGATCGCGCCGACGAGCGGCGCGAGCATCGCGTCGGTGACGACGACCTTCGGCGTGCAGTCGCTGACCAGGTAGGCGAGCTCACCGGGGGTGAGCCGGAAGTTCACCGGTACCGCGATGGCGCCCAGCTCGTTGATGCCCAGCACGGCCTCGACGAACTCCGGGTTGTTGAGCGTGATGAGCATGACCCGGTCGCCCCTGCCCACACCGCGGCGGGCCAACGCGTCGGCGAAGCGGTTGCTGCGATCGTGCAGCTGGGACCACGTGGTGGTCTGACCGAGGTAGCGCAGTGCCTCCGCGTCGGGCTGCATCTCGGCGTGGGTGGCGACCCACGTGTTCCAGTTGTTGCGACGTGCCGCGTGGAGTTCGGCGATGGGATCCGTGGCGGTGGTCATGATCTCGGCCTTTCGTCGGGCGGTGGGTGACGGGAGGGGCAGGTGACAGGAGGGACGGTTCAGGAGAAGTTCGGGCGCCGTTTCTCGAGGATCGAGGACACGCCCTCGGCGAAGTCGGGGGAGATCAGCAGCTCGCACTGGCCCTCGTGTTCCCTGGCCAGGGCCGCGTCCAGCTCGGCGAGCGTGGCCCCGGTGACGGCCCTCTTGGTCAGTTCCAGGGCGCGGCCCGAACCCCGGGCCAGTCGGCGGGCGAGCTTCGCGGCGGCGGGCTCGAGGTCCGCGGTCGGGTGGACCTCCATGGCCAGTCCGACGTCGTGGGCCTCCGCGGCGGAGACGGCGTCGCCACGCAGCAGCATGCGCGAGGCGATCGACCGTCCGACGGCCGCGGGCAGCAGCACGCTGGCGCCGCCGTCGGGCATGAGTCCGATGTTGGTGAACGCGAACAGTAGGTAGGCGTCCTCCGACATGAGGACGAGGTCGGAGGCCAGCGCGAGCGAGACGCCCACCCCGGCCGCCGGGCCGGTGACGGCGGCGATTACCGGGACCGGGACCGTGAGGACCGCGCGGACCAGTGCGGCGGCCCCGGCCATGGTCGCGTCGGGGCTGGGCGCGTCCGCGCCGGCGTCCTTGATCGCCTGCAGGTCAGCTCCGGTGGTGAACGCCCCGCCCTCCCCTGAAAGCACGATGACCCGGGTGCCCGGATCGCTGCCGTGTTCGATGATGAGCTCGGTCAGCGCGGTGACGGTGGGGTGGTCGAGCGCGTTCATCCGGTCGGGCCGGTTGATACTGATCGTGGTCACGCCCAGGTCGTCATGGTCGACCTTGATGGCGTCACGTCCGGTCGCGGTCATCGGACCTTCTCCCCCGCCTCGACCATCCCGGCCAGCCTGCCGGTGATGATCTCCTCAGCCTCGGCCATCATCCGGTCGACGAGCTCCGCCGCGGTGGGCACGTCGTGGATCAGACCCTGACACTGGCCGGCGCTCCAGATGCCCGCGTCCAGGTCGCCGTCCTCGAAGACCTTGCGTCCGCGGGCTCCGGCGACGAGGTGCTGGATGTCGGAGAACTCGGCACTCTCGGCCTCTTTCGACACGACCTCGGCGGAGACGGCGTTGGCGGCCACCCGCGCGGTGTTGTGCAGTGTCCGGAAGATCAGCTTCGTGTCGAGCTCGGTGTTGGCCACGATCTGTTGTTTGACCTGCTCGGCCACCGGCGACTCGGCCGTGCACATGAAGCGGGTGCCCATGTTGGCGCCGTCGGCTCCCAGCGCCAGTGCTGCCACCATGCCGCGGGCGTCGGCGATCCCGCCGGAGGCGAGGATCGGGATGGACAGCCTCGCCGCCGCGGCAGGGATGAGCACCAGGCCGGGGACGTCGTCCTCCCCCGGGTGGCCCGCGCACTCGAAGCCGTCGATCGATACCGCGTCCACACCGAGCTGCTCGGCCTTGATCGCGTGGCGGACCGAGGTGCACTTGTGGATCACCTTGATGCCGGCCTCGTGGAACACCGGTAGGTGGTCCTTGGGATTGGACCCGGCCGTCTCGACGATCTTCACGCCCGACTCGACGATCGCCTGCCGGTACTCGGCGTACGGGGGCGGAGAGATCGCGGGAAGGATCGTGAGGTTGGCGCCGAACGGCTGGTCGGTCATCTCCCGGCAGCGCGCGATCTCCTTGACCAGGTCCTCGGGCGTGGGTTGGGTGAGTCCGGTGATGATCCCCAGCGCGCCGGCCTCGGACACGGCGGCGGCGAGTTCGGCGCGGCCGACCCACATCATGCCGCCCTGGACGATGGGATGATGGACGCCGAACTCCTCGGTGAATCGGGTGCGGATCACGGCTGGACCTCCTCGTAGGTGCCACCGGAGGTGGCCTCAGGACTTGGCATCGGCGACTGATCCCTTCTGCAACCGACCGCGATGACGTCGTCCCTCCAGAACGACCATGGATCCGATCACATATATGTGTAAGTGTCGCTACGCGATGCCCACTGTAGCCGGTGTTGTCAAGATCACACCGTGTTCCACCTAACCCGGAAAGCGCACCCATGTGCCCCTCACGCCCTCGTGGGTCACGCACCCTCTCCGGGCATCGGGTTCGGCGTCCCGACGTGCGGAAATCGCGGGGCGCGGCGGCGGTTCCGCCGGGTCAGGCGGCTCCGGTGGAGCCGGCGGCTGGAGCGCGCACGACCGGGCAGGCGCCCACCCGGTCGCGCGGCTGGATGGGGCAGGCCCCCAGGTCGGCGGGACGGTAACCCTCCGGGTATCCCGGGTACGTCCGGTTCTCGGTCCCACGGGACCCGAGCTCGCGGCGGCGGACCGGCAGCCACCGCACCACCTTCGACCGCATCCGCAGCGCCGCGTAGGCGGCCTCGCGGAACGCCCGAGGTTGCCACGGGAAGCCGAAGGCGCGGGTCATGTCGTCGTCGATCAGCGCCTGCACGACCTTGCGGACCACCGGCCGGGCCGGCTCCGGGTACCAGGAACACATGAGATCGAGCGTGTACGTCCCGATGAGCTCGTTGGTCCGGGCGTAGCGCATGGTGCGCGCCTCGTAGTCGTCCCGCCAGCGCCGGAACTCCCCGATGTCCTGCGGGATCCCCTTGATCTTCATCCGCTCCCCGACTGCGCGGTAGAAGTGGAACGCCGCGAGCCGCTCGTTCGGATGCAGACGCCGCCAGCCGTTCGCATCGATCCACTCGAGCGGTTCGTAGATGAACGTCGACAACACATAGAGCATGTCGTCATTGGTGATCTCGTACATCGCGTGTTGGCGGTTGATCACCCGCAGCGCCTCCTTGCCGCGGGGCGAGTCGTACCCGTGCTCGACCAGCTCCACCATGAGCAGCGCGGTGTCGTCGTACCGCTTCTGCGGGTGATCGCGGAAGTTGCCCGCCTGCTCCAGGACCGCCGACACCGAAGGGATGCAGTAGGTCCGGTACAGCGCCAGCTCGAGCGCTCGCTGATAGTCCCACGGGAACTCGTACGCGGAGGTGATGCGGTGGATCTCCGCCGCGTCCGCCACCGGATCGAGAGTCGCGATGAGATCACGCCAGTACCAGCGCCCGGGCTTGAACGGGACCCCTGCCGTGAGCGGGTGGTCGACGGCGGCGTCGGCGACGAGGTCGGCCGGGATCATGGTCCGAACACCCCGGGCACGGCGGACCGCTCGGTGGCCGCGGCCCTCGTCGTCGTCGTCACCTCCTCGGTTCTCTCGGAGGTGGCGGTCATCTCACCTCACATCCTTCCCTGGACGTTCGCGAGCATCCACTTGACGATCTTGATGTCACGCGGCTTGCGGGTCATGGTCATGAGGTTCAGCGGGGCCGCGAACTTCTGCGCGGTGATGGCCTTGGGGCGGGCGAACTCGCGCAACCCGTCGGCGCCGTGGATACGGCCGAAACCCGAGTCACCCGAACCACCGAACGGCAACGCCGGGATGCCGGCGAACGCGAGGAACGAGTTGACCGACACCATGCCCACGTCCAACTTCTCCGCGAGGGCCAGCCCCCGCTTCTTGTTGCCGGTGAAGATCGAACCGCCGAGGCCGTAGCTGCTGGCGTTCGCCTTCTCGATGGCCTCCTCCAGGTCCGCGACAGGGTTGATCACGACGGTGGGGCCGAAGGTCTCCTCGGTGATCGCGGACGAGTTCTCGGGGACGTCGACGAGGACGACCGGCTCGATGATCTTCTCGCCGACCGAGTCCTCGCCGCCGAGTACGGCCCTGCCGCCCTTGGCGATCGCGTCCTTGACGTGCCTGCGGACGATGTCGACCTGCGCCGGCAGCGTCATGGGCCCGTAGCTGGAGGAGATCGAGTTGCCCGGGGTGAGCGCGCGGACCTTGGCCGTGAACTTCTGGACGAACGCGTCGTGGACGTCCGAGTGGACGTAGATCCGCTCCACGCCCGCGCAGGTCTGGCCCGCGTTGCCCATGGCGCCGAAGACCGCCTGGTCGGCGGCCGCGTCGAGATCCGCGTCCGAGTCGACGAGCAGGGCGTCCTTGCCACCGCCCTCGATGACGACCGGCGTGAGCGTCTCCGCGCAGGCGGCCATGACCTTCCGGCCCGTCGCGGCGGAGCCGGTGAACGCGAGCTTGTCGACGCCCGCCCTGCACAACGCCGCGCCCGTCGAGCCGTCGCCGGTGATCGTCTGGATGAGCGGCTGGGAGGCGCCCAGGGAATCCCACACCTCCGCCAGCCACACGCCCACACCCGGCGTGAGCTCGCTGGGCTTGAACACCACCGCGTTGCCCGCGGCCATGGCGTAGGACAGCGTGCCCATCGGGGTGAACGCGGGGTAGTTCCACGGGCCGATCGCGCCGACCACGCCGTAGGGCTGATATTCCACGTAGGCGGCCTGGTTGCTCATGAGCAGCCCGGCCGAGACGGAGCGCCGTCGCAGGACCTTGTCCGCGTTCTTGGCCGCCCACTCCAGATGGCTGACGGTGAGCATGACCTCGAGGGTCGCGTCCTCGTCCGGCTTCCCGGTCTCGGCGGAGATCAGGGACGCCAACTCCTCGGCCCTGGACGAGATCGCCCGCTTGTACTCCAGCAGCCACTCACGGCGACCCCGCGGACCCTGGTTCGCCCACCAGCGAGCCGCGGCACGCGCACGCTCCACGGCGAGGGCGACCTCCTCGGGACCGGCGACGGGGTACTCCGCGAGGACGGTGCCGTCGCGGGGGTCCAGGCTCGCGAACGTGGGGCCGGTCTTGCTGGGCTCGGTGGTCGTCATCTGAGGTCCTCTCGTTACCGATCACATATATTTGATGTAGCGTACCGCGATACGCGCCACAGTAGTCCAGTGTGCACCCAACCGGCACCCCGTGCCAGATACCGGGGCAACCACACAGAAAAACGAGGCGAGAAGTGTTCGACATCCTCACCGAAGAGCAGCGTGAATTCGCCAAGTCGATCGATGACTTCTGCGCGCGCGAGGTCGACGGCGTCGAGAGCGACGCGAGCTCACCACCGAGGGCGGCACCCACTCGCCGCACATCTACTCCAAGATGGCCGAGCTCGGATGGCTGGGGCTGACCGTCCCCGAGGAGTACGGCGGCTCCGACGCCGGCGCCGTCGAACTGTGCCTCCTGCTCGAGCACTCCCTGCGCGGCCTCGCCCCGATCGGCGGCATCGGCCCCACCCTCATCACGGCCGCCGCGTACCAGAAGTTCGGGACCGAGGAGCAGCGTAAACGCGCGCTCGAGCTGGTCGTGAACGGCGGGACCCTGTCCATCTCGATGTCCGAGCCCGGCGCCGGGTCCGACGTCGCCGCCCTGCGCTGCAAGGCCGAGCGCGACGGCGACGACTGGGTGATCAACGGGCAGAAGACCTGGTGTTCCAACGCCCACTTCGCCGACCGCATCCTGCTCGTCGCCCGCACCGACTCGTCGGGCAAGAAGCACGAGGGCATCACGATGTTCGACGTGCCCGCGGACATCGAGGGCCTGCAGATCACCGGGATCGAGACCATGGGCGGCATGGAGGTCAACGACCTCTACTTCACCGACGTCCGCCTGCCCGCCGACTCCGTGATCGGAGAGGTCGGCGGCGGTTGGGCGCAGCTCATGACCGGGCTCAATACCGAGCGCCTCATCCTCGCCGCCATGCAGCTCGGCGTGGCCCAGCGGGCGTTCGACGACTGCCTGACCTTCATCAAGGAGCGCGAGCAGTTCGGCCGCCCCGTCGGCTCCTTCCAGGTGCTCCGCCACCGTATGGCCGACCTCGCCACCGAGATCGAGGCCGCGCGCCTGCTCGTCTACGCGGTCGCCAGGAAGGTCGACGAGGCCGACCCCACGGCCCTGTTCCCCCGCGAGGCCTCCATGGCCAAGCTCAAGGCGTCCGAGCTGAGCAAGCGGGTCACGCTCGAGTGCATGCAGTCCATGGGCGGATACGGGTACGCCACCGAGTACGGGATGGAACGTCTGGTCCGCCAGGCGGTGGTCTCCACCATCTACGGCGGCACCAACGAGGTCCAGCGGGACATCATCGGCAAGACGCTCGGCCTGTGAGCACCGCCGGGGCGGCCGGCACCGCCGGGACCGCGGGCGCCGCCGCGCGCGAGTTCGAGCTCATCCTCGCGCTCGACACGGTCCCCTCGGACCGCGTCTCCGCGCTGTGGGACTCCCTCGAGCCCGCGCGGGTCGACGACATCGCGGGCAGCCGCTGGAAGGGCACCGGCCTGGACACCGGGCACCCCATGTTCGGCATGCTCGGGCAGATGCGCTGGTGGGGCAAGGACTTCACCGAGGCCCGCAAGGTGGACCCGATCCTCGTCACCGACGACTCCGGTGAGGTCGTGCCGGACACCTCGGCGACCGGCGGGGGCGGGGCGTCCCTGTGGGAGGTCTCCTTCCGCGGCCGCCCGACCGCCTCCATGGTGTACGACCGCCTGCCGGTGATCGACCACTTCGCCGTCGTCGGACCCGACACCCTCCTCGCGGTGATGAACGGGCGAGGCACCGTGCACGAGGGAGAGCACTTCTGGTTCGTCCTGGAGCGCGAGCGCTGAGACGCACGGGCCGGGTGCGCGGGGCGGGAGCCTGGCCCGGGTGCGCGGGGCGGCGCCACGCCCCACAATGGGGCGCATGACCCCGAACCCCACGCGCCCGGTCCGCATCGCCGTCCAGCTCCAGCCGCAGCACTCGCCGGACTACGGACTGATCCGGGACGCCGTCCGACGCTCCGAAGACGCGGGCGTGGACGTGGTCTTCAACTGGGACCACTTCTTCCCGCTCTACGGTGATCCCGACGGCGCCCACTTCGAGTGTTGGACGATGCTGGCCGCGTGGGCCGAGCAGACCGAACGCGTCGAGATCGGCGCCCTGGTCACCTGCAACACCTATCGCAACCCCGACCTGCTCGCCGACATGGCCCGGACCGTCGACCACATCTCCGGCGGCCGCCTCATCCTGGGCCTGGGCAGCGGATGGTTCGAGCGGGACTACGCCGAGTACGGCTACGAGTTCGGCACCAAGGGCTCGCGGCTCGACGACCTCGGGCACTCCCTCGAGCGGATTGAGCAGCGCTTCGCCACGCTCACCCCCGCCCCGACGAGGGACATCCCCGTGCTGCTCGGTGGCGGCGGTGAGAAGAAGACCCTGCGACACGTGGCCCGCCACTCCGACATCTGGCACTCGTTCGTGGACGTGGAGACCTACCGCCACAAGTCGGAGGTGCTCGCCGGGCACTGCGCGGACGTGGGGCGCGATCCGGGCGAGATCGAGCGGTCGACGGAGATCGGCGGGGCCAGCTCGCCCGACGAGGCGAAGCGGCTCGCCGAGAACCTGCACGCCGAGGGCGTCACCCTCTTCACGGTCGGGCTCAACGGCCCCGACTACCCGCTGGACCTGGTCGAGTCGCTGGTGGCCTGGCGCGACGGGCGATAAGCCGGCGCGCCGGCGCTGAACCTGCCCGTCGGCGCCGGAAATCCGCTACTCCGAATCCGGATCCGCTATCCCGATCGGCGTAGCGAATCCGCATTCCGAGTAGCGGATTTCGGGCTGGATTGGAACCGGGGCGGGCCGGGCGGGCTGGGGCGGGCGCGTGTCGGCGCGGGCCGCGGCGGGTCAGCCCCGCTTGACCGCCCGGTCGACCCGGCGCCACGTCCGGTACGTGTACCACGACGCCACGAGCATGAGCACCAGCACGAGCGAGGCGAAGATCGACGGTCGCCCGGTGAGGCTCAAGCCCACCGCGTTGACCAGCGCCAGCACGGTGAAGAACCCGACGAGCCCGCCGATGACCTCCAGCCGCTGCCGGGCACCCAGGGCA